>Ga0164297_10000928_pt1 | contig 33439 bp, 29 predicted proteins | sample GEODES058metaG_FD_113539 | JGI IMG/M metagenome (GOLD analysis project Ga0164297, IMG submission 113539) | Dystrophic lake water microbial communities from Trout Bog Lake, Wisconsin, USA - GEODES058 metaG | ecosystem: Environmental > Aquatic > Freshwater > Lake | place: USA: Trout Bog Lake... | reverse complement strand
GCACGGCCGCCGGCTGCTCTTCGGGCATCCAGTGACCGCAATCGGCGATAACCCCGCCGCGAACGTCGCTTGCCATCCGACGCAACGACTCGACGACTTCCATCCGCCGCCCCCAAGCGCTGTCTCCGCCGAGGGCCAAAACAGGCATCGGCAATTTGAATTCGGCTGCCGTGGCCGCATTATCGGCAATATCCTGCGCAATCGCGCGATAATAGGAAAAGCCAGCCCGCAAGGCGCCAGGCTGGCAGTAGACCCTCAGGTATTCGGCCACATCCGCCTCAGGTAGGGGCCGAGCACCATAGTTCTGATAGAACCAGTTGAAATAGATGTGCTCACGGCCGGCAATCAGCGCCTCAGGTAGGTCGGGGGTCTGGTGAAACGCGTGGTGCCAACGCCGCCCACCCTGGCTGATATTGGGGCTGCCATCGCCGGGGATGGTCACGTCCAGAATGGCCAGTTTTCGCACCGCGTCTGGATGTGCGGCAGCCACGGCATAGGCGGTTGGCCCGCCCCAGTCATGACCGACCAGGAAGAACGCGTCGATCCCCAGCACGTCGTGTACCAAGCGCCAAATATCGTTGCCGACGGTCTTTTTATCATACCCCGACAACGGCCGAGACGAATCGCCCAAACCGCGCAGATCGGGTGCAATGACGCGATAGCGAGCCGCCAAGCCAGGGGTGATATGACGCCACTCATACCAGCTCTGCGGCCAGCCATGCAGCAGCACCACGGGAAAGCCGCTACCGGCAGTCACGTAGTGCAGCCGCACATCACCCAAATCGGCGTAATGGTGCTCCATGGCCTATGCCGCCACGATCGCAGCTTCGGGGGCAGCGAGTTCCAGCAGACGCGGCGCAACTTCCTTGCCGAAAAGGCTGATATTCTCTTTGGCATCCTGGTGCGATAGATGCCCGCCTTGGCCAAAGAACAGCAAATTCCCAACGCCGCCCATCCGGGTATTGAACGCCGTCAACTGCTCATAGACGTCATCCGGCGTGCCCGCGAAGACAGTTTCAGTGTCCATGAATTGCTGCACCGTCGCCGTGCGATGGTCGATCGGTATACCGTTGCGGTCCGTTACAAGACGATGGGCACGTGGACCGGCCTTCATCATCGCCACGTTCGCGCCGACCGAGTTGTAACCTGGCGGATTGACGAAAGGTTCCGAGACGACTGGCGCAGTGCGGACGTAGTCGGCAATTTCATGGGCGCGCCGTAACCCCTCCTCCCGCGTGTGGCCAACGCCGATGATCGCCGCATAGGCCATGCGATCCGGTCCCGCTTCCCAACCGAGTTCACGGGCGCGCTTGCGATAGGCATCGAACATTGGCTTGGCCAAACCGCCAGACAAAAGAGTGCCCACGACATGGCCACGTTCGGCCGCGGCGATGCCGGTATCGACGCTCATGCCTGTCATCCAGATCGGCGGAAGGGGCTGCTGGATTGGACGGGGCCAGATGTTGACCGCGCGATACTGGAAGAATTCACCCTCCCACGAGAACGGCCCATCGTGTGTCGACAGCGCCTTGACGATTAGATCGTGCGCTTCCCAATAGCGCCGCATGAGCCGACCGGGGTTGGAATTGGCGGGATGGATCTCATACGGCGCACCTTTCACCAGTCCCATTTCCAAGCGGCCACCCGACAGGCAATCCAGCCAGGCCATCTCTTCGGCAACGCGCACCGGATCAGGGCGGTTGGCGATCGGATTACCCAAAGAGAGCAAACGAGCCTTCTTGGTTTCCCGGGCGATCACCGCCAGAGCCATCGGTACCGAAACGGTCATGCAGGTGGCCGTGCTGTGATGCTCGTTCACCATGATGTTAAGCCCAACTTCATCGCAAAGCGCGAATTCATCCAGGTATCGGTTTAGTAACTGGCCGGCATCAACGGGATCGACGTTCTCGTTCGGATAGTTCACCCGCAATGAACCGCGCGCCAAACCCTTTTCCCATGCGGGATGGTAGGCCATCTCGGAAAAATACCAGGTGCGCATTGTCGCTTCTCCCCGCCGATGCGCCAACTCGGCGCCCGTTATTTGTTGTCCGTTAGAGTTTATCGATGAAATCCTCGACGCGGGCAGCAAATGCCGCCGGCTGTTCAAGATGCGGATAATGCCCGGCGTCGGCTAATTGCTCGAACTCGGCGCGGTCGATTTCGCTGGCCCACGCCTCCACGTATGACCGTGAAATGATGCCGTCTTGCGTCCCACGCAAAAGCACCGTCGGGATATCGATACGGTGCAGCCATCGTTTCAGTCGCGGATTGTGCATATAAGGTTTCCAGCCGAATACGGCCAAAGCCTCGCGCCCTCTGGCGATGGCGGCCAATTCGGTTTCCGGCATCTGGGTGTAGTCGGTATCCCCCTTTGCCGGATCGGCCCAGGCCAATCGCAGCAACTCCGCGCGAGGGGTCGCATGCATGTCGACGATATCGCGGTCGAGCACGCCGCCAACCTTGATGCCCAGCGGCGACGCAAGGAAAAGCCCGGCGAAGCGCTGGGTGTTACGGATCGCCATTTCGGCCGCGATCCAACCGCCGAAGCTGTTTCCCACCAGAACCGCGTGCTTCAACTGCATCTGCGCTGCCAAGTCGAGGTATAGATAGGCCAGATCATCCACGCTGCCGATCCAATCGGGCAGCGACGATCCGCCGAAGCCGGGATGAAAAGGCGCGATCACGCGATGACGCCGCGCGAGGTGTTCCAGCCAAGGATGATCGGGTTGCAATCCCTCCCCGGGGTGCAGAAAGAGCACCGGCCGCCCCTGCCCCTTTTCCACGATATCCAGACCGATACCGCGGACCGTGACCGATCCTCGCATGTCGGTTTTCCTCCCGTTGTTCGTTGGCAGTCAGTTTAGCGTGCGCCGGCCCGACAGCAACCTTTGCCCATACCGCTCTGCTCAGGTAGATCGGCAGGCCCACCAAGGACGCGCGATCCAAACGACAATCTTGCGCCCGGCCTCGTCGCGTGATTCCCTGCGTGATCAACCAAGGATCCATTGCCGATGACCAAACCCCTCGCCGGCCTGCTCGTCGTTTCGCTGGAACAAGCCGTCGCCGCACCTTACTGCGCCAGTCGCCTCGCAGATGCCGGCGCGCGCGTGATCAAAATCGAACGGCAAGAAGGCGACTTTGCGCGCGGATATGATCGCGCCGTGGAGGGACATTCCAGCTATTTCGTCTGGCTCAATCGCGGCAAGCAAAGCCTCGTCGCCGATATCAAGAACCCTGACGATGCCGCGCTGCTGCACCGGATACTGGCCAAGGCGGACGTGTTCATCCAGAACCTCGCCCCCGGCGCTGCGGCCCGCGCCGGATTTGGGTCAGAGGATTTGCGCCGGCGCTACCCCCGGCTGATCACCGTCGACATCTCGGGCTACGGCGATGCGGGCGATTATGCGACGATGAAGGCCTACGATCTATTGGTGCAAGCCGAGACGGGCCTCGCCATGGTTACCGGCCACCCGGCCGGGCCAGGACGGGTGGGCGTGTCGGTCGCCGACGTCGGATGCGGCATGCATGCCTACACCGGCGTGCTAGAAGCGCTGATCGAGCGCGGCATCACCGGCCGCGGCAAAGGGCTGAAGGTCAGCCTGTTCGACGCGGTCGCAGACTGGATGAACGTGCCGCTATTGTATTTCGAAGGCACCGGCCAGGTCCCGCCCCGCATGGGCCTCGCGCACCCGTCGATCTGCCCATACGGCGCCTTCCCGACGAAAGACGACGCCCTGGTGCTGATCGCAATCCAAAATGAACGGGAATGGGCGTCATTCTGCGCCGATTTCTTGGATGATGCCGATTTGCCGAACAGGCAAGGCTTCGAATCCAACCCCGTGCGCGTGGCAAATCGCCCGACGGTCGATGCCCGCGTTGCACAAACCTGTGCCGCACTGACCCGAGACGAAGCCGCCGCCAAATTGCGTAAGGCCAATACCGCCTATGGCTTTGTCAACGGCCTTGCAGAACTTAGCCACCACCCGGCGCTGCGACGGACGGCGGTTGAACTGCCCCATGGAAGCATGGCGCAGATTATTGCACCGCCCGTGATCAAGTCCGACGAAGCCCCTGCCCTAGGGCGCATACCCAATATTGGCGAACATAGCGACGCCATCCGGGCAGAGTTCGCCTGAATCAGTGCAACATCCCCGCTGCCATCGCATACCCCCTACGGCGGTGCGGTGGCACGGGGTGACGGCCGGCGACACGCTCTAGCAGCAAACGCGCATCCTCCGTACTGCCGGACTTAAGCGCTGAGTCGAGAAACACCTGCTCCAGCACTTCCTGCTGGGCGTGGCTGCCGCCCAGGCGATACATTTCCCCCAGCACTGGCCGCATCGCATCTACGGCATCCCCGTGGCAACCGCGTAAATTGGCCAAAACAGCGCGGCATACGGGCAGAGCAATCGAACCGACGGTACTGGCCATGGCTGACCCGCCGCCCGCATATTCCTCCATCCCCTGCAGCATCCGCTGGGCGGCAGAATCACGACCTGTTGCCGCCAACGCCATCATCCAGTGCGGCAGTGTAAAGGCAGATAGGCAATCACCGACCCGCGCCTCCGCCTTGTCGGCCAATTCCTGCCAACGGCTGCCGACATCCACGCCCTGGCGCCCGAGGCGATAGAGCATGGAAGCGGCGTTCTGTACGTCGATATAGAGGTCCGGCATCGCACCGGTCAGCGGTGAGGCCAGATCGCGAAACCCAGAATCATAAAGCGCCAGAACCCGCGCAACGTCACCGAGTTCCAAATGATACATCGCCTGATGCCACCATAGATGGTGTTTCAGGTTGTTGCTGCCATCCCATCGGGGCTGCAGCGCCTCGATCCAGGCGATCCCTTCCCGCCGACGGCCCGTCATCTCCAATACATGCGCGACGCCATGCGCCGCCCACAAATCCCCGCCATCCAGCCGGATCGCTGCTCGGCCGGCACTCTCGGCCTCGAGATAGTAACCTGCCTCTTCGTGCGCGAAGCAGCGGCAAGCCAGAATGGCGCCATAGCCAGGGATATCGGCCGTCCAATGGCGTTCGGCCGCCAGCACGGCGGCCAGCATGGCGTCCACGCCGCCGGTCCAGAAATGCAGGAAATGGGCGAGGCGAAAGGCCAGGATGTCGTGCGGATCATCGCGCACAATCTGGTCCCAGATAGCGGCCGCACGTTCGGGATCGGCGTCTATCCAAGCAGCGAGGGCTGCCTTGTGCGCTTCCTCGCGGGGCGTGCAGACGCTTTGGCGCGCTTTCTCCAGGGCAGACCGGGCAGCGGGCAGTGCCGCGGCGTTGAAGGCCATCATGAACAAATAGCCCTGCAGGCAGTGGGCCATGCCGAACTCAGGATCGGCCGCTAGCGCCGCATCCATGCGCACCTTGATATCGGCGCGATACCCGAGATAGCTCTCGATAACACCGTCATACGCTTTAACGGCCTCTTCCGACGCGGCGGTCAGACGAAGGCCTCGACAATCCTTGAACATGGCGTGATCCTCCCGTTCCGCGTGTTTACCACGGAACGACGATCACGTCTCAGACAGGCGTGATCGAAACCTGAGCGATACCCCGGCGCACAATGCCCAGTTGTTCGGCCGCAGAGCGGGATAGATCGACAAGACGGCGATTAGAGGGAAGGCGATCCGTAACGGTCACGACGATGCTACGTCCCGTCGCCGCACATCTGACAACCAGTTTTGTGCCGAATGGCAGCCAAGGATGCGCAGCAGTCAGTTCCTTGGGGTCGTAACGCCGGCCACTGGATGTCAGGCGGCCGTTGTAACGGGAACTGTAATAGGATGCGGTGCCGGTTTCTGTCCCCTCACCACTGACGGCAACCTGCTCGACGTCGGACGGAGTGGCCTGATGACCATGCGAACGGGTGCGGGCCAGTGCCTCAGACTGCGACAGCACCATAACAGCGGACGCAGCAACAATTGCCATGGCGAAATGGCTTTTCATTCATAACCTCTCTAGATGAATAGCAAAGCGGCTACAAAACGGGAACAGCCGCTCTTATCGTGGTCAAGGGCACAATAGTAGCCCTTCAACGCAGTCGAAACGACATGCGATGTCTGAAATTCATTCACCAATGTGGTGAATTTGCGGCATTTTTTCGTGCCGCAAGAGGTTTTACCTCGTTCCATGACTGGTAACATGGTCAGATTCGACTGATATGGCAACCCCAAAGGTGAAGATTTTTCCATGGATTTGACGAGAAGGCACTATTCGCTCTAGTCCTAGTCACGGAATTTTGAGACCGAAAACTACTGTAACTCAATGATCTACAGTCTATCGATTGCCTTTGTTGGTGTATTCACCGCAGCGGTCCTTCGCGGGTTCACAGGGTTCGGTTTCGGGCTGGCCGGAGTCCCGCTGTTAAGCCTTGCCCTACCGCCATCCCAGGCGGTTCCGCTTATCGTTGTGCTGCAGATCATGATCGGTGCCATGGGCTTCAGAGCGGCCGCCAAGGCCTGCGATTGGCCGGCCGTAAAGCTGCTGTTGCCCGGGTTGGTGGCGGGCATACCGCTTGGTACGCTGATCTTGACCGCGCTCGCCCCCAACCCAGTGCGTTTGGCCATCGGGGGCATCATCCTGGCCTCTGTCGCGCTGATCCAGCGCGGTGTTCGTTTGCCAGAGCATCCCTCGCGGTTATTAAGTGCCTCGGTCGGGTTGATTTCGGGGATCATCAGTGGGTTAGCATCGATGGGTGGACCGCCGGTGGTTGTGTATCTGCTAGCGATCGGCCACTCCGCGGCACGCTTGCGTGCCACAACGATCGTCTATTTCATGCTGTCGGGTTGTGTGTCCCTGGTGCCGATGATGTGGCGAGGCTTGATCACGCGAGAGATTCTTATCTGGTCCGTGGTTACGGCGCCGGTCCTCTTCGGCGGGTCCCACCTGGGCACCTGGGCGTTCCATCGCGCCAAGCCGAAGCATCACCGGATGGTGGCATTACTTACTCTGTCCGTGCTGGGTGTGGTTCTGATCGCCCGAGCTCTCTTGGTTTAGCGCACCTTAGACGTCAATCCGATCCGTCCGGGAGCGCTTGAGGGCCGAGCGGTGCGCCTTGCTTTCAAGCCGACGCCGCTTTTCGGCGCGGGATGGCTTGGTCGCAACACGGCGCACTGGGGCGATAGAGGCGCGCCGGATCAGATCCATAAGAATATCCATTGCCGCAGCACGGTTTCGCTCCTGCGTGCGATGTTGACGCGCTGCGATGACGATCTCTCCCCCCACAGTCAACCGTCGTCCAGCGAGGCGCTCTAAACGAGACCGTACCGAGGGGGCCAAGCCGGCGCGATCAAGCGACAGCCGAAGCTGGACCGCAGTTTCCACCTTATTGACGTTTTGTCCGCCAGGGCCGGAAGCACGGAGGAAAGATTCGGTAATCGCATCGGGGTTCATACGACGAGACCGCTTCTCATGCGGATAAGACGGCACACACGCGCGAATGGGAGCGAATGCGGGGACCGCCTCTCTGTGCAGGCGACGCTGTCAGGAATGGTACACCACCGTGACTTAAGGCGGTTCAGCAGGCCCCCTGCCCGGCCTTAATCGTGACCAAAGTATTCGGTCCCGGACAACTGGCTTGGCTGGTGCACAAGCAGAAATTATAGGTAGTCCCGGCAACGGGCGTAACCACATAAAGGTAACTGAGACTGCCGTAGGTATAGGTAATGAAGCCAACAGAGCCACTCGCGGTTACCGCATATGTACCGACCTGCGTCGTTGGGTCGACCGGATCGGTTCGCCCTTTTTTCCAATCGATAACATTCCCGCTCGCCGCCGACGTGTTTCCGTCATGATACTCGCTCCATGTGGCATTCGGCGTTGACCCTACGCACACGGTGCTTTGGCCCACGAGGGCTTTGATCTGTGTCGCATTTTGATAGGGGCCCGAGCAGGCAGATACCGCATAAGCGTGCCCCGAAGCCACTATGCAAACGATTCCGGCGAGATAACCCAGCGCGTTCATCAACCGCCCCCTTGAAACAAGACCGTCAGTCCAGAACACGAATCCATGCGGCGTGGAACGGACCTACCGTACTTACAGTAGCTTGCGGGTGCCCTATCTGTAAAGAACCAGTCCGGGGCTACAATAAATGATCTACCGCCCCCTTGCCTTCGTAAAATACTGACCGCGCCGGCGGATAACGCCCAGCCCGATCAACCCCGCCGCCATCAAGAGGCCAGTCGCCGGCTCCGGTGCCGGTGACAGGAACGTGACGTCGACGACAGCCGTGACGCTCGGACCGCCTGTGAAATCCAACCCAGCCAGATTGATGCTGATCGAGTTCGGCGTAAACGTCAGGAAGGTATTGTCGAACCCGGGCAGCGTCGAGGACGCATCGACGGATACACCGGTGATAATGCTTTGGGTGTTGTCGACGATCACTTCGCCATCGAACGGACCAGGCTCTATTTGGCCAACTGAGCTGTCCGGTGAGTAAAGACTTATCTGCGTTGCCGTTACATCAACATTCAGGGTCTGAAGGCCGCCTGGGCTCGCAGCCCCAGTACCGGGGACGGTTATGGATATGCCACCGTCAGTATAAGCGGGGACGGTGTACGGGTCCTGAAACGTGGCCGTCAGCGAGTCCCCAGTCCAATCCAGCGCATCCGCGCGGCCGGGGAGCAACGTCGCGACGATAAAAGCGACACCAATCACAAAAGCCCGACGCATACCCTGCCTGCCTTCCCTTCAGCGACCCATCGAATCCCGACGATCGCAGCGGTCAGGGTGGAGCATTAATCATGCCAAATGTAATATTATATATATTTCAATACTATAATTCGCAAATATGTTTGTGTTTGTCTGTTTTTGTAAGTTTTTTCGACACAACACACGCGAATAATCCGCGGCAAACCCTTGCCGACGGCCTTCAAGCCCAGCCATAGTGCCAAGGCGTTAATAATAAGCGGCAAACAGCCGCACACAGGGAGAAACCGCCCATGATCAAGCGCATGTCGCGCCGCAAGGCTCTACGCCTCGGTGTCGCAGCGGGAACGCTGCCCCTTGTCCATATTCGTACGGCTGGTGCCGCCGGCCGCCTGAAGGTCGCCCTCTGGGATCACTGGGTCCCCGCCGGCAATACGGCCATGCGCACGCTGGTCGGCGCATGGGCCGAGCGGAACAAGGTCGATGTTGAACTCGACTTCCTCACGGCTATCGGCAACAAGATCAACATCACCATGGCCGCAGAGGCGCAGGCCAAGACCGGGCACGATATCTACGCTTTCGACATGTGGTCGGTGCATGAATATGCCGAACAGCTTGAGCCGGTCGACGACATCATCCGGACATTCATCGCGAAATACGGCAAGATCGGCCGCGCGTATGAGTATCTGGGGGTGTCGGAAGGGCACTGGAAAGCAGTCCCCGTGGCCTGGGGGTCCGCGCCGCTGGCCACCTGCGCCCGCATCAGCCTTTTGAAGAAATATGCCGGCATCGACGTCCAGGCCCTATACCCAAACCATGAATCCAGTCCCCAGACCGCCGCTGACTGGACCTATGAAACGCAGTTGAAGGCGGCCGAGGCATGCTTCAAGGCAGGGTACGGCTTCGCTCTGGGCTGCGGCACCACAACCGATTCTAACCAGACATGGGGTGCCACCTTCGGCGCATTCGGTGCCGATCTCGTGGACGCAAAGGGCAACATCACCGTTGATTCCGACAATGTCAGGATGGCCTTGGAATATGCCAAGCGCATGGCACCATGGCTGCCGTCTGATACCGTCAGCTTTGACGACGCATCCAACAACCGCGCTCTGATCGCCGGAAAATCGGCGCTGATCTGGAACCCTCCCTCGGCCTGGGCCGTCGCCAAGCGTGACGCGCCGCAGATCGCCCAAGACTGCTGGACGTTCCCCAACCCCCGCGGCCCGAAAGGCCGGTTGGTGCCGATGCGCCCCTATTTCTTCGGACTTTGGACCTTCGCCCAGAACAAACCAGCCGCGCGGGATCTGCTGACCTATCTCGGCAGCCGCGAACAGATGGAGACACTGACCACGGCCGTCGATGGGTATGATATTCCGCCCTATCTCTCGATGTCCGACTTCAAGGTTTGGGAAGAGGTCGGACCGCCCAAGGGCACGGTTTACAACTACCCGATCCGCCCCTGGCACGACGCCGAATACTTCGTTACCGGCTCCTCCGGCCCGCCGGAAATCGGCGTGCAGGCATGGAACCGCGGCCTAATCCCAACCATGGTGTCGAAACTCGTCAGCGGCCAGACGATCCAACAGGCGATCGACTGGGCAAAAGATGAGTTGGAGGGTTTCCGGCGCTAGCAGCGGCCAGGGCAAATGTTGCACCAGCCGTGAGGTGAATCCTCTAGCACTGCGCGCCAAAGCGCATGATCGGCCAGATGTTATCACGCGCCCCGATCGCCTGTGCGCATGGCCCGGTTGAGCATAGCGGCGGGTGACAGGCCGCACCATTCGGGGATAGACGAACCGGCTCGCCTTCGCCGGATCGCCCTTGCATGACCCACGCCGCACTCCTCCGCCATATCGCCCTGTCTATCGCCCTCGTCGTCCTGTCGGCCATCCTCGTGCGTCTGATGATCTCAGCGAGGCTGATGGACACGCCGGAAGCACGGAAGATGCACGACAAGCCAACGCCAAAGGGCGGCGGTGTCGGCGTGGTGCTGACATTCCTGGTCGGGATTTCCTTTCTCTACCGCTATGCCGAGTTCGCGCGTCTGGCCGATCCGTATTTCCGCGGCATGATCGGGGCATCACTCGCGATCGCCCTGGTGTCCCTACTGGATGACATCTTCGATTGGCCCTTTACCATCAAGCTCGGGGCACAGTTGGGCGCCGCCCTGGTGGCCGTTTACAGCGGGCTGTATGTCACCGATCCGCATCTGCCCTACCTAGCGCCGATCAATTTGGGCTGGATCGGCGCCGCGGTATCCGTGGCATGGATCCTGTTCACCACGAACGCGATGAATTTCATCGACGGGATGAACGGCCTGGCAAGCGGCGTCAGCCTTATCGCCTCCGTGTTTCTGGCACTCATCGCGCGACATTTCGGCGGCTGGTTCGCCTATGCGGCCGCCGGCCTTTTGGCAGCGGGGCTAGCCGGCTTTCTGCCATTCAATTTCCCGCGCGCACGCATCTTTATGGGTGACGTCGGTAGCCAGTTCTGCGGCTTCATGCTGGCAATGCTGGCAATCGTCGCCAGCCGGTTCGACGGCGTTCCGCTGTCCTTCCTTCTAGTACCCATGTTAATTTCCGGCGTTCTCTACGACGTTGCCTTCACCCTGATCCGTCGAGCCAAAGACGGCGAGCCACTGGCAAAACCACATAGGGGACATTTATACCAAGTCGCTCAACGCTCTGGCATGAACGCCGTGACGATAACCCTCATCCACTGGGGGTTCGCCGTTTATGGTGGGCTTTGCTGCTGCCTGTTTCTGGTGACGCCCGGCAACTGGAAGATCTTCATCCCCCTGCTCGTCCTGCCGCCGCAGCTTATCTGGACACTCTGGGTTCTGCACAAAGCCCACAAGGCCGCGCTCGGCCGATGGGGCTGAGGCCTTTGCCGGCGGCACGGAAGGCTAGGCGCGCCGACTGACCCAAGTGCACCAGACCGATTGCGTTCTGCCGAAACCGACGCGCCCAGGCCGTCCCATCGGAACCGCCTGTCACGGGGATACAGATCGAGGATGCAGATCGGGGAATGTCGTCTAGCGCGACACGGTACCGACCGATGCGGACCACAGCATCTATGACGGTGTAAAGCATACCGACATAGGCCGCATGCAAAGCCGGAACGACACTTTGGCAAGAAACGGTGCGGGTCGCGGCATGGGGCAGTTTCGGTCTGGTGGGACCGGTGCCCCGTCAGTACCTATCGCGCGCGGGCGGAAACTCCACATCCCGATGCACATGAACCGACAGAAGGATGCCAAAGCCGACCATCACGGTCAGCATCGCCGACCCGCCGTGAGACACCAGTGGCAGCGGCACACCACCGACTGGGATAGCGCCCATCACCATGGCAATATTGACAAAGACATACAGGAAAAAATTGCAGGCGATCCCCAGCGCCACCAAACGGCCGAACTGATGCCGGCAGCGCAGGGCGATCAACATGCCGCCCAGGATGATGAACGCCAGCAACGTCATGACCGCCAGGCCGCCGACCAAGCCGAACTCCTCGCCGATCATGGTGAAAATGAAATCGGTCTGCTTTTCCGGCAGAAAATCCAGATGCCCTTGGGTACCCTGCAGGAAGCCCTTGCCCCACATACCGCCGGAGCCGAGCGCGATTTTCGACTGGATGATGTTATACCCAGCGCCAAGCGGATCGCTTTCCGGGTGCATGAATGTGTCGATGCGGGCACGCTGGTAGTCGTGCAGATGGCTATAGGCAACGCGGGCCAGCAGCGGGATCGGCAGAATAACCAGCAAAAATTTCCACCACCGCACGCCCGCGGCGAAGAAGATGCATCCGCCAAGCAGCGCCGTGATGGTTGCCGTGCCCAGATTGGGTTCTTTCAGAATAAGGCCGACGGGGATCAGCGTGGCAATGATCGGCGGGATGAGAAAGAGCGGATTGCCCATCCGCTCCCACGAAGCGCGGTGAAACCACGACGCCAGCGCTAGGACCAATGCCAGTTTCATCAACTCCGACGGTTGCAACTGCAGCCCGCCCAACTCCAACCAGCGCTGCGCGCCCTTACCGACATGGCCCATCCGCAACACCAGAACCAGCAACGCGACGCCGCCGATCCAAGCGGGCCAGGCCAGTTTCGCGATCCAGCGGATGTCCACCAAGCTGATCGCCAAGGCCAACACCAGACCGAACGCAAAGCGCAGCGCATGACGTGTCGCATATGGCTCGGGCGCACCGCCGGCGGCACTGTAAAGCGCCGTATAGCCGACTGCGGCCAGAGCGCAGAGCAACAAGACGTAAATCCAGATGATCTGCAGGATCTTCGCCATGATGTCGAAAGATGGTTCCCGCCAGAGGCGACGATCCATCATCGCCCCACCTCCGCCATTTGGCGTGGCAACGCATCAGTCCGATTGGCGGGATCGCGTCGCAATGTCTCGGTCATGATCGCTTGGGCCAGCGGTGCGGCCGCGGCGGCACCGGCATTGCCGTGCTCGATGACAACCGACAGCGCGTAGCGAGGCGAATCATACGGCGCGTAAGCGACAAACAGCGCGTGCGGACGGTATTCCCAAGGCAATTTCTCACTGTCGAAATTGCCGCTTTCACGCATTTCGCGCGACACGCGGCGCACCTGGGCAGAGCCTGTCTTGCCGGCCAGTTGCATCGTTGGGTCAGCAAGTTTCGCCAGCGGGGCGGTGCCGCCCTGCTCATTCACGACGGCCCACATCCCCTCGCGGACGGTATGCAGCATTTTATCCGGCAGTCCGATAACGGGCCAATCGTCAGCCTGCGCACCCGGCTGGACGACCCCAGCGATGCTGCGGGTCAAATGCGGCTGCACCATGCGTCCGCTGGCCAAGCGAGATACATAGGTCGCCAGTTGCAGAGGCGTGACCTGGATATACCCCTGGCCAATCCCACTCACGATGGTATCGCCCATATTCCACGCATGGCCTCGACTAATCCGCCATTCCCGTGTCGGTACCAAGCCGACGCGCTGACCGGGCAGATCCAATTCCAATTCGACGCCAAGGCCCATCCGGTTCGACATTGCCGCGATATGGTCAACGCCGACACGACGAGCGACTTCGTAGAAATACACGTCGCAGCTATTTTTCAGCCCGCCGCGCAGGTCCAGCATACCGTGCCCGCCCTTGCGCCAGCAGTGGAAACGCGTGTCTCCAAGGTCCAGGTAGCCAGGGCAGTCGATCCGATCGCCAGGCGTGATCGCCTTCGCCTCCAGCCCCGCCAGTGCCACCGCCATCTTGAACGTGGAACCCGGCGCATAAAGACCCGAGGTCGCTTTATTGATCAGCGGCGTACGCTTGTCTTTCGTCCATTCCAGCCACTGCGTTTCCGAAACACCGGAATTGAAGACGGACGGGTCAAACGACGGGTTCGTCGCCATCGCCAAGACCTCACCATTGCGGCAGTCCATGACAACAGCGCTCGCACTCTCGTCGCCCATCATGTTCAGGACAGCGCCCTGGAGGCCGGCGTCGATCGTGAGGGAGACATCTTCGCCCGGAATACCCTCCTCGCGATCGAGTTCACGGATCACGCGGCCGACAGCGTTTACTTCAAGTTGCAAGGCGCCAGCACGCCCCCGCATCGCCACATCATGATATTTCTCCATCCCCGATCGGCCTATGCGCAATCCCGGCAGAGCCAGCAAAGGGTCGTCGGCCACGTCCGCCTCATTGGGCGGCGCGACGTAGCCAACGACATGTGCCAACTTCTGACCGAACGGGTAATGCCGCGTGGTGCCGGAATCGACGACGATACCGGGCAGGTCTGGTGCATTGACCTCGATCAACGCCATTTCGTCCCAGGAGAGGAATTCCCGCAGCAGGATCGGGATATATTTCCGCCGCCGATGCAATTCGCGCTCAATGCGGCTGCGCTCCCAGTCACTCAAAGAGAGGAGGTTGGCGAAGGTGTCCAACGTCCCGGCGATATTATTGCTCTGCTCGACCATCATGATGGCGCGCCAGTTGGTTATGTTGCCGCCGATAACCGTGCCATAGCGATCGAGAATACGTCCACGCGGCGGCGCGACCATCCGCGCGCTGATGCGGTTTTCATTGGCCAGCGTCGTGTAACGGGCACCTTCGTTGACCTGCACCTGATAGAGCCGCGCCCCAAGCAGCCCAAGGACGGACACCTGGCCGCCCATCAGAAGCAAGGCCCTACGCGTAAAAACCCCTGTCCTCTCGCCCTCGCGTTTCATGGGTCAGAGTTGATCCGTATTGGCGATAGAGCGGTGAGCGGCAGAGAACGGAATGGCCAGGATCGGGTAAACGGCACAGGCCAGCAGCGCCTGAAACAGCGCGGGCATCGGCGTGAAAAGACGGAATGTCAGCAACATGACCAACAGCCAGATCAGAATGGATGCGGCAAACGCGACGATGCCGAACGCTATCCAGATAAGTGCGAACCCCGCATGAACCAAGCGGCGGCGCAAGGAAAATGCCAAACCATGCACCGCCAGTAAGGTAAAGGTGCAGACTCCCAACGGCAGATAGCCCATGAGATCGGCTAAAATTCCCAGCAAAAACACCAGCGGCGGCGGCATACTGTCGGGGCGGACCAAAGACCAGAACCAAACCGAACCAAGTGTCACCGCCGGCAGCAAGACCGCTTGCCCAGGTATGCCCATCGGCGCCTGGGTAAACAGCATCAGCAGCAAGGTGACGCACCCCGGAAAACAGACCCGCGCAATAATATCCAAGCGGCGGCCGATGCTTGGCCGCGGACGGATCCCGGGGCGGCGATCGATGTGCGCCATTAGATCATACTCCGGCACGAAGAGGCGACGCGTCGCGCTGGTAAGCAAGCTCCCCGAACGTCCATCGCTGTCAATGCCGTCCCGGCGTAGGTCGCTGCGGTGGCTCCGGTGGCGTCACACCGTTCAAGCCGTAGTCGAAAATCCGCACCACCTCTAGCCGCTGCAACATGGCCGCCGGCTCTATATCCGGGGAGCCATTGGCATTGAAATGAACCGTGCCGACGGGAAGATTGGCCGGGAAAGCGTTCGCCTCGGCACTCGTCACGACCCGCTCCCCCTCCTGCGGCATCACCCCTTCGGGCCAATAAATCAGCCGCGGCCGGGGACCGTTGGTGCCGATCATGATGGCATGGGCGCGCGACGTCTCCAGGATCACCGGGATCCGGCTATTAAGATCGGTGATCAGCAATACGCGCGCGGTGCGGGCGCCAACTTCGGTGATCCGACCGACCAACCCTCGTTCATCCAGGGCAATTTCGCCCTTGCGAATGCCATGGTTGGGACCGACGGACAAAAGCACGGCCTTGGCGTAGACACCGCCAGCATCCGCGACGACGCGGGCGGTGACGAACGACGCCTGAGGATCGGGGATCCACCGCAGACTGGCTTTCAGACGCTCGTTTTCCGCATCCAATGCCAGCGCGATCGACTGCCAGCGGCGAAGCTTATCGTTCTCCTCGCGCAGCCGGACATTCTCTTCGCGCAGATTCCAAAGGTCAGAGGCGTCGCTAATGGCGCCGCTGAGTTTAGCGAAGGGACCGGCGATCACCGCGTAGATGGGGGCCAAAGCGTCGGCCAGCCCCGTGCGGGCGCGCTCGGCTAGCAGGGCATCAGCCTTACCCAGCAGCATCACGCCGAAAGCCACCACGATCAGCACCGGCAGGGTGAGTTTGGCGAGCGCCTGCCGCGCCTGGATCGACAGGCGGATCAATCCCACCTCCGGCAATCCAGCGCCCGGGCCGGGCTTCGCTGAGCCGGTATCACCATTCGCAGCACTCTGCCCGTCCCTTTATGTCGAAGCCAACTGACAGGTCGAAACCTGCCGCGTCCGACCTCGTCCCTTCAGGCGTTAATACATGCTCGTAAGCACGTTACTCAAACGCTTTCTCTCTTCCAGAGCCCGACCGGTACCCAGGGCAACACACTGCAGCGGGTTCTCGGCGATCACGACCGCAAGACCCGTCGCTTCGCGCAAGACTTCATCGAGACGATACAGCAAGGCGCCTCCGCCGGTCAGGACGATGCCCTTGTCGACGATGTCGGCAGCCAGTTCGGGCGGCGTATTCTCCAGCGCCACTTTCACCCCCTCGACAATCGCCGATACCGGCTCTGCCAAGCTCTCGGCGATCTGGCGTTGGCTGACCAGCACCTCCCGCGGGACGCCATTCATCAGATCGCGGCCGCGCACTTCGCGATAGGGGCCTTCATCGCCACCTTCCCACGCGCCGGCCGCGCCGATTTCCATCTTGATCCGTTCGGCCGAGGACTCACCGATCAACAAATTATGATTACGCCGGATATAGCTGATGATCGCCTCATCCATCTTGTCGCCGCCGACGCGGACGCTGCGGGAATAGACGATACCGCCCAACGAGATCACCGCGACTTCCGTCGTGCCGCCGCCGATGTCGACAACCATGCTGCCGGACGGTTCGGTCACCGGCAGGCCAGCGCCGATCGCCGCGGCCATCGGCTCCTCGATCAGTTGCACCCTGCGGGCGCCGGCGCTTTCAGCGCTTTCCTGAATTGCCCGACGCTCCACCGCGGTGGAGCCAGACGGAACACAGATGATGATCAACGGGGAGGCGAAACCACGGCGGTTGTGCACTTTGCGGATGAAATGCTTGATCATTTCCTCCGCCACTTCGAAGTCTGCGATAACGCCATCCCGCAGCGGGCGGCTGGCGGTGATGTAACCCGGTGTGCGGCCAAGCATCTGCTTGGCTTCCTCGCCGACGGCGACAACCTGCTTTTTGCCGCGAACGTCGGCTATCGCGACGACACTTGGCTCTGCCAGAACGATACCGCGGCCCTTGACATAAACCAGCGTGTTCGCGGTTCCCAAGTCAATGGCCATGTCGGCTGACATGAAGCCGAGCATGCGTGAGAACATGAATTGAACCTTTGTCGTGAGACGAGGGGACGATGGGAAGGCCAGGGCTTAATGCCCACGCCGCGCGATCACAAGGGGTTCCTTGCGTGACCCAGCCTACCGGCCGGTGACATCAGCCCTCCCCAGACTCGTCAGACCGTCTATATCATTGGGTTATGCCCCATGCCGATTTCGTCCATTTGCGCACGCACTCCGCCTACTCCTTGTCGGAGGGTGCCATCCGGCCGGACAAAATCGCCGCCTTGGCGAAAACGAACGCCATGCCCGCCGCAGCGATCACCGATACCGGCAACCTCTTCGGCGCCCTGGAATTTTCTCAATACGCCGCCGGCAAGGGCATACAGCCGATCATCGGCTGCCAGATCGCTGTCACCCGCGCCGACAACCCGCGCCTGCCGCCCGACCCGGTTGTGTTTCTGGCGCAAGATGCCATCGGCATGGCAAACCTGCAGAAAATCTCATCCAAAGGCTTTCTCGACACCGACCCGTCGCTGAAAGCCCAGGTGCCATTCGACGTGATCGCAGAGGCGGCCGCTGGCCTGCTGCTGCTGACTGGCGGCACGACAGGCCCGATCGCTCGTCTACTGGCGGAAGGGCAGAAGCCGGAGGCCGAGCGGTTGCTGGACGCGATGCAGGAGGCGTTCCCGGAGCGCACCATCCAGGAGTTGCACCGGCATTTTTTACCTGTCGAAGCCGCCATCGAGCCGGCTCTTATCGGCATCGCCGACGCTCGCGGCATCCCGCTTGTCGCTACCAATGATTGTTATTACGCCGAACCAGGAATGCATGAGGCACACGACGCCCTGCTATGCATCGCTGAGGGCCGCACGCTGTCAGAAAAAGAGCGACGCCGTGTCACCGGGGAGCATTGGTTCAAGCCGGCAGCCACGATGCGCGCCTTGTTCGCCGACCTGCCCGAAGCCTGCGACAACACCCTCGCCATCGCCCGCCGCTGCGCGGTGATGGCCGAAACCCGCAAACCGCTGCTGCCGATCTGCCCCAAAGTCCGCCCGGGCGCCAGTGAAGAGGAAACCGTTCGCGCCATGGCCGTGGAGGGTCTGGATGCGCGGATGAACGCCGTTGGCGCAGACGCGGCCACGCGGGAAGTCTACCGCCAGCGCCTGGATTATGAGTTGAGCGTCATCGCCAAGATGGGGTTCTCGGGCTACTTCTTGATCGTCGCTGACTTTATCCAGTGGTCGAAAGCTCAGGGCATCCCGGTCGGCCCCGGTCGCGGATCGGGCGCGGGATCGGTTGCTGCCTGGGCGCTGACCATCACCGATCTGGACCCGCTGCGCTTCAACCTGCTGTTCGAACGCTTTCTGAACCCCGAACGCGTGTCGATGCCCGACTTCGACATCGACTTCTGTCAGGAAGGCCGCGATCGCGTAATCGACTACGTGCGCAACGAATATGGCGCCGATCGCGTCGCGCAGATCATTACCTTCGGTAAACTTCAGGCCCGCGCCGCCGTGCGAGACGTCGGCCGCGTGCTGGGCTTGCCCTTTGGCCAGGTCAACAAAGTTGCCGAACTCATCCCCAACAACCCCGCCAAGCCCGTCACCCTGCAGCAGGCAATCGACGGGGAGCCGCGGCTGCAAGCGATGAAGCAGGACGACGAAGCGGTCGCGCGTCTGATGGAGATTGCCCTGCGGGTCGAGGGCCTGTATCGCCACGCCTCCACCCACGCCGCCGGCGTCGTTATCGGTGACCGCCCCTTGGTGGAGTTAGTGCCGCTCTACAAGGATCCTAAATCGGACTTCCTGGTTACCCAGTATTCGATGAAGCATGTCGAGCAGGCGGGCCTGGTAAAATTCGACTTCCTGGGCCTGACCACGCTGACCATCCTGCGCAGAGCCGAAAATTTCCTGATCGGCCTCGGCACGCCTGTCGATCTGAACCGGCTACCGCTGGACGATAAGAAGACATACGACATGCTGGCGAAAGGCGATGCCGGCGGGGTGTTCCAGCTTGAAGGCCAGGGCATGCGCGACACGCTGCGCCAGATGAAGCCCGACCGCTTCGAGGACCTTATCGCCGCAGTCGCCCTGTATCGCCCCGGTCCAATGGCCAATATCCCCGATTACTGCCGCCGCAAGCATGGCGAGAAATGGGACGCGCCGCACCCCGAGATCCACGACATCCTGGCCGAAACCTATGGCATCATGGTCTACCAGGAACAGGTGATGCAGATCGCCCAGAAGATGGCAGGCTACTCCCTGGGCGGCGCCGATCTGCTGCGCCGCGCCATGGGTAAGAAGATCGCCGCCGAGATGGAAGCGCAACGCGGGATCTTCACCAAGGGAGCCATCGAGCGCGGCATCGATCCCGAAAAAGCCACCGAAGTCTTCGATCTCATGGCGAAATTCGCCGACTACGGTTTCAATAAATCGCACGCCGCTGCCTATGCCCTCGTCGCCTATCAAACCGCCTGGCTGAAAGCGAACCACCCGGAAGTGTTCCTGGCCGCCTGTATGAGCCTGGGCATCAACAACACCGACCGCCTAGCATCCCTGAAGCAGGAAGCCGAACGCGCAAAGATCAAAATCCTGCCACCGGATATCAATGTCTCCGGGGCCGATTTCACCGTTGAGCGGATGGAGGACGGGCAACTCGCCATTCGCTACGCCCTTGCCGCGATCAAGAAAGTCGGTTTCAGCGCCATGCAAAGCGTCGTCGCCGCACGCGGCGATACACCATTTGCAGACTTGGCGGATTTCTCCACCCGGGTCGATCCGCGGCAGATCAACCGTATGCAGTTGGAAGGTCTCATCAAGGCCGGCGCATTCGACCGGCTAGACACCAACCGTGCTCGGCTGTTCGCGGGTGCCGAAATAATACTACGGCGCGCTCAGGCCGATCAGCAGGAGAAAGAGTCGGGCCAAATCGGTCTTTTCGGCGGCGCCGCCACCAAACCGGAAAAACTGCGCCTGCCCGATATCCAAGACTGGCCACCGCTAGAGCGCTTGGCCTTCGAAGCCGACGCTGCGGGGTTCCACCTGACCGCTCATCCGCTGGATGCCTACACCCAGGCGCTGCGCCGCCTGCAGGTTCTACCGACGGCGCAGGCCGAAAAAGCCAGCGGCCGCGTGAAGCTTGCAGGAACCGTGACCGCCATCAAAGAGCGTATCACTCGCACCGGCAGCCGCATGGCATGGGTCCGCATTTCCGATGCCTCGGGGTCCGTGGAGATCACCTGCTTCAGCGAAGTTCTTGGCCGCGCGCGGGAGTTGCTGACCAATGGCAGCAACATCATGGTCACCGCCGATATCAAGACCGAGGGTGAGGCAACCCGTATTACCGCCATGGATGTCACCGGATTAGACCAAGCCGCGGCACAGGCCGGTGCGTCAATCCGGATCTGGCTGCGAGAAACCGCCGCTGTCCCCCATATCCGCGATGCGCTCAGCCGCCAAAGCGGCGGACGGGGGCGGGTGACGCTGGTGCCGCGGATCGGCGGCGAGCAAGAGGTGGAGATCGCTCTGCCCGGAGGCTACAACGTGACGCCGCGCTTGGCGCAGACGCTGCAATCTCTCCCGGGCGTGGAGCAAGTCGAAGAGATTTAGCGCACACGGCGCATACTGACGGTCCAAACGGCGTCCCGCCGCACCGGAGCGGCCGTTCAGCGATGATCAGCGTGGGCAAAACTGTCCCGTCGTCCGTTCGCATGTCCGTTCGCATGTCGCCGGCACGCGGCGCATGATCGCGGCGCACAGAGCGGGGGACCGAGGCACCCGACCGACCGCCGCCACTGTCAGCCGTTACCGACTGGGGCCGCTATCCGGCGTGGCGGCTTCGACCTGGTCACCGCGGTAGTAATCAGGCCAGCGGCGACGGACGACATCACCCTTGTCACTATAGGCAAGGCAGGAATTCACGATCCGCTCCCAAGCCCCCCACTGATTGGTGATTTCTTGATCCATGACGTCACTATACGGATCCTCGAACGCGACCCCCTGCGCCGTCAGTCGCTTGGTCACCACATGCGGCTTGATGGTCTGGAACGCCGTCGTCGCTATCTGCTGCAGCAATTCGCGCAGGTGCGTGCAGCCGCACGCACCACCGACCCGGGTACCGGCCTCTTTCAGAAAACCACCCTGGATCCTCAGCCCCGCGAGACTGCTGAAATTCGGCGCCGCCGCTGGGCAGGCCGCATAGGGCGTTTTGTCGCTGCATGCCTCCACGGCATGGATCAGCATCGTCTCATCCATCGTGAAGCGCAGCCACATGTCATGAATCGGATCTTCCGGGCCGATCCAACCGCGATCATAGTTGGCCCGTCCGTCCGGCTTGGTGTCGGTAAGATGCGCTTCGATGTCGTACAATCCGTCGGCGCGCGCATAGCCGGTGATCTCGATCCGACGCGTGTGCAATCGTTCCCGGGCGGCAGGCTGACTCAGCGGCATACGGCGATCCCTCTTTTACGCTGCAATGCAGCGTATCGCACCCTTCGGCCACCCCGCAAAGTCCCAAGCGCCCGGCCATGGTAACAGCGGCGATATCGATCCGCAGGGAAAATACCCAGCCGCATGCGCCCCAAATGCCACTCCCATGCTCCCAGCCGGCTTCCTTTGGCCAAATGCGATGCTGCCGTGCGGGAAAAGTATGCAAATTCTGTTGACGCCGGAACCGAAGCGCGCATGTTGCCGGCGAGCGTTTTGATTGAGATCATGGGGACCGGCCTAAGACTGGCTGGATGATGAGCGTGTTACCGCTTGCGCGGACTGGCCACAGGGGCTGCTAGGATATGCATTCGTTCAAGGAACACTGCCGCCGTTCGCTGGACTCGATCCGCGACCAGGGCCGTTACCGGGTTTTCACCCCATTGCAAAAACGCGCAGATGGCTTCCCCTATTACCTCACCCCCGATGGCAAGCGCGTGCTGGTGTGGTCCTCGAACGATTATCTGGCGATGGGCGGCCACCCCGTGGTGGTAGAGGCAGCGTGCGAAGCCGCGCGGAGCATGGGGGCCGGCGCCGGAGGCACGCGCAATATCTCAGGCACCAGTCCGGTTCATGACGCCTTGGAAGCCGAACTCGCCAATCTGCATGGCAAGGAAGCCGGGCTGATCTTTACCTCCGGCTTCGTCTCTAACCAGGCGGCACTGTCGACGCTGCTGAACGCCCTACCAAACGGCCCCGACCATCCGTGGCAGGTGTTTTCGGACGCCAAGAACCACGCCTCCATGATCGCCGGCATCAAGGGCTCGCGCGCCGCGGTCAACATCTTCCGCCACAACGACATGGACCATCTTGAGGCATTGCTGAAAGCAGCACCCGCCGGGGCGCCAAAGCTGATCGCCTTCGAATCCGTCTATTCGATGGACGCTGACATTGCGCCCTTGAACGCGATTTGCGACCTGGCTGAAAAATACGGCGCCATGACCTACCTCGATGAGGTGCACGCCGTCGGCATGTACGGCCCCAACGGCGGCGGCGTGTCCGAGCGGGACGACGCCGCGCGCCGCATCGATATTATCGAGGGCACGTTGGCCAAAGCATTCGGCACCCATGGCGGCTACATCACCGGCGATGCCGACGTCATCGACTTCATCCGCTCCACCGCGCCGGGGTTCATCTTCACCACCTCCCTGCCGCCGATGACAGCCGCTGCCGCGCTGGCTAGCGTGCGTCACGTCAAGCAGGATCATGCCCGCCGAACAAAATTGTTCGAACGGGCGCAGGCGCTGAAGGACCGCTTCGACGCCGCTGGATTGCCGCGCATCGCCTCGGTAAGCCACATCGTGCCGCTCCATATTGGCGAGGCGACCCTCTGCACCGAGGTCAGCCACCGTCTGCTGCAAGAGTTCGGCATGTATGCCACGCCGATCAATTACCCCACCGTGCCGCGCGGCGAAGAACGTCTGCGCTTCACCCCCGGTCCTATGCACACGAACGCAATGATGGACGAATTGGTCGACGCGCTGCTGACGATCATTCCGATGGAACGGCGCAAAGCCGCGTGATGCGCTGCTCAAGCTCGCGATGATAACGGAACTCGGCCATTTTGCGCTGATCCTGGCGCTGTTCGTCGCCATCGTTCAAGCCACTGTTCCGCTGATCGGCGCCGCTCGGCGGCATAACGGCTGGATGATGTTTGGCCGCGCCTGCGCGCTGGCCGGCTTGGTCCTGACGACGCAGGCGATGCTGGCGCTGATGCACGCCTATGTCGTCTCCGACTTCTCCGTGATCAATGTCATCGCCAATAGCCACACCGACAAACCGCTGCTGTATAAGATCACGGGCGTTTGGGGAAACCATGAGGGCTCCATGCTGCTCTGGGTCTTCATGCTGGCGGTTTGTTCCGCCGCGGTGGCCCTGTTCAGCGATAATCTGCCGCCGGCTCTGCTGGCGCGGGTAATGGCCGTGCAGGGCATGATCGCGGTCGGCTTCCTGCTGTTCATCCTGCTGACATCGAACCCGTTTCTGCGCAGCGTCCCGCCGGCACTGAACGGCAACGGGCTTAATCCGGTGCTGCAGGATCCCGGCTTGGCCTTCCATCCGCCATTCCTCTACTTGGGCTATGTCGGATTTTCCGTCGCCTTTTCCTTCGCTGTCGCCGCGCTGATCGAAGGACGCGTGGATGCCGCCTGGGCACGCTGGGTGCGGCCATGGACGCTGGCGTCATGGTGCGCCCTGACCATCGGCATCGCGATGGGATCCTGGTGGGCCTACTACACGCTAGGCTGGGGCGGCTGGTGGTTCTGGGATCCGGTAGAAAACGCATCCTTCATGCCGTGGCTGGTCGGCACCGCGCTAATCCACTCCGCCATCGTCGTGGAAAAGCGGGACACGCTGAAATCCTGGACGATCCTGCTGGCGATCATCACCTTTTCGCTTTCCCTGGTTGGCACCTTCCTGGTCCGCTCGGGCGTTCTGACCTCGGTGCATGCCTTCGCCACCGACCCTGAACGGGGATCGTTCATTCTCGGCCTGCTGGTGGCCGCGATCGGCGGATCGCTGACGCTTTATGCGATCCGGGCACCGGCACTGCGGGGAGGCGGCTTGTTCGCGCCAATCTCCCGCGAGGGCGCGCTGGTCTTGAACAACCTGCTGCTATCATGTGGTTGTGCCACCGTGTTCCTGGGCACGCTCTATCCACTTTTCCTGGACGCCACCGGCGGACCGAAACTGTCGGTCGGGTTTCCCTTTTTCAACCGCACCTTCGTACCGATGATGGTGCCGATGGTCATCGCCGTTGGTATCGGGCCGATGCTGGCCTGGAAGCGCGGCGACCTGTTGGGCGCACTGCAGCGCGTCTGGGCCGCTTATATCGCCACGGCACTTGCGGTCCTGATCGCATTCTACGTCACCAATGGCGGACCCGTCCTTGCCGTGCTCGGCTTTGGCCTGGCCACCTGGCTGGCCACCGCCGTGGTGATCGAACTGACCGATCGGTTGGGACTGTTCCGGATCGCGGTTCGCGACAGTCTGCATCGAGCCATCCGCCTACCACGCGCCGCCTATGGCATGAGCATCGCCCATTTCGGCCTCGCCGTGTCGGTTGCCGGTTTCTCCGCCTCCGCTTTCGATCGCGAAGCGATCGAGGTCGTCAAGATCGGCAACGCGATCGACATCGCCGGCTACCATTTGGTGCTGGAAAGCGTCGATCGTATCCCCGGCCCGAACTACGTCGCCGACGACGCTGCGGTGCGCGTAAGCCATGATGGGCACTTGGTGAAGGTCATGCACCCCGAGCGGCGCTTCTTCCCGCTGCAAAGCCAAACAACCAGCGAAACTGCCATCCGCACCAATCTGCTTTCCGACCTCTATATCGCCCTCGGCGATCCTGGCGACGGCGGTGGTGCCTGGACACTTCGGGTGTACTGGAAGCCTTTGGTGCCGTTCATCTGGCTCGGCGCAGTGATCATGGCGTTCGGCGGCCTTGTCAGCCTGTCCGATCGGCGCTGGCGCGTGGGGGTGGCAAAACGCGCCCGTGGCAAAGGGCCGGTGGCAAGCGCCGCGGCCGCGGAATAGGCCATGTCCCGCTTATTATACCTCCTGCCGCTGCTGCTATTCGTCATTTTGGCTGGGTATTTTACCGCCTCGCTCCGTTCCGGGCGGGATATCCGTGAACTACCTTCGGCCCTGATCAGCAAGCCCGCCCCGAATTTCGACCTGGACGGCCTGGGTCGCAGCGAGAAACTCAGTCTTTCAGGACTGAAAGGCCATCCGGCCGTGATCAACTTCTTTGCCTCCTGGTGCGTACCCTGCCGGGTGGAGCACCCGCTGCTGATGCGCCTGAAGACCGAGAACCACGTGACGATCTATGGCATCGCCTACAAGGATAAGCCGGCCGACTCGCTGAAACTGCTGGACACCTACGGCGACCCCTATGCCCGCGTCGGCGTCGATCAAGCCGGCCTCACAGGGCTGGATTTCGGCGTCTACGGCGTGCCGGAAACCTATGTTCTGGATAGCGCCGGCATCATCCGCAAGCGCTTCGTCGGACCGCTGACCGCCGAGTCCGTGGACACGGAATTGCTACCACTCCTCAAGCAACTGGAACACGCCAGCGGTGGCGCTTCATGAGGAGGACAGCATTTCCTGCCCTGCTGGCTTTGCTCTGCATACTGGCCAGCGTCGCCACAGCAGTTGAACCGTCGGAACGGCTGCCGGACCAGGCTCTGGAAGCGCGGGCCCGGGTCATCAGTGCCGAATTGCGCTGCTTGGTCTGCCAGAATGAGTCGATCGACGAGTCGCATGCAGACCTGGCGCATGACATCCGCATTCTGGTCCGACGGCGTCTGACGGCTGGCGATAGCAACCAACAGGTCATCGATGCGGTGGTGGACCGCTACGGCGCCTTCGTCTTGTTGCGCCCGCCGGTGGAACCGGCCACCTATGTACTTTGGTTCGCCCCGCCGGCGCTGCTGCTTCTCGGCTTGGGTGCCGCGGCACTGTGGATGTCGCGCCGCCCGCGCCTCGACCCCTCGGTCACGGCCGCGTTGACCGACGCGGAGCGACGCAAGTTGGATGCCTTGATGCGGGAAAACGCTCCGTGATCCTGCCCTTCCTGCTGGCATTGTTGGTGTTCCTGACCCTGCTTGGGATTTGCCTGCCGCTGTTGCGCGATGGCCGCCCCGTCGCAGCACGGGCCGCATATGATCAAGCCGTCTATCGCGACCAGTTGCAGGAACTGGACCGCGATATCGACCGCGGGCTGGTCACCGCCCCGGATGCGGAAGCGTCGCGGCTAGAGATCCAGCGCCGCTTACTCGCCGCCGACCGAACTCAGGCGAAGCAACCTCGCCTCTCACGAAGCCCGGTGCTGGCCAGCCTGGTGATGATCTTCATCGCCGGCGGAGCCATCATCACCTACCTCACAATCGGTTCGCCCACCCTACCCGACATGCCCTTCAGCGCTCGGCCGTCACAACAGGCAAGCCCGCAAGCAGGCCAAGCCCCACGGATGCGCGCCGCGTTGGAGTCCTTGGCAAAGCGGCTGGAGGAAAACCCAGATGATGGACCTAGCTGGCTGCTGTTTGCCCAAACCCTGTCACTTGCGGGCGATTATGATCGCGCCGAAATGGCCTATGGCAGAGCGATGGCGCTGGGGCAGAATGGCATCGACGTGCAAGCCGATCATGCCGAGATGCTGGTGCTCAAGGCCGGTGGCACCGTAACCCCAGCAGCCGAGGTCGCGTTCCGCGCGGTCTTGACCGCCGCGCCGGATAACGTTGTGGCACTCTATTATTTGGCCGCCGCACGGATGCAGGTCGGTGAGCCACGCCAGGCGATCGACGGCTGGCAGCACCTGCTGGCGATATTGCCGAGCGATTCGCCGTTGCGGCCGCAAATCGGTTCTCAGATCGAGGCGGCGGCAAAAGCCGCGGGAATTCCGCCCCCGACATTGGCGCCCGCCTCCACGCCCGCATCGGCACCCGGCGCCGGTCCCAACAGACAGAGTGCCGGCACCACCCCTGCCGAGACGGCTCAGACGGCTGACATGACCGACGTGCAGCGTGAATCCATGATCCGCGCGATGGTCGAGAGCCTGGCCGCAAAGCAAGCGGCGGATCCGGGGAATTTCGACGGCTGGTTGCGGCTGGGCCGAGCTTATACGGTCTTGAAAGACAACGCCAAAGCGGCGGATGCCTTCGCCAAGGCGCAAGCACTCCGGCCCGATGATGTCGCGGTTCAGGAAGTCGAGGCACAAGCCTTGATGACCGGCTACAAGCCGGGGGACAAAGTGCCGGATCGCGTAGTGGCGCTTCTGACACAGGTTCTGGCAAAGGATCCGAACCGGCCGGCCGCTTTATGGTATCTGGGCCTGGCCGCGGCCATGAACGGCGATGCGTCAGAGGCGAGAAATCGCTGGACGGCGCTGCGAAAGCTGCTGCCGGCGGATAGTGAGGACGGCAAGATGGTCGATACCGCACTGTCGACGCTGCCCAATGGCAGGGCGTCGGCTCAAGAGCCGGCACCTTCGAGTGCCAGCAAACAGGGCGGTAACTAGAAAAAGCCCGAAAGGCAGGCTGAAACGGACCGCAAGCCCATCATTCTGGTGGCACTTGCGGACGCTTATTACGCGGCAGTCCGGACGTATTCGCCCATTCGGCTGCGCAGGATCGGACCATGGCCAGCAGCGGCGTGGCCGTGTTCCGTGGCGGCGCTACGATAGTAATTCATGATAAAAACGCGGATCGCGCTGGTCCGGCCACCAGTATGGCCCGCTGCCTCTACCTGACGGACCAACGTACTGACGTCCTGGTCCTCCCGCTCACAAATTTCAGTGAGCGCATCCCAGAGTTCGGGTTCCAACCGCATGCTTGTGCGGCCGCGTTCGGCGATGACATTTCGATTTATGAGACGACTGGACGGCATGGCTACCTCCTTCAGGCCGGAGGCAAGAGAAACATGCGCGGGTTAACAAGACGTTCACAACGTCCGGATATTACATTTTTTCTGACCGTACCCATCGATTAGACAGAGGCACGCCCACATGGACCCTGAAGGCGGTTTTGGCGGATATAAACAGCAGCAAGTATTTTGGACACGCCCCCATAGAACGGAAGGCGGCGGGCAACCGAGCGATCAAATCGGCAGTGCGGCTGACTTCATGCGTTCCATGCTGAAACGGCTGCTGACGTTACGCAGCGGCACGGCGGCGATCAGGCGACGATAAAACCGGTCGTAGGAAGCGATATCGGCGACCACGACATGCAGAAGGTAGTCGACATCCCCGCTCATGCGCCACGCATCGACGATTTCCGGCGTCTCACGGATCACCTGGGCGAAACGCGCCAACCACTCGGCGGAGTGATCGGCCGTCTCGATCGCGACAAAGACAGAGACCGGCAATCCGACCTTGTCCGCATCGATCATCGCAACGCGGCCAAGGATGATACCGTCTTGCTCCATGCGGCGAATACGCTTCCAACACGGTGTCGCGGTCAGCCCCACCTTGTCGGCGATATCGGCGAGCGACATCGATGCATCAACCGACAACAGCCGCAATATCTCCCGATCAACCCGATCGAGGTCCTTGTCCGTGCTCATACGATGTCCTTAGCCGAGGCGCCGCCAGGAGCGATCCGAGCGGCAGTGTATTATTTCTCCGGAAGGTCCATAAAGGTGCCAATCAGAGAAGAAAATACCCTAAATCAATGCCGCATGCTCGTCGGGTGTGCGCAGCGTCAAAGACAAGGCGTGCATGCCGCCCGCTTCGGCGGGACCGAACTCCTCCGCCAAGGCAGCATGTACGCTGCGGGAGCGAGCCACGCGGTTCGTCCCCGTGAAGCGCTCGCTGACCAGCAGCACAGTGTAATGCGATTGCCCACCGGCCGGCGCGCCGGCATGGCCGGCATGGCGGGCACTGTCGTCCTGAATATGCAGCAGCACAGGCTCGAAAGCCTTGGTGAGGATGGAGCGGATACGATCTGCGCGGTTCGTCGTCATGGGATCAGTATCACCGCAACCGTGCCGACGCGGAAGCACGATCTGTGCTGTGCCTGATGCAAATCTTCCGATGACCCGGCATGGCGGTTCGGCAAGCCGCTCCCACGCAGACCGTCGCGGTCCGGCCAACGCCGCGCCAACACGATGTTTGAACGATCTCAGCCGAAGCGAAGCGCCGTTGGCTGCTTAAATTCGACCTCCACGAAGGCCATCGCTTGCTCGCCACCGTTCATCACATCGTGCTCGATGCCAGCCGGGCGGTGGTAGGCTTGGCCGGCACGCAAGTGGTTTTCGATAACCTCCGTGCCCGTGTCCACACGCATCAGCGCGTCCGTCAGCATGACAACGACATAGGGCCAGCCATGGGTGTGCTGACCCGTGACCGCGCCCGGCGGAAAATCCCACCGTGTGATGCGAACCTCAGCATCGTCCTGTTGCACAGTCGGGACAGCGGGAATGGTGCACGTGAACGCCACGAAAAGGCTCCTTTCAATTGGGGTCGTCTGCATTCTTCGGACATCCGGACCCAGTCGATGACATCTGGCGCGGCACGATGTCTGCCACGCTCGTCACTCTCTCACCCGGGCTCTGACCTCCACGACTTACGATGCCGTGGCACCGAGACGCCATTTGTCGACCAGAATCACCCCGCTGACCAGCAGAACCCACGCAGGGAAGACAAACAAAACCCAATCGAAAACACCGCTTCCGAGTAGCAGAAGTGCCGAGCAGCCATAGCCTAGAAGGGCAATCCAGAGGGGAATGAAACGGGTACGGCATGCAAGGGTCGAGACGGCAATCATGAACACACCGGCCATCTTGAACGCGTAGATGCGCATGACAGCGAAAATAAAAGCGCGGACGAAACCGAAGGTCGACGGATCAACCTGCCCCCCGGGCAGCGCGCCCCCTGCGGCACTGGGCGTTACCGTATAGGCCAGCAGCAAGCCACCGGCCGCCGCGGCAGCCACGAACAGCATGCCCAGAAACAGCAATCCACTGCCCAGGAAAACGGTGGCGAAAAACCGATCCTCCCGAGCACCCAACCGATCACGCAGCACGCCGATGAACCAGAGAAACGCGATACCGGCATAGGGAACCAAGTTCAATGCGATGGTTACCCGCTTCGTTTCCGTGGCGAGCCACGCCCCTGTCTCATGCGGGTCGGCAGGAACAGACAGCCGAAGCAGCCACAAGCTGCTGATCAACAGGACCGAGAAAATGATACCGGCGATCGCGGCTGCACGGGGTGTTCGCAAGCCGGCCCGCACAATGGGCGCGACCGGCGTCGATGGGACGTCAGGCCTGCTTTGCATGATAGATCTTTTCAAATCGACATAGACATTGAAGCCCTCTGGCCCGAGCCGTGAAAATTCCAACGCGCCGCCGGTCCGCCGCCAACCCACGCGCAAACATGGCGCAAATCATCACCCTAGACCTCGGTCGAAGCCTGCAGACGCCCCTCGCGGACTGCCTTGATGAACCGACGGTAGTCACGCTGGTTCTGGTCCGCATATTCCACCGCAAACTCGGTGATCGCATCGTCGAACGCGGCGCTGGAGCCCATGTAGCCGGCGATCATCGCCGCGTCGCCCGACCGTGCATGCGCCTTCGCCAACGCCCAGCCGCAAAGCTTGCCGTATTCCCGCAGCATCTCCACATCCCAGTCTTCAATGATAGCGGATAGTTTCACGTCTCGCAGTTGCCGGATGTAGACGTCCCGGCCGGTCTTGCTGGTGGTCCAGCCGAGGAAAATATCGCTCGCGGACTGCATCAGCCGCTGGCCACACACCACGCGTTGGCCGTGGTTGGGATAGACGCTTTTGCCCGCATAAGGTTCCAGCACCGACGCCCGGGCTTCCTTGACCTGCAGGAACAGCGGGTCGTCCTCCGCCGCGATGAACAACCCGATGCCGCACATCGTGCCGACACTGCCGATACCGACAACCTTGATGACGATGTCACACAGACGATACCGATCAAACAAGACAAGGACATGATCGGGCAAAGACGCGCGATAGGAATCCAAAGGCTCTTTGAACCCCGAAATAATGCCGGGTGCCTGCGCAGTCGTGGGGTGAAAGATCAAGGGGGGGTCATCTTTAAAGCGCGGTTCTACCCCGCGGTGTTCCACAAGCTTCGGAAACACCACCTCCGGCGCGCTTCTGTCGCGCGCCTTTTCCACGCGTTCCCGCAACGTCGCACTGTCGCGTCCTTGCACCTTATCCGTAAGCTCCGTGACGTCTTCCAGGTCGATCGTCTCGTACCAAACCTCCAGGGCGCGCTTGGAAGAGTAATCCGCCATGTGCTGGCGATAAGATCGCGCTGTTGCCTCGGCCGCGCGGGCGCAATCGGTCTCGCTTAACCGCAGATACTGCCCTGCGATCACCAGGCTGGCGGCCAGACGTTTCAGATCCCACTCAAACGGTGCGGGCAGCGTTTCATCCAGATCATTGATGTCGAAAACGATATTGCGTTCCGGCGTCGCGAACCCGCCGAAGTTCAACAAATGCGCATCACCACAGGCCTGCACTCGCAAACCCGATTGCGGCGTGCCCGCAAGATCGGCGGCCATGATCGCCGCGGCACCACGATAGAATGTGAACGGGGACTGCATCATCCGCCCGAAGCGGATTGGAACCAAGTCCAACATCCGCCCTTCGTTCGACTCGATCAGTATCTCGAGCGCGTCTCGCCGATCACTCGGCGGCTTCCAGCCTGCATGCATTTCGCGCGGCACGGCTTCCCGCAAGGTCTTGCCATGTGCGCGCCGCTCGCTCGGCGCAACGCGACGCGCTTCGCCGTCTTGCCCCATCTGCGCGCCACCGCTCACGCCTGTCGCCAAGTGGACATCGTGCATCTCAGCATGCCAAGCCCCGGGCAAGACCGGCCGAACCTTGTCGACCGCGGCCTGGGTGATCTGGCCTTTATTCTTTTTCGGGCTTTTCTTGATTTTCGCCATGCCGAGACCTCCGAAGCGCTCGATAGAGTGCGACGCTCAAGCGACTAGATGGCGGAATACCCGCCATTTTTCATTGATACAGGTCATGGAGGTTATCGGTAGGGCTGCCGGTGCGGCTCGGGTACCCATCTCCCACGTGACTTGCCGCCATCCAGCCGCCATGATCCAAGGCAAGCGCGACGTGGCGGCACATCCCGTCACAACTGGGCGAGGATATGCGTAGTCTACCACTTGCTCGTCTTCCACCAGCAAGATACGCCAGACATAACAGGCAGACACGATAGAAAGGGACAAGAACATGGCGGGACAGATCGAGGCGAAACTGGCGGAACTCGGCATCATGCTGCCGCTGCCGATGCAACCCATCGCCAACTACGTGCCCTACACCGTGACGGGCAACTTGGTTTACGTCTCCGGCCAGGTACCGGCCGTGGATGGCAAGGTCGCCGTCACCGGCAAAGTCTCCTGGTCGGTCTCGCTCGACCAAGGCAAAGACGCCGCGCGCCTGTGCTTCATCAACGTGCTCGTGCACCTGAAAGCGGCCTGCGGCGGAGACCTGGACCGCGTGCGCCGCGTCGTGCGCCTGGGTGGCTTCATCGCCGCGCCAGCCGAATTCACCCAGCACGCGCTGGTGATGAACGGCGCTTCCGACCTTGCCGTCTCGGTCTTCGGCGAAGCGGGCCGCCATGCCCGCACCACCATCGGCGTGCCATCCCTGCCGGCAGACGCCGCAGTGGAGGTAGAAGGTCTGTTCGAGATCGCCTGACAGCAAGACGATGGCGGACGATCCGGTATCCCTCTCCCTGAGCCTGCACACAAAGATCGCGGAGATCGACGCCGCGGACTGGGATGCCTGCGCCGGCGACGACAATCCGTTCGTCTGCCACGCCTTGCTCAGCGCGCTGGAGGACAGCGGATCCGCCAGCCACCACACCGGATGGTTGCCGCAACACGCAGTACTGCGCACGGACTCCGGCGCGGTGGTGGCCGTGGCGCCGATGTACGCAAAATCCCACAGCTACGGCGAATATGTTTTCGACCATGGCTGGGCAG
>Ga0164297_10000925_pt1 | contig 33510 bp, 31 predicted proteins | sample GEODES058metaG_FD_113539 | JGI IMG/M metagenome (GOLD analysis project Ga0164297, IMG submission 113539) | Dystrophic lake water microbial communities from Trout Bog Lake, Wisconsin, USA - GEODES058 metaG | ecosystem: Environmental > Aquatic > Freshwater > Lake | place: USA: Trout Bog Lake... | reverse complement strand
CTCGGATTGGGATACCCGGGTGGATTGGCAATCCAAATGGCCGCCCAAAGCGGAAATCCCAAAAGATATCCCCTTCCGAAGGGACTGTCAGGCGACACTATTGATTTCAGCTTTAGCGGCTTGAAGACTGCTGTGCTACGCCTAACCGAAAAAGAAGGGGATGCCATTTCTGTTCCAGATGCTGCCGCCAGCCTTCAAGAAACCGTAGTCTCCGTCCTTACCGAACGAGCCATGCGAGCGATGGACCGTTTGGATAGTAAAGCGTTGACCCTGGTTGGTGGGGTCGCGGCAAATCTTGCACTGAGAAGTCGCCTGCAAGCGGCTTGCGATTTAAGGGGATATTCCTTTTTTACGCCTCCCCTGAGTCTTTGCACTGATAATGCCGCTATGATAGGTTTGGCTGCAAGCTACCAACTGGCCAATGGCAAACGAGATGGTTGGGACTTGGATGTCTATCCCAATGCGGAAATCTAGTCTCCCATGGCAATAGATCCTCGCCCGGTCAAACAATGCGTCTGTTTTGATATCAAATTCTCAGACCTGAAGAATGCAGGAGTCAGTTCAACCCAAGAGGCGCGGGATCGATTCGGCTGTGGCTCAAACTGTGGGACGTGCCTTCCGTATATTGAGGAAATGATTCTGACCGGTGAGACCGAATTCCCCGTGTTCCCACTGCCAGAGCAGGATCGATGATTCTGTCACAATGATTGCCATGCGCAAATGGCTGTTTGGTACCTTGCTGGTCATGTCTGCGATCGCGGCTGCAGACAAGCCTATCACCATCACTTTGCTTCACAGTAACGATCTTCACGCTCACATCGAACCTACCAAGATCAAGGGCAAAACCTATGGCGGCTATGCTCGCCAAGCCACATTGATTAAGAAGTTTAAAGAAACCGAGCCCAATGTGATGATCCTGAGCGGCGGCGACACATTCCAAGGAACTTTGTACTTCAACACATATGAAGGCTTGGCAGATGCTGCCTTCATGAACAGCGTCGGCTACCAAGCTATGGCCGTCGGAAATCACGAGTTTGATCGTGGACCGAAGACGTTAGCGACGTTCGTAAACAACGCACAATTCCCTGTATTAAGTGCCAACTTGGATTTGTCTGCAGAACCTGCCCTTTCCAAAGTTCACGATACTGCGATAATTACTGTGGGTAGCGAGAAATTTGGAATTGTTGGAGCCACAACACCGACTGTCACCAACATCAGTTCACCTGGACCCACGGTTAAGCTAAAGGACCTGCACGATTCCGTTCAAGCAGGTATCGATAGCCTACAAAAACAAGGCATCCATAAAATTTTCTTGGTCACCCACATCGGTTATCACGAAGACCAAGAGCTGGTGAAGGCTCTCCATGGCGTTTCCGTTGTGGTCGGCGGGCATTCGCACACACCGCTAGGTACTCCGAACATTCCTGGTTGGCCAAAGTCCGAGGGGCAGTATCCTACCATGACCCAAAATGCTGATGGAGATATGGTTCCCATCCTCCAATGTTGGGAGTGGGGCAAGATTTTCGGCCACATCACATTGGACTTCGACGACAAGGGCAAACTCGTGCGCTGGAGTCATGCCACTCCGATCGTAGTTGATGAATCGATTCCCGACGATCCTCAAACTGCCGCCATGATCGAAGCTTTCCACAAGCCGATCGCTGCCATGTCGAATCAGCCAGTAGGTGAAACAGCACTGACCCTCGCCAAAGAAGCTCTCAACGGTGGTGACGGTGTCATGGGTGACATTATTGCCGATGGCATGCTTGCAGCTACGGCCAAAACAGGCTCCGTTGCCGCATTTGTCAACTCTGGTGGCGTGAGGGGCGGATTGGATCCTGGCAAGATAACTTATGGTCAATTGATCTCGATCGAGCCATTTGGCAACACGCTTACTACGCTGGATTTGACCGGAGACGAGATTAAAGCAGCTATCGAAGAAGGGGTAGGAACGGGTGGGTCACTCATTCCCTCCAACGGATCAACCTATACAATTGACAAGTCCAAGCCTGCCGGTAACCGAGTCTCTGATATCGTCATTGCAGGGAAATCTATCGAGCCCTCAAAGGTCTATCGCGTCACGTTCCTGAACTTTACAGCAAACGGCGGTGATGCGCATAACACCCTAAAGAATGCAAAAGGAAGTCGAACAGATACTGGGTTAATAGACTTGGATGCTCTGATTGAGTACGTCAAATCTCACAATCCCCTAAAGCCAGAATCGGTCAACCGGATTTCGGTTCACGGTTAGTCACTCAAACAAAGAAACTATTGAGCCAGCCTGACGACTAACTAGGTGTCGACAGGCTGGCTTCTTTTTGTGTCAGTTGACTCACACAAGGTACGCATGGCTTTCACTGCAATTCCATCCGAAGGGCAAAACCCTGTAAAACATGACAGGTTATGGAAAGCTATTCTAGCCAAGCTCGAAAGCATCCCTTTGCCGACCTGTTTGACTGCGGTATGTGGACTGAGTTTGATTCTGGGGTTCATTCCTAGATTCCATGCTGCCTTCTACATAGCTGTCGTAAGTGGATCGTATGAAGCGCTCAAGTCGTCTTACGAAGCCGTTCAGGAACGAAAACTGGATGTCAACATCCTTATGGTCCTTGCAGCCATCGGTGCGATTGCTGTCCATCGTGTTTCGGATGCAGCCGCTCTTTTATTCCTTTTCAGCCTTTCCACAACCCTTGAATCTGTGGCAATGGCCAGAACCAAAAGCGCCATTCAGAGCCTTATCAAGCTTCGTCCTTCGAGGGCATGGAAGGTAAATGGCTCCGAAGCAATGCATGTTCCGGTTGAAGAACTTGAACTCGACGATATTATTCGAATCAACGCTTTTGACTCTGTTCCGACTGATGCAATCATTGTGGAAGGTCAAAGCACCGTCGATCAAAGCTCAATGACGGGCGAGTCGATACCCGTCGCATGCGCACCTGGAGACCATATTATTGGTGGGACTCAGAACCAGGAAGGAACCCTTTTGGCACGAGTTACCGCAAAAGTCGGCGACAGCGCCCTTGATCGGATCGTTGCTTTGGTTCAGGATGCCCAAGACAATAAAGCCAGTGGCGAACGCATAAGCGAGTGGTTTGGCCAGACCTACACAATCTTTGTGTTGGTCGCATTTGGAGCATCCTACGGCATTCGGTCACTTTTGGGTCAACCTTCAAGCGAGGCGTTTTACCTTTCGCTCACTCTGTTGGTCGGCTTGAGCCCCTGTGCTCTCGTAATCTCAACTCCTGCCACCACATTAAGTGCCCTCGCTTGGTGCGCTAGAAACGGCATCCTGGTACGGGGAGGCGAGTTTGTCGAATTGGCAGGGCGAATTAAAGGGATCGCACTCGACAAGACCGGGACTCTGACGGTAGGAAAACCCGTTCTTACCCACATTCTGTTTGCGAAGGACAGTTCAACCGCAATCCAAGATTGGGAAACATCAAATCTGCCACCATCGGACCCTGCTCTCCTTAGTGGCCTGATGAAACTCGCCGCCATAGAGCGTTCATCTTCTCATCCCATTGCTTCCGCTATCGTTTCCCTCTCTGATCAATTTGGTCTCGAAGTTATTCAGGTCACGGGCCATCGAGTCGTTCCTGGACTTGGAGTTGAGGCGATATTCGAAGATCAACCGATCATGGTTGGGCGTAGGGCTTTACTTGAGTCTAGAAACGTCTTGCTACCTACAGACCTGATTGACGCAATTCACACGCTGGAACAGCAGGGATACACCACATGTCTCGCGTCGACCTACGAAGGATGTTTCGCCTTCGCTTTTTCGGACCAAGTAAGGAAAGAATCACCAAAATTCATTCGATCCCTAAGGGATGCCGGAGTCAACAAGATCATCATGTTGACCGGCGACCGCTTAGGACCAGCCAATCTCATTGCCAAACAGATTGGAATCGATAACGTTCACGCTCACCTTCTCCCGCATGAGAAGACCGAAATAGTCCAGCAGCTAACCCTGGAAGACCCCACGATCATGGTCGGAGATGGGGTGAACGATGCGCCAAGTTTGGCTGCATCAACCGTCGGAATTGCGATGGGAGGATTTGGTAGCGACGTCGCCATGAATGCGGCCGACGTCGTCCTGATGAACGATCGGCTTGAGAACATTCCCAAACTCATCCTTCTCGGACGAAGAACCGTAAGAACTATTCGGTTTAACCTTCTTTTTGCAGGAGGAATGATAACTGTGCTCGCCCTATCTTCACTTTTCCTACGGGTACCCCTCCCTCTCGCTGTTCTTGGACATGAAGGGTCAACCGTCATCGTCATTCTGAATGGTCTCAGAATGCTTTCTGGACCGGGCTCAATCGCCAAGGGGCACAATCCCTGATTCTAACTGTCACCCTAAATCCAAGCGTTGACCATGTCCTTTACCTGGAAGGATTGGCCCTCCATGACACCAACCGTGCCCGTCGCGTTGAAAGGGACGCTGGAGGCAAAGGGGTCAATATTTCCCGTTCTATTCACGGCTTGCGAGGAAAGACGTTAGCAACTGGTTTCTTGGGTGGGGGCCCTGGGGCATATGTTCGGCATGTCCTTGATAACGAAGGCGTCCCAAACGACTTTGTTTCGATTCGCGAAGAAACACGAATTGATTTCTCCCTGGAAATGGAAGATGGAAGGCCCCCAACTTGCTTCAATGAGCCAGGACCTACCATATACGATTCAGAACTCGAAACGTTGATAGCCAAAATTAGGAGCCTACTTCCAAGTTCAAGGTGGTTGGTGTTGGGCGGTTCCCACCCTCCGGGGACACCTCCAGAAATCTTCCAACGGATTGGCAATATTGCCAGAAATGCCGGAATTCCATTTGCCTTGGATGCTGACAACGATGTCCTAAAAATGGGCTTGGCGGCCGGACCAACTTTCCTAAAGCCGAACGCGTCAGAAGCCTCGAGACTGCTCGGTGTAAAACTTACTACTCTTGAAGATTGCATTCAAGGAGCGCAAGAGATTGCCAAGCGATTGTCGGTGCAGAACCCTGAAGAGTCCTCGATCGTTGTCATTAGCCGAGGTGAACACGGTGCCGTGATGTCGGCTAAGCGTCAGGTCTACATCGGCCACTCGCCAAGAATCCAAAAGCAAAGTACGGTAGGTTGTGGTGACTCGATGATCGGGGCCATGATCACGTTGCTAGACAAAGGCTTCCCTGCCGCAGAGGCGTTTCGCTTTGGATTGGCAGCGGGTGCAGCAACGGCTCAAAAGAGAGGAAGTGGAGTCGCAAACCTGGATGAAATTGAGGCGATTCTTCCTGGTGCTTCAGTTCGTGTCGCTGGATGATTACGGGTACAACCCGAACGATGAACATCGCTTGGAGTTTGTTTCCCAAATCCTATCGGAATCTGTCTGGAGGGCAACTTGCCAACCTTGTTCAAGAAGTCGATTTGGATACCGCAAATGTGATCATCCGCAAAGGCTTTGTCGTCGACGAAGAGAACATCTCAACTCATCTCGTTCCTTATCTCAAGGAAGCCAAAGCAGAAGGAATCAAGATTGTTCGTGCATCCACGATGTTCAATGCTGAACAAATTTGTGCTGACCCATCTCCCTTAGCGATCATGGCTCAAGCCGGAATTCAAGAGTTCAGAATGGCTTGGTTCCCTAAGGAGGATAGCGATGTTACAGGCGCAATTCAAAGAGCTAAAGCCGACATGGATCGGGTAGCAGAAGCCTGCAAGAAGCATCGAATCCGTGCGATCTATCAGGTTCACCACAACACGCTGATCACGTCTCCGACAGCGGCATTTTACTTGGTGCGAGGGCTACCTTCCGCATACATAGGAATTGAACTGGACCCCGGGAATCAGAGCTTTCAGGGCTTTGAACCGTGGCATTACTCTGCAGGTTTGCTCGGCGAATATCTGTCTTGGGTGGCCATCAAAGACACCACGACTTGGCAGGAACGGGCACGCATTTCTGAACCTGATAAGGGATGGCGAAGATCTTTCTGCCCAATCTCCGAAGGGGTCACAAATTGGCATCGTTTGCTTGACGCTCTCAGAGAGCACCAGTTCGACGGAACCTTTGTCTTCATGCCATTTTACGACGAGGATAACGACGTGCTACGTACCAAAAAGCTGAAAGAAGAAGTGGCGTATCTCAAACTGATCGTTTCCGAACCAGCCTAGTATCTAGAATTCCATTTTCTGGCCTTCATTCCTTTCCAGCCGCCTGCTCTACCTGCCCCTTCTCCCATTCCGCCCATTCCGCCACTTCCCAGAGTGCATCATGCCAAACTAAATACCATGTTGCCGTTGCTGGCTCTGACAATGCTGTCGAACTATCTTTCCAAAGATCCGATCTTGGACGGATGGCGAAATGTCCCCAAAGAAGCAAGGGCAAGGATGTATTGGCGAGTCTTCGGACCAGCTTGGGACCGAGCGAACATCGACCGGCAGCTCAAGATATTGAAAGCATCAGGGGTAGGTGGTGTGATGACTTACCTTATGTATCCAGAGGATGTCGATAAGCCAGGTGCATGGCATAACCAGCGTTTCAACTCTCCCGAATTCCTGGATAATTTTGCATTCGCGGCAGATACCGCGAATCGCTTGGGGCTCCGATTCAGCATGTGTGGGAGTACCGGATGGCCATTTGGTGGCTCACAGGTAACTGTTCAAGATAGTGCTCAAAAACTTCAGACTGGTACCGGACACGCAACAACCGGAACTCTCCAATTTGACAAACCATTCGTGACTGATCCTGCAGATCAAATCATAGCGATCTTCCAGAATGGCAAATTGGTCAATCAACCTACGGATGGACCTTTTACGGCTTTCGTTGAGACTCCAACCCGAATGTTGGTCAAGCGTGCGTCTCTCGGTAATGAAGGCTTGGTAGTGGATCACCTTAATCGGGTGGCAGTGGAACGGTACATGAACTCCACGATTCTTCCTTGGCAATCCACCCGCCCAAAGAAGATTGAATCCATCTTCTCTGACAGTTTGGAGGTGTACCGTCAGAATTGGACGCATGACTTCCCGGCTGCATTTGTCAAGGCTAGAGGTTATGACCTTATTCCGCACCTCTTAGATTTGTTCGATGATCATTCAGCGTTGGCACCAAGCCTTCGACAAGATTTTTGGCGGACAGTCGCTGAACTCGCAAACACCCAGTACGTAAAGACGGTTTACGATTGGTCCCATGCCCACAACATGGCAGTAGAACTTCAACCTTATGGAACGCCGCCATTGCCTATGACCTCGTCGGCGTACATCGATATGCCAACCGGCGAACATTACGAATGGCGCGGGTTCAATGTTTGTCGATACGTTGCGTCTGCCGCTCACCAACAAGGAAGGAATATCATTGGCTCCGAAGCCTGGACCTGGGGTGCAATCCCAAATCGCCTGACCGATACGCTCAGTGACTTGAAAGTCATGAGTGACATGCATTTCCTCAGTGGAGTCAACGATATAACGGGCGTCGATTTCCCATATTCTCCCAAGGCAGCAGGCAATCCGGGCTGGCTTCCTTATTACGGACCATCCATTGGAGAGAACAACCCTCAGTGGGCAGTATTCCCAGACCTGGTTCAGTATCTCAATCGGTGCTCATGGCTCTTGCGCCAAGGAAAACCCAATGCGCAAGTAGCCATCTACTTACCGATTGAAGATGGAATGGCTAAAGGTGGCACGGAACAATTGCTGCTGGACTTTGCGGTGCGTGATCACTTTGTTACTGGTCCAGCGACCAGCGAATTTGGCCTCCAAAAGGCAATGATGCACCGATCCGATCTGGTCGAAGCCTTGAATCATTCTGGAATCGAATTTGACGGGGTTGATTTCTGGTCATTGATTGAGCAGGGACGAGTCGAAAAACTGGATGGCAAGGCAGTGCTCCTGGTAGGAAACGCGACCTACCAGGCCCTAATTATCCCGAGAATTGAATCGATCGATATTGAGGCCCTTAGGAAGATCGACGAGTTTGCATCTGCAGGTGGGATTGTCAGTTGTGTTGGACAGCCGCCCAAGCTGGCATCAGGATTAGTGCCAAAAGCCGTCCAAGCAGAGACGGTTACTCTATCGACGAAATTATTCGGCCCTGAATCCAACGCCAGTCACCATCATCTGGTCTTTGCCAACGACGCGGATGTCTCTCAACTCGCTACTCTGGGATTGAATTCAGCCACCCTCAAAGTAGCTCCCGGAAACTGCGCACTTATCTCGCGAGTTCTTCCAGATCGGACGATTTACTTCTTGGCGAACCCTACCGATTCCGGGACGATCATCGAATTCACCCCGCATGGAACTCCGTCTCACCTCGAACAATGGAATGCGATGACTGGAGTCAGAACCATTCGACGAACTGGAATCATGACGATTCAACTTGCACCAAGAGAATCCACATTCATCATCGCAACAAATGGCCCTGAAGTTGCCGATACGGAGCCAAATGAGCCTCTAAAAACTATCACCCAGTTGGTCAAACCGGATTCAGGTTGGGATCTCAGCTTTGTCGGGCCAGATGCACCCAAAGCGGTCCATCTCAATGCTATGCAACGATGGGAAATCATCCCTACAGCGAAAGGATTTTCCGGCGGGGGCCGCTACTCAGCCTCGTTCCAAATCAATCAAACCGGATACCAGCGAGTCGTTTTTGGTCTTCCCGACGTACATAATGCGGCGATACTTTTGATCAACGGACATCTGGTAGGTTCGATCTGGAATCCACCCCTTGAGTTGGATATCACACGATTCGTGCATGCTGGTACAAATAAGGTCGAAATCCGAGTTTATAATTCCATGGCGAACCGATTTATTAGCCTTCCTGATCCAGATATAAAGGGACTGAGAGCTAAGTACGGCTCTCGGTTCCAAGCTCCAGAAGAAAAGCAACTCATGAAAGAACCCGATCCATCTGGCGTATCGCAGGCTCCGTATCTCAAGATTTCCTACAGGACTGAGCACACCCATTGATGTTGCTGGTTGCTGTGTCCGTTTCTCTGTTTCATCGTGCTGCGCTGAGACTTCCTGCCTTGTTCTCTGACAATTTAGTGTTGCAGAGGGGGATTGAGGTACCGGTCTTTGGTCAGGCGCTCCCCAATGAAACAGTAACGGTCCTGTTCAATAATCAGGTGAAATCCACCAAGTCAGGCACCGATGGCAAGTGGATGCTGAAGCTTGCTGCGATGTCAGAAGCAAACGGCTCAAGTTTAATCATCCAAACAGATTCAGCTTCGAAGACTCTTCAAAACGTTGCCGTCGGTGAGGTTTGGCTCTGTTCTGGACAGTCCAATATGGAGTTCCAAGAATCAGCGGCAAGCGATTTCTCTCAGGCACTAACCGAAGCTGACCCGAATGTTCGAATGTTTACAGTTGAGAAGGCAGCTGGCGATCAGCCAGTTCAAGACGTGCGTGGCTTATGGACTCCCGCGACTCGTCATACGGTTGGTTCCTTCTCCGCTGTGGCTTGGTCCTTTGGGCGGGAACTCCAGCATGCATTAAATGTTCCAATAGGTTTGATTAACTCATCTTGGGGAGGCACCCGTGCCGAATCATGGACCAGCCGAGATGCATTGACATCTAATGAATCCCTCAAGCTGCTTGTCGATTTATACCAAGAAGAGATCAAGGACTTCCCCACCAAAATTGAAGAATACAAAGTAGCTTTAAAGGAATGGGCGGCGACTCGATCTGATACCGGAAATGAAGGATTTCTCAAAGGCTGGGAGAACCGGGTTGTCGATCCAAATGGCTGGAACAAAGTCAATCTTCCCGGCACGATCGACACGATGGAGCCAGTGGAAGAGGGACGTCCTTTCGATGGAGCGGCTTGGTTCCGCAGGTCATTCACCCTTCCTAATGGGTGGTCAGGCAAGGCTCTCAAGTTGGAATTGGGCACGATTGCCGATTACGATGACGTCTATGTGAACGGCACAAAGGTTGGATTCACCAAGGCAACCACTGTCGACGGCTCAAGAATCGCGCGTAATTACCGAATTGCCCCTGGCATCCTGCTTCAAGGTGAAAACTCAATTGCTGTTCGGGTCTATGCTGCGCAAGGAGCGTGCGGATTTACAGGACTTCCCGATCAAATGCAGATTTCCCAGATCGGGACAGCTGGAGGAGATCCAATTCCCTTATCTGGACAGTGGCTGGAGCGGATTGAGCGCAAGGTGGATACTTCGGTTCTCGCTCCTCATATGCCTGTTGGCCCAGGTCATCCCAAGTCTCCGGGAAGCCTATTCAACGGCATGATCTCACCCCTCATTCCGTTTGGGATCAAAGGCGTTCTCTGGTATCAGGGAGAATCCAATGCCGACCAACCAACCCTTTACAACACGCTTTTTCCGACTCTGATTAGAGATTGGCGTCAGAAATGGGGCCAAGGTCAATTCCCGTTTCTCTATGTCCAGCTCCCAAATTTCCATGAAGCCTCCGATGTGCCGACAGATAGTGACTGGGCACTCATAAGAGAAGCTCAAGCCAACGTGCTCAAGTTAACTCGGACAGGAATGGTCACCACCATCGATTTGGGGGATGCAAAAACCATCCATCCAAAAAACAAACGAGATGTGGGTATCCGTCTTGCTTCCTTGGCTCTCAGTAAAGAATATGGCAAGCATGTCATATGGTCGGGACCTGCTTTTCAGTACATGATCAAGTCTGGTGAGTCGATTCGGGCTTATTTTCAGCACACTGAAGATGGATTGCGCACGCTTGATGGCAAGCCACCTGTTGGGTTTGCCATCGCTGGTGAAGACCGCAAGTTCTATTGGGCAAACGCCAGAATCGAAGGAATCTCAGTGGTTTTGAGCTGTCCTGAGGTTCCCAATCCGGTTGCAGTACGTTATGCTTGGGCTGATAATCCAATTATCAACCTTGTGAATTCGGCGAATCTTCCAACCACTCCGTTTCGGACTGATAGCTGGCCCAGCATTAAGACCCAACCATGAAAACGTATCGACTTTGGCAAGGCGACGCTCCTGGTGCCTTAGGATCCAATCCCGAGGACATCCCAACCCTGACCGATTATTCTGAAGAGGTCAATGGAGATATTAAACCCGCAGTGGTGGTTTGCCCTGGTGGCGGATATGGTGGCTTAGCACCCCATGAAGGAAAGCCTATCGCTGAATATTTGGAAGCACATGGCGTTCGCGGATTTGTCCTTCAATATCGCCTCAGCCCCAAGTACCATCACCCGGTTATGCTTCACGACGTGAACCGTGCAATTCGCTACGTTCGCTCCCACGCTGCGGATTTCAGAGTTGATCCCAAACGGGTTGGGGTGCTTGGTTTCTCAGCAGGCGGACATCTAACTTCCACTGCAGTAACTTACTTTGATTCAGGGAACGCATCGAGCACCGATCCTATTGACCATGCAAGCTGTCGCCCTGATGTCGGCATCCTAATCTATCCTGTGATTTCCATGACTTCGATTGGTCATGCAGGATCGAGAACAAATTTGCTGGGACCAAATCCGAGCCAACAGCAAATCGATGCCTTGTCCAGCGAAAAGAACGTCTCGTTACAGACTCCGCCTTGTTTCTTGTTCCACGGCGCGAACGACTCGGTAGTCCCGGTTCAGAATTCTCTTGTCTTCGCAAACGCTTTGGCCGAGCACAAGATTCCTTTTAGTCTCCATGTTCCAGAGCAAGGCGAGCATGGCTTCGGCCTCGGGACTCCCGGCACACCTACTGACTGGCGCGAGTTGTGCGCCGTTTGGTTGAAGTCGCACGGCTTCTAGCTCGTTCAGCGAAATTACTTCCAAACACGCAAAAAAGCCCAACAATTAGGAGATCTAATGTCGGGCCTGATTTTCAATGTTCATCTAAGGATTCAGAGTCAAACGTAAAGTCCGTAGGTTCATCACCGCATACCCTGCCAACTTGGTTGGCTTAATGGTAATTGTCACTTTCCCAGGATTGGCCAGTTTGAGCGTGCCCACTTTCAGTTCCACAAAGTTAGACCAGCTACCCGTATCTGGAACCACCCCAGCAATTTTCTGACCGTCGGCGAGAATATCAAAGGTTGACCCTTTGGATTCCGCTTCACAGGCTAAGGAAAGTGATACATCAAAGAAACCAGCCTTCTTCAAATCGAACGTCCAACTTACCGAGTCGTGTGGATCAGTCCAGAAGCCAACGGCACTCTTGGACTCTTCATATTTGGCTGACGAACCATCCACTGCTCCGTCAACCGCATTGAGGATCACGGACCCATCAGCGGTTTGAGCCAGCGGGATTGAGTTCACTACAGGCTTCCCTTCGATCTCAACCACAAGTACATTCGAAGCATCATCAGGCATCTGCGGCAACTGAACCCGAACTCCGTTTCCATCAGACGTAAACGCAATCGTATTTTTCGGGTCTGCTCCGAGGAGGTGAATCCCTTTGATCTTGGCTTGAAGTCCTGGAAGTTCGATATCGGTCTTCGTATGATCAAAAACCTGAAGATACAATTTGCCCGGCTTCTGCGTCACGCGTCCCCATGGTAAAACTTTCGGAAAGGGACTGGCACTCGTGCCGTAAACGGATTCCCCATACTTCTTGATCCAATCGCCAACCTCAGCAAGGCGTTGAATGCTTGCGTCTGGGATCTCACCCAAAGATGTTGGACCAACGTTTAGGAGATAATTGCCACCCTTCGAGGCACAGTCGATAAGGTTACGAATGAGGGTCGTGCTGGACTTCCAATTGTGGTCATGAGCACTGAAACCCCACGTGTCGTTCATCGTCATACACGATTCCCAATCTTGTCCAGGAATACCGTTGGACGGGATTTCTTGCTCTGGAGTGCCGTAATCACCCACAAAATCACTGCTCTTTGCAGTTGCACCTCCACCTGCACGGCCCGTATCCACTCGATTATTAACGATGATATTCGGCTGAAGAGACCGCACGTAGTTATACAGGTCCTTGCCGCGATCATGAGTCCAAGTGTCTTCCCACTGACCATCGAACCAGACAAGCCCAATCTGTCCGTAACCTGTCAGAAGCTCCTTGAGCTGTCCTTTCATGTACTGCACATACCGATCCATGCTTGACTGGCTCGCATCTCGGGTATCCCAACTTCGACGCGGAAGATAATCGGGATGATGCCAATCCATGATCGAGTGATAAAAACAAAGCTTTATGCCAGCCTTCTTACAAGCATCAGCGAGTTCCTTGAGAGGGTCGCGATGAAATTGGGTGTAACCAATATTCCAAGTCCCCAATTTCGAAGGCCACATATTGAACCCCTCATGGTGCTTTGAGGTGATTACGATGTATTTCATTCCCGCATTTTTGGCAATGGAAACCCATTTGGTGGCATCAAAATTCACGGGATTGAACTGCTTTTGCAAAGGCTCGTAATCCTCGGGTTTGACTTTAGCTGTGTATTGAAGCCACTCTGCCGCTCCTGGGACCTCCTTTCCCGCCCAATAGCCTGCAGGAACCGAATACAGGCCCCAATGGATGAACATACCGAACCGAGCATCGCGGAACCAGGCCATCCGCTTATCGTGCTGAGCGGGTGTATCCAATGGTGGTGTTGCGGTCGCTGCCTTTTGCTCGGGCTTTCCGTTGAGCAAAGCCAAGTTCAATCCAATACCTAAGAGGAATCCTATCATCTTTGTTTCACTTTTGGAATCTCAAATATCTCTTGACATTCAGATTTCCAGACAAGAGACGAATTTGGAGATTCGTTCGGAGTGAACGAATCCCCATTAATCTGGAATCACAGATCAATCCTTTTTAAGGCCATGTCCCAGGGTTCCCACTTTGATCTCCCGATGGGGATCAACCAGGTTCGTTTTGTCTTCATAAACCCATGGTGTTTTCCATAAGAGTTTCAGGGCTGTCGTGATCGGCATGGTATGGAACCGATCAGGAAACAGCTCTTGCACCTTGGCTTCAATCTGACGTGAATGTCGACCCGATGCTCCCGGAAACAAGTGATGAGCTACATGGGCTCCAAAATACTGGTGCCACGGATCTAGCCAACCGAACCCTTTGGGCAAGGTTACGCTTAATGATGTCGCTAAAACGTCACGATCGTCAGCGAGCGGATTAAGGAAATGATTGGTTGCAATGTAGCTAATCGCAACCGCATTCCCGACTAACAATGGAAAGAAGTATCCCCAGATGAAGACTTGGGTTCCCAAATAGAGAGATCCTCCGATCCAAAGGCTGAATGGCACCACCAGCTGAGCTACAAGCAACGCCCTCTGGCCGTTCGTTGATTTCGGACTTCTCAAGTAAGTAATCACCATTCGGATCATCTGCTGGTCCATTCGATAAGCGAAAGAACTAAAAATGATCAGGTTCCTTGCCAATGGAGAGATCCGGTATAGCCATTTCAAAATCGGATTGTTCTTGTAGTCCTCAATGGTAAAGAGGTGGTCCGGATCAACGCCTTCCACCTGCGTATTATTGTGGTGATCTGCGTTGTGCCATCTCCGCCACAGGTACGGTCCAATGCCCAAAGGTGAAAACCCAAGCCCCGCCAAGATGTCGCGCAACCAAAGCTTCTTGATCGTTCCACCATGGCAAATATCGTGTGCCAAGAAACCCATACAGGCAAACGAATGACCGACAATCAGCGAAAGAATCGGGGCAATCCACCAAGAAAAGTGAGTCTTCAGGACAAAGTAAGAGCCTGAGATTATCGCTCCATGAACCAAGAACCACCAGAGGTTGGAATAGTCCGGCCCCAAGACATGATCTGGCAGTGCCTTCTTTACGATGTTTCGATAGGGTGGGATCTGACCAGCAGGCTCCCGGGATATAGTCGCCATGAACAGTTCGTTCTCAATATTTTGACGGATATCCGTCTTCGTCGATGCAAATAGTCACGAAGAATACGCCGAATCGGGCAAGACCGGTATCCTTTCTGCATGCACGATGTGGTGATAATTTCCGGCGCGAGAACCCCAATAGGGGCTTTTCTAGGTTCACTTTCCAGCTTTACAGCTCCCCAACTTGGCTCGATTGCGATCCAAGCGGCGGTTGAACGTAGCGGCATCGCTGCAGAGGATATCAGTGAAGTCATCATGGGCTGCGTTCTCACCGGCGGAATGGGACAAGCGCCAGCAAGGCAAGCAGCTATCGGTGCTGGACTCCCCAATTCCATTCCTGCTTTGACGATCAACAAAGTGTGCGGCTCTGGAATGAAATCGGTCATGCTCGCTGCCCAGGCAATCCGGTTAGGCGATAGTGATGTTGTGATTGCTGGTGGCATGGAGTCAATGAGTAATGCTCCATACGCACTCGAAAAGGCTAGAACCGGCTATCGTATGGGCAACGGCACAGTTGTCGACTTAATGATCCACGACGGTCTCTGGGATCCATACAACAACTGTCATATGGGCAATTGCGGTGACAGCACAGCTGCTTCCCTTTCTTTCTCTCGTGAAGAACTGGATGCTTTCTCTGCTGAAAGCTATCTCCGAGCAACTGCTGCCCAGGAAGCGGGTCGATTCGCGGACGAGATTGTTCCTGTTGAAGTCCCTCAGCGTAAGGGCGACCCCTTGATTGTCGGGATCGATGAAGAGCCAGGCAAAGGCAACCCTTCAAAGTTGTCTAGCTTGCGTCCAGCATTTGCCAAAGATGGAGTGACCACGGCTGGAAATGCAAGTTCTCTCGATGATGGCGCCGCTGCACTGGTCGTTACTTCCATGGCCCATGCCGAAAGCCGGGGCATCAACCCACTTGGCAGAATTGTTGGTTATTCCACACACGCCCAAGATCCCCAATGGTTTACAACGGCTCCTGCCTTTGCGATCGAAAAGTTGCTCTCAAAACACGCGCTGTCCGTGAACGATATTGATCTCTTTGAGGTCAATGAAGCGTTTGCTGTGGTCGCCATGGCAGTGATGAAACAGGTTGGAATTTCACATGATCGCCTCAATGTGAACGGTGGTGCCGTCGCGATTGGGCATCCTATTGGAATGACCGGCACACGCCTAATTCTGACTGCGCTGCACGAATTGAAGCGACGTGGCGGTAGATATGCAGTGGCAACACCCTGTATCGGAGGCGGTGAGGCCACTGCGATATTGCTGGAATCATTGTAGCAAGCTGATTTCACAGGCACCGTTGCGTCTAGAATAAATCTTCGATGACACAAATGTGGGACATGGTCCGTTCGGCTTTGCCCCACGTTTTGACGTCTTAGGTTCAGGGATGAAGATTCTATTTGTTTCGGTTGAAGTTGCGCCTTTTGCTAAAGTTGGTGGTCTTGCTGATGTTGCTGGCGCATTACCCAAAGCTCTTCGAAAACTCGGTCACGATGCAAGAGTCATCATGCCGTCTTACCGCATGATCGAAGAGGATCCAAGGTGGGAACTCAGCACACGTTTAGAATCGGTCTCAGTGCCTCTCGGATATTTGGGAAACAAACGAGCATCCTACAAAGAAATCGAGCATGAGGGTGTTCCTATTGGCCTGATTGGAACCGATCAGTGGTACACCGAATCGATCAATAGCGAAACCATCTACCAACCAGGTGGCGTTCAGCACCTCTTCTTTAGCCGGGCCATTCTACAAATCCTGGAGCAAATTGACTGGATTCCAGACGTCATCCACTGCAACGACTGGCACACTGGTTTTCTACCAGTACTTCTCCGTGAACAAGCTGGAACTGCATGGGATCAAGTTGCTTCTATCTATACGATTCACAACCTCGCTTACCAAGGGGAATTCGGGATGGAGATTTTGGATTTGATGGACCTCCCACACTGTCTTTACAATCCAGAAGGAGTCGAGGCTTGGGGAAGGGTCAATTTCCTCAAGGCCGGCTGCGTCTATGCAGATCGAGTCAACACCGTAAGCGAGAACTATGCCCGAGAAATTCAAACCTCTGAATTCGGGTGCCACTTGGATGGTTTGATGACTCACCTTGGCCACTTGGGAAGCTTGTCGGGGATCCTAAACGGCTTGGATACCGACACTTTCAATCCCCAAACCGATCCGGACATTCCTGATCACTTCTCTGAATTGAATTTAGAAGGCAAAGGAGCATGCCGAGCCAAGCTGCTTCAAGAATTGAACATGGAGCCGATTCCTGGTGCACCCGTATTTGGTGTGGTGAGTCGACTAAGTAGCCAAAAAGGAATGGACCTCATTCTGCAGGCAGCTGATGCCATGTTCTCACTGCCAGTGCAACTCGTCATTCAAGGATTGGGTGACCCAAACCTGACGGAGGCCTTCCGCGATCTTGAAAAGCGCTATCCTGCCCACTTCCGATTCATCAATCGATTTGATGCTCCGATTGCCCAGCGGGTTTATGCGGGCTGCGATGGATTTTTGATGCCCAGCACGTTTGAGCCATGTGGATTGGGACAAATGATCGCGATGCGATATGGCACCGTTCCCGTCGTAAGGTCTACGGGTGGACTTTCAGACACTGTTTTTGAAGGTCGAAATGGGTTTGCTTTCCAGCGCCGCGAACCAATGCAATTGCTCGCTTCAGTCGCTCGGGCAAAAGAAGCATACAACTCACCAGAGCGGTGGAAGAACTTAATGCTAAACGGGATGCGGGGTGATTACACTTGGGATAAGAGCGCCCTTCAGTATTTGGAATTGTATCAAGCTGCGATAAACGATCGAACTATGTCTGACGCGAAGTCTGCTTAGCCTGATTTCGCAACACGATCTCAGCATTCCTTCTGATGCCATCGTAACCAGTACGACGCATCGCGGAACCTTGTGTGAGTTTGTCCCACTCCTCTCTCGTCAAAAGAGGGATATCTACTGTTTTGGGCCATTGTTTGCGAAGAAGGAAGTCAGGTTCAAGTGTCGAAGCACCCCGTAATGGCTGGGAATCTCTAGCTTCATTGAATGGGCAGACTGACTGGCATACATCACATCCATAAAGCCAATCACCTATCTGACTGGCCTGAGGCTCGGAAATGGAGCCACGGTGTTCAATCGTTAAGTAGCTGATGCACGACCGGGAGTCAACCTGCCATTGACCATCCACGTGGACTATAGCGCCAGTTGGACAAGCTTTGACACATCTTAGACAAGTTCCGCACCCACCTATTGCTGGATGGTCCGTAGCAAATTTTAAGTCAGTTAATAGCAGACCAATGAAGAATCGGCTTCCCCGCTTGCTATCAATGAGACAAGTGTTCTTGCCAAACCATCCCAAGCCAGCCAAATGGGCATATTCTCGCTCCAGAATCGGTGCCGAATCCACACAGGCTCGAAATTTTGCGGTTGGCTCTTGAGCCTGAATCCAGTGCCCCAATCGATCTAGTTTCTTTTTAAGAACTTTGTGGTAATCCCGGCCAAGCGCGTATTCAGAGATATGCGGTTCATCCTCTGTTCGATCAACCGATTGATGATAATTCAACGTGACCGCGATAATTGACTGGACCCCTTCTAAAACGTGGTTGGGATCGGACTTTAGAGGCAAGTGGCGCAGCATGTATTCCATCTGACCATGAAATCCGCGGTCCAGCCAATTATTGTAGGCTTCTAGATGGGTTTTGGCATGGGACTCACAAACGCCGATCGTATCAAAACCCAGAGACAGTCCAAACGACTTGAGCTCATCAGTCGGTCGCAAGGGAACGTTCGCCACAGTTACGGTTTATTGGAGAATCAGGTCGGCCATCGCAACCGCAAGTAACTTCCAAGCTTCTTGAGGTACGTCATGAGGACGAATCATTTCATCAAGGTTTACAGACTCTATACGGCTTGAGATCGTTTCCCGATCCACTCGATAAGCTGCCACCAAGTTATTTGCGAGAGTCTTTCGAGGTTGCGCAAACGAGCAGCGAACCAAGTGGAAGTATTTACCCTGGAGTTCAATCGGCACATTTAGCTCTTTGGGAATAAACTTCAATACCGTGCTCTCGACTTTGGGAGGTGGCACGAACGCTGAAGGTGCAACATGGCACACTAAGCTGATCTCAAAGAGGCTTTGCAGATAAACGGACAGCGATCCACGATTCCGGTTTCCTGCCTTGGCCATGATGCGATGCGCAACTTCCTTCTGCATCATCAAGACCGCCAATGAATAGTGATCCCTGGCCTCGGCAATGCGTGTCACCAAAGGTCCTGTGATGTAGTAAGGCAAATTGGAAACGATTGCGCGAGGTTCAGGTAGCCCGCTAAGGAGCTTTGGAAGATCTGCTTGCAAAGCATCCAACTTCAGGACTTCAGCCTTTGGTGCCGAATCCTTGAGCGCAGCGATCATTCGGTCGTCGAGCTCTAAAGCAATCATGCTCTCACTCGATTCTGAAAGGGGTGAGGTGAGCACGCCTGGTCCTGGACCAATTTCCAAGATGCCAGAACACCCCTCAGTAGCGCCAACGATCGACTCTACCGCGGATCGGGAACAAAGGAAATGCTGCCCCAGACCTTTCGAGGCAGTGATTCCATGCTGGGTCAGGAACGTTTTTAGCGTTCCTGGATCATACAGCTTCACCGGGTGCCAAGAACATGGACGCGCACTCGCTGTCGTCCAAAGTTGTTCGCGACTCGTCGTGAGTCGTAGCACAGATCGATTCTCTTGCCTTTGATTGCGCTACCGGTGTCGGATGCAATCGCCAGACCATAGCCTTCGATAAAAAGGATTGAGCCAAGTGGAATGATCCGTGGATCAACCGCCGCCTCACCGAATGTTGCCCTGCGGCCCATTCTTGTGCGTCCCTTATTCCGAGAGCCGTTACTACGGGGACCGGGATCGTAAGCCGTTGCGACCATTTCCATTACTCCCTTACGAGAAAATGAACCACGGTCCGACTGAAATCCGCCTCTCCCCATGTAAAAAACTGTGGGTTGAGCTTCTGTTGTCTCTTCTTTCAGGAGTTCCTTGTTGATCGGCTTGCCGTCAACATAGGTCACTCGATAGGTCTTCTTAACTGCCCCATCGACTCCTTCATGAGCTTTCACCAGAGAACCTGGTCTCAGGTTTCTGCTGAACTCATATCGGATACCCGCTTGCACCTTACTGCTGTGGGTCTCCACCTGTATTTCTGTTTGCCTCTTTCCGCCAGCGAACGCGTTACCCGCGACGACTGTGAGAATCAAGGCCATACTCACTTTTTGTGAGCAGTTGCGCATTTGGAACCTCCTCTTGCATGGCTGCGACGGGTAGTTATACCCTCAAAAGCCACTATCGAGCAGTGACAGAGTCGATGACGTGCCTCAAAATATACGATATGTTTAAGATTAGTGGTCAATTCTGATATATATAAAGGTAAGTAAATTTTAACCGAATAGCTTGACAAATAATTGGGTATAGGGCCTAACTGATAATCCCCTTAACCACGGCGCTCCCGCCAATTCATCATATTTTCATAGAACAAAACTTGCTGAGCCCAACCAGACAATTCACCAAATTTGAGCCTAAAATCGGCAGTAGTTGAACGATATCGGGCATCGGTTAACGGGCTTTCTGCAAGCTCTGGATAGTACAGTCGGCGAAATGCTTGCCAAATATGGGTGTCAACCGGCACCGCTTCTCCATGGTCCAAACCAAACAAGGCGATACAGTCCGCAAGTTTCGGCCCAATTCCTGGGAATTGGCATAATTCCCGATGGGCTTCCACATAGGAAACAGTCTTGAGGCTCTCAAGCCAATTGGATCCCCGCTCTACCAACATCGAGGCCGCTTTGGGGATGTTCGGCGATCGATACCCAAATCCACACTGACGAAGCTCCAATTCTGAAACCCGGGAAAGTCGCTCAGGGGTTGGAAAGCGGTAAAGCCTAATGCCCCAGTCATTGGGAATAGACTCGCCCAATCTCCCCAGGTAACCAACCATCTGCTTGATTCTGGAGATATGGTTGTTTGATGTACAGAGAAACGAAAAGAACGTTTCGACTGGATCCGATGGGCGCAAGACTCGAAGCCCTTGAAACTGCTTGAGATAGGGTTCCAATTCAGGGCCTCGATCCAACAGCCGTCTGCAGACGGAGTCGGTATCCCAATCCATCCTGAAGAATCGCCCGAAGGATTCAATAGACTGATTAGTCCAAACATCTGCCGAGCCGGGCTCTGAGAGGATTATCCTACTCACAAAATCGCCATCTGTACCCATCCAGATTCCGTCTGGGTCCCTTTGCCAACGGAATACCTGTCCCGATTCCAAGCACAATGCAATATCCAAATGTCGCGGATTGTAAGAATAGGTGAAGTGGTTCAGAGTGATCCCTCAGGAATCATTTCAAGAAACTCCTGTTCTGTAAGGACTCGAACACCAAGCTGCTCAGCCTTTTGGAGCTTCGAACCGGCTCCTGGACCGGCGATGACCATCGACGTATTCCTACTGACACTTCCTGCAGCCTTGCCACCCATGGACAGTACAAAGGCTTCCGCCGCTTCCCTCGTGAAGCTCTCTAGTTTCCCAGTGAAAACCAGAGTTTGTCCGGCGAAGAGGTCACTGATCGGGGCCTCACCCTCAACGGGAGCGACGCCCAATTCCAGCATCTCGTCGAGCATTCGTTGATTGTCAACATCTTCGAACCACTCTTGAACCTCGCTGGCGGTATGGGGCCCAATGTTGGATATCTGCATGAGTGTGTCATAGTCGGCATGGCGAACGGCGTCCAAGGTCCTCAGTTCTCGCGCGATGTCCTGTCCACCCTTTTCACCAACACTTGGAATTCCGAGTGCAAAGATAAATCGAGCCAATGCTCGCGACTTGCTTTCTTCAATGGCCCCTAACAGGTTATCAATTGAGAGTTCTCCCAAGCGGTCCAATCCAACCAATTCTTCACGACGCCATTTGAGCCGGTAGATACTGGGAAGGTCGGTTAATACGCCCATCTCAAGGAATCGATCAATGAGTTTCTCACCAAGTCCATCGATGTCCATCATCTTGCGCCCAACGAAGTGCCTAAGTTTGGCGGCTATTTGGGCCGGACAGGCACGGTTCGGACATCGCAGCGCTACTTCCCCAGTTTTCCGCGTCAGCGTCGTTCCACATTCTGGACAGTGAGATGGCTCGATCGGAACAGGAAGTTCGACATCGCGCTTGGACAAGACAGGCCCGACGACCTCTGGGATGACATCACCAGCCCGCTGAACTATGACAATGTCCCCTTCCCTTACGTCCTTCCGAGCCAAGTCTTCATAGTTATGCAGAGTCGCTCGGCTGACAGTGACTCCACCAACCTGTACAGGCTCCAATTCGGCTACAGGCGTGATGGCCCCTGTTCTTCCAACTTGTGCAAAGATTCGGTTTAACCGAGTGAACGCCTGTTCTGCTGGAAACTTATATGCGATCGCCCACCTTGGTCCCCTAGCCGTAAAGCCCAGCTGAGTTTGGATATCTAACCGATTGACTTTGACTACCACGCCATCGATACCAAATGGCAGATTCGGCCTCTGGGCATGGACGTGTTCTACAAACTGAATCACTTCCTCAATTCCGTTAGCAACTCGTCGATCTTCCCACGTTGAAAACCCAAAATCTCTTAAGCGGCTAATCGTATCGGATTGGGTCTCGGCTAGGGTCGAGCCATTCTCTAATTCAACAGCACCCAAGCCATAGGCAAAGAACGATAGCTTTCGCGCAGCCGTTTGTCGACTGTCGAGTTGACGTAATCCACCCGCGGCCGCATTACGAGGATTGGCAAAGAGCTGTTCTCCACTTTCGGCTTTGATTCGGTTCAGTTCTTCGAATGCTCTCTTGAGCATTACCACTTCGCCACGAACCTCGAATCGCCCCGAAAGATTGGAACGGAGTCGGAGTGGAACGCCTCGTATGGTCTTTGCATTGTGAGTTACATCCTCGCCCGTAACTCCATCGCCACGAGTTGTGCCGATTTCCAATTGACCGTCGAGATATGTCAACGACAAAGATGCCCCATCAAATTTCAGTTCGCAAAGATATTCGATGGATTCATTCGATTCTAGGAAACGATGAATTCTTTCATCAAACGCGATCAGCTCGTCATGTCCGAATGCATTGTCCAAGGAAAGCATCGGCACCAGATGACGGTGAGAAACCAAGTTATCGAGCGGTGCCCCTCCAATGCGCTGAGTAGGGCTATCAGCTGTCCACAATTCAGGGTGAGCCTGTTCGAGATCCTGTAATTCCCGAAAACAGAGGTCGTATTCCGTGTCACTGACCTCAGGACGATCCAGGACATAGTACAGATAAGCGTGATGCTCTAAGTATTGGCGCAACTCGGAGGCTCGGGCAGCCGGATCCATTTGGAAAGATTACCGCCGCAAAGCGCTTGCGGTCACGCATAGAGGGTGACACCCCCGGAATCCTGTTTCACGGAAAGACGGGACATGCAATAACATTGGGCCCACCCCATACTTTCAATACGACTTTCGGTTGGGAGAACATGGAAAAGATCAATCAGATGACTATGGCAATCGTAGGGCTTTTCATTCTTGGAGCCCTTGGTATGACTTTCTGGCGAGGCTTCGTTGCGAAGCTGGAGGGCAGACGTCTTCAATCACCTGATCAATTGGCTAACGCCAACATGGAATTCATCGCAGCAGCGTTGGAAAAGGTTCACAGCATGAAGGTAGACGGTCGAATGACCGATGAGCAATTTGAAACGGCTCGAACTAAAATCCTGGCGGCACAGATCGCTCGGTAATCCTCCAGACAAACACAATTACGGGTTCGCCGTCCAAGAGTAGCGGTGAACCCGGTTTTTTTGTGGATTCCTACTCTTCAAACGTCATGTCCAGAATGGACTCTGCAACGAAGATTGGGGCTTCGAATCTTAAAGCAAGCGCAATTGCGTCAGATGGTCGAGCATCAATAGCGATCTCTTCCCCATTCGACTGGATGTACAGCTTGGCGTAGAAAACATTATTCCAAATATCATCAATGATGACTCTGTTGAGTTCCTGCCCCGTCTTCAACATGATGTTACGCATCAAATCGTGAGTTAACGGGCGATCGTATCGACTCCCTTCATGTTCCGAGGCAATCGCTTGAGCTTCAAAAGGAGCGATGCCAATGGGAAGTTCTCGTTCACCGTCAGTTAAGACGACAAATCTTGAAACCTGTCCATTTGCTTCGGTGGCATAAACTCCATCTACTCGAACCTCTATAGGCTCACCGTTGTTCGCAGTGTCGCGAAATGGCGCTTCGCTTTCGTAAGGAAAGAAAGAGGGAGGATCGTTCAGATTATCTGACCTTTCGGGATCTTCGTATTCTTCTGGCATGAATTCGCTGGATTAAAGGGCCAAGTGGCCGGCAAGATCACTTGCCGACCCATTAGCTACTCGGTGTTGCCTTGGTTCGAGCGATAACACTCTCAAGGAACGCTGCATTGGTTGGAGTTCGCTTCAGCAACTTGATCAAAGACTCAGTGGCTTCCACAGAATTCGTCTGATTCGCAAGCAAACGGTGAAGTTGAACAACGCCGTCGAAGTCTTCCTTTTTGAAGAGGAGCTCTTCATGTCGGGTTGATGATCGCTTGACGTCAACTGCTGGCCAAAGTCTGCGCTCAGCAAGGTCACGATCCAATACGATTTCCATATTGCCCGTTCCCTTGAGTTCTTCAAAGATGGCATCGTCCATCTTGCTTCCAGTATCGACCAAAACGCTCGATACGACGGTTAGCGAACCACCTTCTTCGATATTTCGAGCTGCGCCAAAGAACCGACGCGGTCGATAAAGTGCACCAGGATCAAGTCCTCCAGAGAGGGTTCGACCCGAAGGATTAATCGTTAAGTTACTGGCACGGGAAAGTCGAGTAAGGGAGTCCAACAGAATGACAACATCTCGCCCGAATTCAACCAAACGCTTTGCTTGCTCAAGACAGAGCTCTGCGACTCGCATGTGGTTTTCCGGAGGCTCGTCAAAGGTAGACGAGATGACCTGCCCACGGACTGATCTTCTCATATCGGTAACCTCTTCTGGACGCTCATCCACCAAGAGCACCATCAAATAAACTTCGGGGTGGTTTGATGTGATCGCATTGGCGATCGTTTTGAGCATCATCGTCTTACCTGCTTTAGGAGGCGAAACGATTAGGCCGCGTTGTCCTTTTCCGATCGGAGCGATAAGGTCGATGATACGGGCAGAAATATTGTCTGGAACCGTTTCCATGACCAATCGCTCATTGGGATAGAGCGGAGTCAGTTCATCAAAATTCTTTCGCTTCTGCATCTCGGGGGATGCGGTGCCAAAGCCACTGACGCTTTCGACTCGAAGCATGCCTTGGTACTTCTCGCCTTCTTTCGGCAAGCGAACTTGACCAAAGACCGTGTCACCTGGTCGAAGGCCAAACTTCTTCACCTGCGACTGGGAGACATAAACGTCTTGGGGAGAAGGCTGATAGTTGTCTCGCCGTAGGAATCCCCAACCGTCGGACATTAAGTCAAGAATGCCTTTGGCGTAGATTGCGCCCTTTTCGGCGTTGACCGTAATCAAAAGCTTTTCAATAAGCTCGTGCCGTAGGAGAGACTTGGGGTCGATCTTGGCCGCTTTGGCTTCCTTAAGCAGGGATGCCGGCGTCATTTGATCGAAGTGATTGTAATCGAGTTCGGGCAGTAGTTCTAGTTCGGCTGACGGGTCATTCTTCGGCATACCGTCTCGGCTGCGTCCGCGTTGCCTTCGCATACCGTTGTTGCCGCCGCCGCCTTCCTGCGACTTGCGAGGTCGAAACTGATGGGTCATAAAGCTCCTGAAGCTGGGTATTTCGCACGAAAAGGCAGGTGGTAACAGAGCCTTTTGGGAGTAGAACTACTCTTCGCGCAGAATCGCGATATACGGGAGGTTTCGATAACGCTCCGCGTAATCTAGACCATATCCTACCACGAATTCATTCGGAATTTCGAAACCAATATACTCGACGGGCGGATGAACTGTCCTGGAACCAGACTTGGATAACAGTGCTACAACCTTTAGAGACTTGGGTTTTCGAGTGGAGAGTAACTCCCTCAAGTGGCTCAGGGTAACCCCCGTGTCCACGATGTCTTCAACAATAATGACGTTTAAACCTTCGATATTGATATCTAAATCTTTACGAATTTGAACAACACCCGTTGAAGACTTGCCTCCATGGTAGCTACTGACCTGCAAAAAGTCTAGAACTGTATCGGATTTAAGGCATCGTCCCAGATCAGACAAGAAATGCACCGATCCCTTGAGCACTCCGATCAACAAGACTGGCTCTCCATTGAGTTCTTGATCAATCAATTCAGCCAATTCACGAGTCTTTTCTTGAATTTGGGATGCTGAAACCAAAACATCGAGCTTTGCGGTCGCCATGGAGACTGAACTTTACCCTTCAAGATGCCTTACTCACATTGAGTTCAACATCAGGTCCAGAATTTCAAATGTTGCAACCCTTTGCCCAAATCCTCGGTATATTTAGACAATTGACTAAATGTCTTCCGAAGGGAAATTAATGCCAATCGACGATGTATTCAAAGCTTTGGCAGATCCGACTCGACGGCGGATTCTACGGTTACTCTCCAAAAACGAGCTAACCGCTGGACAGATCGCCCAGGAATTCCATATTTCTGGTCCTTCTATGTCCCATCACTTCAATGTATTGAAAAATGCTGAACTGATCCGTGGACGAAGAGATGGTCAACAGATCATTTACTCTTTGAATACAACGGTGATGCAGGATGCGATGACCCTGATGATGGACGTATTTGCGAAGGATTCAGAAAAAGAGCAAAAAGATGAAACTCAAGACTAGCCTCTATATTCAGCTCGGACTTCTCGTCTTGACGATGGCAATTGGTGTCTATTTCTACCAGTCGTTACCCGAACGTGTCCCAACTCATTGGAACATTCATAACCAAGTGGATCAGTACGGCAGCAAATGGACCAGTCTTGTCATGGGTCCCGGTATGGTGCTCTTCGACATCTTTCTTACGCTCATGCTTCCAAAGATCTCGCCCAAGAACTTTGAGATCGACAAATTTGAAACCACATTCTCGTTGGCGATGGTCATGGTGACAATCATGATGGTGCTTTTATCCATCTTGATTCTTCAAGTTACTGCTGGATCGCACATCGATATAGGGCAATGGATGATGGTAATCATGTTTGGATTCTTTGCTTTTATTGGCAATATCATGGGCAAAGTCCAACGTAACTTCTTCATGGGTGTCCGAACACCATGGACGATTGCCAGTGAACCCGTATGGGATGCAACACATCGCCTCGCTGGCCGACTATGGGTAGTTGGGGGAATTTTAGGTGTGGTAGCAAGTCTCTTGGGAGCACCGATGATGTTTAGTATCGTGTTCCTGTTGGTGATCTCTCTATATCCCGTCTTGGCTTCCTACTTCATTTATCAGAAGATTGGGAAATAGCTTTTTGAGTCTCTGATATTTCCCTCTCCTTTAACCGTGCAGAGCTAAGGGAGAGGGGCTTACTTACAGATTCAACAATCGAGCGGCAGTTTCCATGTCCTTATCGCCCCGACCGCTCATATTGACCAAGACTCGGGATCCCTTGGGAAGTAGATCACGATTCTTGAGAACTGCAAAGGCGTGAGAACTCTCCAAGGCCGGAATTAATCCTTCTGAACGGGCGACCCATTGAAGAGCATTCAGTGCTTCGTCGTCATTTATCGCGACATACTCCACTCGGCCTATATCCTTCAAATAGCTGTGTTCAGCACCTACACCGGGGTAATCCAACCCTGCACTGACGCTGTGGGTTCCGATGATCTGCCCAGCATCATCCTGCATCACGTAGCTATAGCTGCCATGAAGGACACCCGGAGTACCTGCAGTTAGTGGGGCAGCATGCTGTCCCGAATCGAGCCCCAAACCACCAGCCTCAACGCCAATCAGTCGGACATCTTTATCAGGCACAAACGCTGCAAAAAGCCCAATGGCATTGCTTCCACCACCTACGCAGGCAACGCCTACATCTGGAAGTCGACCATAGCGCTCCAGATACTGACTTCGAGCCTCATCTCCGATAACCCGCTGGAATTCACGAACCATGTAAGGATAAGGGTGAGGACCCGCTACTGTACCGATAATGTAATGGGTATCTCCGACGTTCGTTACCCAATCTCGCATCGCCTCATTTAGCGCATCCTTCAATGTTTGAGTGCCACTCGAAACCGGATTGACTTTTGCTCCGAGTAACTTCATGCGGAACACATTGAGCTGCTGGCGGGCAATGTCATCGGTTCCCATGTAGACTTCGCATTCCAGCCCAAACAAAGCACAAACCGTAGCGGTAGCAACTCCATGTTGACCGGCACCTGTCTCGGCAATGATCCGCTTCTTCCCCATCCGAAGGGCGAGAAGGCATTGCCCCAAAGCGTTGTTTATCTTGTGCGCACCGGTGTGATTAAGGTCTTCACGCTTGACCACGACATGGAGACCAGTTTCTTCGGAAAGATTTCGAGCTTCAGTGATCGGATTCGGCCGTCCGACATATTCGCGGAGATATTGCTGGAATTCGTCGCGGAATGATGGGTCTGCCCATGCCTTTTCAAATTCGCGATCTAGTTCTTCGAGTGCTGGAATCAGGGTTTCGGGAACATAACGTCCACCAAAAGCTCCAAAGCGACCTTTTTCATCGGGGCGTATAAGCATGGGTCCTAGATTCTACGTTATTGGACTCTGAATCATTGGTGATGCCAAATGATTTGAGGTGGATTCAGGTGGTTTATCAGCATTCCTGTGGCAATCTATTGGAACGATCTTAATTTGCTGAAAAGGTAGTCAAGCCTGAGATTTCAATCACTTTGTTACGCTTGGGGTTGATTGCCGAACATTGATCAGCAAAAATCTATCTATCCCTCCGTGATGCGACCAACTGCCGCCCTCATACCAATTCTTGTGTTCGTTGTTTTCGGAACGGCATCAGCATTTGACTCATTTCGACCGAGCCCCAATCAGCAAGTTCAATTAGGCAAGCGCGCGGCAAAGGAATTGCGGAAACAAGAGCATGTGCTTCCAGCATCAGATCCGCGAGTCAAAACGCTCCGCCGGATTGCCAGGCGGATCCTATCCACATTTCATGATAAGGACGCGGTTTGGGAATACTCCTTTGATGTCATAGATAGCAAGGAGATCAATGCCTTTGCCCTTCCCGGTGGTCCAACATTTTTCTACACCGGGTTGATGGATCGACTTAAGACCGAAGACGAATTGGCAGGCGTCTTGGGTCATGAACTCACCCATGTCCGAAAGCAACACTGGGCTTATGCTTATGCGGACAGTCAGAAACGCAATCTTGGACTATCCATCATTTTGATGGCGGCAAGAGCCAACGAGACTCTAGCCAACCTCGTCGGAATCACCAACGACGTTGTTTTCGAACTTCCCTTCTCTCGAAAACATGAAACAGAGGCTGATGATGGTGGGTTTGATGCTTTGGTCTCTCTCGGTTACAACCCTCAAGGCCTGGCCGATACCTTTCAGATGCTTCGAGATGCGATCAAGGATGGAACCCCTCCGGAATTCTTTAGCGATCACCCTGACGACAAGAATCGGATTAAGCGAATCCAAGAAAAGATTAAGGCCACCGGAACGACATTTCATTCGCAGACGCCACTCGACTATTTGGACAAGTAATTCAGATTGGAAAGCGACTCTCAGCAAAGACTGAGGCAATCAGGTCGTTCCAAAGGTAATAGATGCCGGGCAACTGATCGTAAGAACAGTTGCATCGGCCACAAGACTCTTCATTTGGCAAAAACGGATGAAAACCAGCAACCTTCGCTCGGTAACAGATTGACCACCGGACGCTAGTGTCCGACGTCAAGCGATAGCAACCAAAGGGCTGTAGATCGCTGACTTCAATCTGAGCCTCTTCCCTTGCCTCCCTAACTGCAGCTTCTATCGGAGATTCTCCAACTTCGATTCGACCGGATGGAATGCACCAGCCTCGGTTGGAGATATTTGCCAGCACAATTCCAGATGGATCCCAAGCAAACACCAAAACCGCAAAAGGTTCGGAGTCAATCACCGAAACGTCATCAAAAAACTCCCACGTCACGCCACTGACTTGGACAACAGGAAACGATTTCACTTAGACACAATAACTTTGCCGATGATCATGTCCATCGAAACAGGACCGAATCGCCGGCTATCCTCAGAGAAAGGCGGATTGTCACCCAGCAAGTAGACATACCCACTTGGAACCTTATATTCGCGTCCCATGTGGAGCGGAACAGTGTCGGGCCAGTGGGGATAATCCACACTCTCACCACCCAGCCGGTACACACGCTTAATTATTGTGCCAGGCCCCCCCGGGTCTTTCGATACTACGATATCGTTGTCTTTGATCGGACCAACCAGCCAATACGCCTTACTCACCAAAACCCTTCGTCCATTCTTAAAGGTTGGGAGCATTGAAACACCCGAGACCTGAATGGTCTTGACGTTCATGTAAAAGAAGATCGCAAAGATGAGCGTAAAAACCAAAAAAACACCGAATCCCGTTATCGCTCTCTTCTTTCCTTTTGTCGTGGTCTCCATATTGCTTCTGGCGAATGTCCTATCTGCCTGGTGTGATCCCTCGGATCGTCCGATATACTAAAGACCGCCCGTAGGCCTCCCGACCCATGGATGCAATCCTTAAGAGCTTATCCCAACACAGCAGTGAGATTCTGCTGTTACTCATCGTCGTAGTCGTTGTACTTACGATTCTCGTCGTCCGTTTATCGCGTCAAACTGCAAAGAGTCACTCTCGCTGGAAGTCTTTACTTCCCGATGGAAAGGGAGAGACGATTGAGACGATGCTTTATGACCATCTTAGAGAGCGAATGAAGCTCGAAGAAGACCTGGACCATTTGCGTGCTAGAGCCACCGAATTGGAGAACAGACTCGTCGAAAGTAAGAGACACGTTGGATTGGTGAGATACGACGCATTCGATGACGTACGAGGTAATCAGAGCTTCGCATTGGCGATCTACGATGACCAAGGCAACGGAGCCGTGATTACCAGCATTGTTGGTCGAGCGGATTGTAGGGTGTACTGCAAACCTTTGCTGAATGGACGCTCAGAGCGAGATTTATCGCAGGAAGAGCAAAGAGCCATACGAGAAGCACGAGCAACAGGATTGAAAACGATAATTTCAATGTGAGGATATGAGCGAGTTCTCAGACGACCATATGTTGATTGCCCGTGCACAGCGCGGAGATCGCAGTGCGTTCAACGCTCTAATCCGAAAGCATGAAGTACGAGCCTATCAATATGCCTTTCGTTTGACACGAAATCCTGAAGAGGCTGCAGACGTCGTCTCTGACGCTTTTGTCAGGATATTCAATGCCCTTCACAATTTTAAGGGGCAGAGCGCTTTTACGACGTGGATGTATCGCATTCTTACCAACTGTTACTTGGATGTAAAGAAGAAAGAGAAGAATCGAACGACAACATCTTTAGAATCGGTTCTACAAACCGCAGATGGCGAAGTCGAACGCCAGATTGAAGATCCAAGTGCTTCTCCCTACCAAGACACGGAGAAAAACGAGCGTGAGCGAAGTGTGGAGGAGGCGGTCAGCCTTCTACCTGAATATCAGCGAGCGATGATCGTGATGTACCACGCCGAGTCGATGACCTATGAGGAGATTGCTGCTGCCCTAGATCTTCCAGTTGGGACAGTCAAAAGCCGACTTAACCGAGCCAGGATTAGCCTTCGTGAACTATTGATGAAAAACGAGGAACTTTTTCTGAATTAAGCAGTCGAACTAAACGTGGGTCGTCACCCGTCGCGCGCGAAAAACAAATCCTTATGAATCACGACAAAGCGAGAGAATTCTTTTCTGCCTACTACGAAGGCACTTTAGATGGTGGCCTTAGGCAGTCATTGGAAGCAAAGCTTAAGGCAGATGCGGATCTTCAGTCCGACTACGCAGCCTTTGTTGAAACAGTCGAAGAATTAAATGACCTCAAGAGTGAAGAGATCGAAATTCCGATCTTCCTAAGTGATCGAATTGCTACCCGACTGGAACAAGTTCAAACAGATCGAAAGACAGGCTTTGCGACTTGGGCACTTTGGCTGCGTGGAGTAACGGTCGCAGGACTGGGAGCCGCTGCAATCCTCTTTGCTATTCCATTCGTCAAAGGAAATCACTCGGCAAGTAACGCCGGTGCGATCTCATCCGGGGCAACGCAAGACGAAATCAATTTCAAGACCGAGGGTTCCAAGCTGATGTTGCAGTACCAAGCAAGCGGAACCAAAACAATTGTCGTCAGTTCCCCTTCCACAGGAAAAGAAATCCAGCGGTTTAGCCTAAATGGCCAGAAAATTGAGAGTCCGATCGAAAACTCCCTTTCCAATGCCGTGTTATTCAAAATCGAAGCAGTCGGTGATAAGAATTCACGGATGATCGCCGTCCCAGGTTCTAGCTTAGATAAGACACGCACTGGGTCAGGCAGTATTCAGGACTTAGCCGTTGCAATTGCGGGTCACTATAGAATTCCAGTTGTCGTAGACGCAAGCGATGTTACACGACACGTATCATGGAGCTTCAGCTCTCCGGATGCTCGATCAGCTGCTAGCCAAGCGCTTAAAACTGAAGGCTATTCGGTAGACCAACGTCAAGAAGGGATGCTCCAGATCATGGACCGCTAACTATTTCCACCTCAAACATCCCCTGCAAGCCCGTGACCCTTTGGGAAGCGGGCTTCTTTTTGTTTCACAGAAACTCAACTGGTGGGAACTCTTGCGTCTTAAAAGCGGATATCTCCTGATAGAAGCAGGCTCAAGTTCACCGGGACTTTCGCCCTATGCGGGCCCAAATTCGAAGTTGGGCTCAGATTCGGAAATCGACTCAGAAAAAGAATTTCTTTAAGAAAAGTAAAAGTCGATATTGATTTTTCTAAAATCGTGTACAATTTTCTTGTCAGTAATTGAGGAGATTGCTTAAAGAAATGAATACAAGCCGCGTGTTGAGTTGGGAGTCGCACCTGATCGTTCGAGCGTCGAACGGGGATCAGGCCGCGTTCGAGCTGCTTTCCGACATTTACCGGCCCGTTCTGATGAGCCTCGCAATGCGAATGCTGCGCAATTCCGACGACGCAAATGACGCAGTTCAGGACACATTGGTAAAGGCCTTCCGAGCCATTAAGGATTTTGATCCAGAGCGACCGCTTAAGCCGTGGCTCTGCCGAATCTGCGCCAACTGCTGTGTCGACGCAGTCCGCTCTCGAAAGAGAGATGGTGACTCGATTGATCAGCACGAATATATGCTTGCCGACTCATCTGAAGTTGATGGTTCGGCTACCGGATCCATCCGACAAGGACAGGTTATTGAGGCAATTGAGAGATTGCCTGAGAAATATCGCAAGATCATTTTCATGCGGCACTTCAAGCACATGGATGTCAACGAGATTGCCCTCGCGCTGGATAAGCCTGAGGGAACGATCAAGAGTTGGTTGTTCAGAGCACGTGCGTTGCTCAAGAAAGATCTTCACTTGGCGATGAACTAGATAAGATTGCCCTTCAATCGTTACAGATTGAAGGGCGTTTTTGTGCCTGAACTCAGGCAGGCGATAAATTGTACGTCAGGTCCAGTTCTAGCGTAGCCGGGTACCCTATCTCTGATGGCTGTTACCGAAACTCAGGTTCTCGACGCGCTACGCAATGTTGTCGATCCTGACTTACATAGAGATATCGTCAGTCTCGGATTTATTAAAGACCTCACG
>Ga0164297_10000923_pt1 | contig 33547 bp, 26 predicted proteins | sample GEODES058metaG_FD_113539 | JGI IMG/M metagenome (GOLD analysis project Ga0164297, IMG submission 113539) | Dystrophic lake water microbial communities from Trout Bog Lake, Wisconsin, USA - GEODES058 metaG | ecosystem: Environmental > Aquatic > Freshwater > Lake | place: USA: Trout Bog Lake... | reverse complement strand
TCACTGACGGCGTCATCAAGCTCACCCAGGACACCGGCGTCATCGACAAGGGCAGCCGCTTCCTCTACACCTTCAACACAGATTCAAACGGTGACTACAAAGGGACCAACATCACGGCTGGCACGTACTCAGTCATCGTCTTCCGCGGCGATAAGTCGCTCGACTTCGCAGACAAAATCACGTTTGAAGCTGGCGTGGATACCAAGCTCGACTTCGACATGAGCCGCGCAGAGTATCTCAGCAAAATGTCTGCAGAAGACAAGAAGACGCTTGAGGAATACCGCAAAAAGAATGCCGCAATTGCTGCCCAGAACGGCGTGGTGAAAAACCTGAATGCGTTGCTGCAGCAGGCGCGCGACGTCATGAACCCGGCCAAAACCAATCCGCCGGATTATGAAAAGGCCATCACTCTGATGACACAGGCCACGCAGGCAAAACCGGACGAGCCGGTACTCTGGTTCACACTCGGCTCCGCCTATGTGGGTGCCAAGAAATATGATCAGGCTGTGCCCGCTCTGCAGAAGTCCATTGACCTGAACAATTCCTCCAAGAAGGCTTCCGCTGCCACCGCCGGTGCCGCATACAACTCTCTGGGTGAAGCGCTCGCCAGTCTGGGCAAGGTGCCGGATGCTGCAACCGCGTATGAATCAGCCGCCAAAGCCAATCCCAGCTCTGCCGCAGCGTATTACAGCAATGAGGCAATCTCGCTCTACAAGGCAGGTCAGACGGATTACAAGAACCAGAAGGCAGACTATGCCGGTGCCGTAGTGGCAGCCGACAAGACTGTTGCCGCAGACCCGACCTTCGCGATTGCTTACTACGTGAAAGGCTCGGCGCTGGTGGTCGACTCTACAGTCGACCCTAATACGCAGAAGATGACTGCACCTCCGGGATGCATTGAGGCTTACCAGAATTATCTGAAGTATGCGCCCAATGGACCGTTTGCTGCAGAAGTGAAAGGTGTCCTTGCCGGCTTCGGCGAGACCATCACCACCAGCTTCGGCAAGACCGGCAAACACTAGAAATCTGACGTTTGTAATCACGCAGGCGATGTGGATTCTCTCCGCATCGCCTGTTTCCTTTTCCGGCGCATTTACAATCAGCAGCAGTGCCTGACACTTCCCCATCGCCGCTGCTGGAATTTCCCCGCGCTCTATCGCAGGTGCTGGAACATGCTGCGGCCTTGCCTGCACCGGCCACAGAACAAGTGCAGCTGGGAGAAAGTCTGCAACGCACTCTGGCCGCGCCCATTCTTGCAGACCGCAACCTGCCTCCATTCCGCCGCTCCACGCGCGATGGTTTTGCCGTCACGGCGGAATCCATCGCTGCCGGTTCCGTCACAATCATAGGCACCATTCGTGCTGGAGAAATCTGGCCGGCGGACCACGAGCCGCTCGCCGCGAATCAGGCGGTAGCCATCATGACCGGTGCGCCGGTCCCGCCGGGGGCGAACTCTGTGCTGATGTCGGAACATTCTGTTCGCAATCAAAACACTCTATCCCTCGCGCCCAACCGCTCTCTTGCTGCCGGCGAAAACATTGTGCCTGAAGGTGCCGAGGCTCTCGCCGGGGCCACGCTGGTTCCCGCCGGTACGCGTATCTCTGCGGCAGAGATTGCACTCGCTGCCGCTTGCGGTCACATTACGCCGGTGGTCTACGCCCGCCCGCGGGTGGCCATCCTCTCCACCGGAGATGAGTTGGTTCCGCCGCACAGTCATCCCGGCGCGGCACAAATTCGCAACAGCAACGCACCCGCACTGGCCGCCATGCTTTCTGCCAATGCCGCAATTCCAATTGCGCAGCAGATTCTTCCCGATTCGCTCGATGCCATCGTTGCTGCGTTGCAATCTGTACACGCCTCCGATGCCAATTTGTTGCTGCTCTCCGGCGGCGTTTCAGTCGGCGATTACGATCTGGTAGAAGCCGCGCTCGCGCAACTCAACGCAGAGTTTTTCTTTACCGGAGTAAACATGCAGCCGGGCCGACCGGTTGTCTTCGGGCGCATACCCGCATCGCACACATCACCGCGCACATTGTATTTTTTTGGACTGCCGGGCAATCCAGTTTCCGTGCAGGTCTGTTATCTGCTTTTCGTTGCGCCGTTTCTCGCCGCACTTTCTGGTGCCGCAGCCGCACCGCCACGCTTTGCGCTGGCCACACTCGCAGAAGAGATTCGCGTTCGTGCCGGCACACAGAAATTTCTTCCCGCATATTTTTCTTTTGACTTCGAATCTCCCACTGCGCGGATTGTCCCGTGGCAAGGCTCCGGCGATTTATCCGCCAACGCGCGCGCAAACGCCTACCTTGCATTGCCGCCGGATTGCACAACCCTGCCTGCCGGCGCGGTTGTCCGCCTACTCTTGCGTTAGGCTGTACACAGACACATGGCCATTAAGAAAAAATCGAAGCCGCCCGCAACGCTCAGCCATTACGATGCCACCGGCCGCGCGCGTATGGTGGATGTTTCCGCCAAGCCGTCAACGCGCCGCGAAGCCACAGCCTCTGCCTTTGTTGCGTTGCCGCGCCATGTGCTCACTGCGCTGCCGCATAATCCCAAAGGTTCGCCGCTGGAGGTCGCCCGCATCGCTGGCATCCAAGCCGCCAAACGCACTTCAGAACTCATCCCGCTTTGCCATCCGCTGCCACTCAGCTTTGTGGACGTCACGCTTCGCCAGAAACGCAACGGAATTGCTATTGCTGCCACTGCAGCCACCACCGCTGCAACCGGTGTTGAAATGGAAGCCCTTACCGCAGCTGCCATCGCCGCGCTCACCCTGTATGACATGTGCAAGGCTCTGGATAAATCCATCGTGATCCAGGACCTGCGCCTCGATGCCAAATCCGGCGGCAAGTCCGGCCCCTACAAACGCCCCCGCGCCTGAGCAATGCTTTCCCTCGTTTGAACAGTTTTCTGTGCAATTTCAAAGCTGCCTACAAGGTTCGCCGGCAAATTCTCCTACCCCCGCCTGCATCTTTTCGCCCTTCGATTCCGTCTCTCCACCAGCAATCTGCCGAGATCCTGCCATGTTTGGCGGCGGATGCTTCTAGAAAGAATGGGGAAATCGTCTATGCAGATGCATCAGAACTCCACCAAAACCACCGCAGCACTGCGGGGTGCTCTTGTTGTTCTCATTTTTCTCGCAGGCATTGCCTGCAGTGTTTCCAGCGCACAGGGTGGCGGCGGCATGCGCGGCCCACGCTTCAGCGGTCTGGTCACCGCTGTCACATCCACTAGCGTGACTGCAAAAAATGAAGCCGGTGTCAGCTACACCATCACCATCACTGGCGATACACGCCTGATGCGCCGCGGCGCTGCCGGTACCCCGCCGGATGAAATCAATCCCTCTGACATCAAGGTGAATGACGTCATCACCGCGATGGGAGAGATTGACGATACCGCTCACACTGTGCAGGCCAGCATCGTGCTCGATGTGACCGGCGATTTAGCCGCGGCACTCCGCGCCAATGAAGCCAACCTCGGCAAAACATGGGTCGCCGGTAAAGTGACAGCCATTGACGGCACTACCATCACAGTCTTGCGCAATGACGGCGTCAGCCAGAAAATCACCGCAGATACTTCCACGTCCTTCATTCGCGCACCGCAGCGCGGCGGCGGTGGTGGCGGCGGCGTACCTGCAGCTCCTGACCCGATCACTCTGGCCGACATCAAAGTCGGTGACAACATCAGCGCCACCGGTGCACTCAAGGGAGACAGCTTTGTTCCCGACCACGTTACCGCAGGTGGTCAGCCCGCTGGATACGGCGGACCCCAGGCCGGCTTCGGTGGTCGTCGCCCGGGCGGCTCCATCTAACGCTTTTTGAAATTGCAATTCAGATGTAAAGAACGAACGTCCCACTTCACCCAGTGCATCACCTGAACCAAACTGCCGTACCTTAGCAAATTACCCGTAGAGCGCGTCCTGACAGCATGTCAAGGGCGCGCCGTGGGTATCCCGCTTATCGAATTGCCGAGTTTTTTCCGGCCAACGCGCAAATGTTTCAGGAGCGGATGTGACAGTGAAGTCCACAGCGAAATTATTTTTGCCGCATCGTCAGTTGATTTCCCGCTGGCTATTGTTGACGATTGCCATCGCCTCGCCGATGTATGCCCAGACGCCAGCAACTCCGGCCGTAGCGGCAACACCAGCGCCTACAGCCGCGCAGGGTGGCACACTGCATGGCGCCATCGTCGCCGGCAACCCGGCACAACTGAACGTGGCCACGCCTCCGCAGAAGCTGACCGGCACACCACTGCCCGGTGTCACCATCACGGCCACCAATACGCTCACCGGCAAACGTTATGCCACTACAACAGACATCACCGGCAGCTTCTCCATGGCGATACCTGCCAATGGCCGCTACATTGTGAAAACGCAGTTCGCAGGCTTTGCTCCAGTCAGCCGCGAAGTTTTATTTGATGGCTCCGCCAGCGATCGCAGCGTCAGCTTTGTTCTGCAGCTTGCCTCGCGCGTCGCTGCAGCAGAGCAGGCCGCCAATGCCGCAACTCCCGGCACTCGCCCCGGAGCGGGCTCACGCACCGGTGCCGCAGGCGCGCAGGTTCGTCGCAATGCCACAGGCAATCAGTCCCTCAGTTTGTTGACCGAAGATAGCGATGTGCAACAGGCCGGCACCGATGCCGGCAACACCGGCGTCAGTCTGCCCGGCATCACCAGCGCCAGCGGAGACAGCATGTCGGCCGATGCCGTTGCAGTCACCGGAGCAGCCGGACAAACCAACACCTTCGCCAACATGACCGACGATCAGATTCGCCAGCGTGTTGACCAGGCACGTGCCCAGGGCGGCGGCATCAACGATGTCGTCTCCAGCGTACTTGGCGGCCAGGGCGGCGGATTTGGCGGCGGCGGTGGTGGATTCGGTGGTGGCGGTGGTGGCGGATTTGGCGGCGGCGGCGGTGGTGGTGGTCGCGGTGGTGGCGGCGGCGGCGGAAACTTTCGCGGATTCAATCCCGGCCAACTGCACGGCGCACTCTTCTACACCGGCGGCAACTCTGCGTTGAATGCCGAGCCTTTCACCGTGCGCAACAACGCAATTCTTGCGGACCCGCAACCACCGTACGAATCCAACAACTACGGCGCGTCCTTTCAGGGTTCGCCCTATATTCCGGGACTCACCAAACCAAGCCCGCGCGACAACGTCTTCGTCAACTTCACCGGCACCAAGAGCTCCAACGCCGTCAACTCACAGGCCGTTACCGTACCGACGCCGGCAGAGCGTGGTGGAAATTTCAACGGTGTGGCCAGTATCTATAACAACCAGCCATTCAACGCCAATTGCGGTGTTGCGCAGGGTGCGGAATTTTCTTACAACGGCACACTCGATGCCATTCCGCCGGGATGCATCACACCGCAGGCCACCGCGTTGCTGAACTACTATCCCGCGCCGAACCTCACCGGCACCATCAACAACTTCCTGTATGACACAACATCATCCACCAACACCAACGCAGTTTCCACGCGCTACACACACAACTTCGGCGCCATGCCGCAGCGCGGTGGTCGCGGCGGTGGTGGTGGAGGTGGTCGCGGCGGTGGTGGTCGGCAGAATTCCAACGCGCCACCGACTCTGCGCCAGAACATCAACTTCGCGTACAACTATTCGCATTCGGCTTCTGATCGCGTCAACACCTTCCCCGGTCTCGGCGGCAAGATTCAGACGGTCGGCAATGCACTCACTGCCGGCTACATGATTGGCTATGGCCGGTTGACCAACACCTTCTCACTCGTGTGGAACCGTTCGCAATCCACCACCAGCAACTATTTCGCCGGGCAGCAGGACCCCGACGCTCTGGCCGGCATTAAGCTCGGACCCAACAGCGCCAGCTTTGAATCGCTCCCGCTGAACAAAACTGTGCCCAGTCTGAATTTCTCGGTTTATTCAGATATGAACGGCACCAACCCTTCGAGTTCAGTCAACCAGACGATTTCATTTACTGAGGCCACCAGCTATTCGCACAAGCTGCACAACATACGTTTCGGTTTCGATTACCGCCGCGTGCATGCAGACGCGCTGGGCGGCGGAACACCGGCCGGCAGCTTCACCTTTACCGGATACGGCACACTGAATCCCAACGGCACCACCACCAACGGCACACAGACCACCGGCCTCGACTTTGCCGACTTTCTGCTGGGCCTGCCGCAGTCGGCCTCCGTTTCCGCCGGCAGTTCCAAGTACTATCTGCGCGGCAATGTGATGGACGCCTACGCGCAGGACGATTTCCGCCTCGGTCCCTCCATCACGCTACAGTATGGTCTGCGCTATGAATTCTTCTCGCCCTACTACGAGAAGTACAACCATATGGCGAACCTCGACACCAACTCCACTTTTTCAAATGACGTGGAAGTGTTGCCGGGTCAGGTTGGAACCGTTACCGGCACTGCATTCCCGCGCGCACTGGTAGACGCCAACCGCAGCGACTTTGCCCCACGCATGGGATTTGCCTGGCGCGTGCCGAAGATTAAAAGCACGGTGCTTCGCGGCGGCTACGGCATCAACTACAACAACGCGCAGTTCAGCCGCTTTGCCACCAAACTGGCCTTCCAGCCACTGTCCAATAATCCCAGCTACAACCTGACGCAGACCAACAGCATCGGCGCCGCCAACTGCACCAGCACCAACATGACACTGGCTGATGCCTTCTCAAACTGCGGTGCCACAACGGCCAACAACTATGCCGTCAATCCGCACTATCGTCTGGCATACGTCAGCGTCTGGCTGCTGAATGTGCAACACACCTTCCCGATGGGCATCGTGGTCAACGCGGGCTACACCGGATCCAAAGGAACGCACCTCGATACACTTACCGCGCCAAACCGCAGCGGCACTGGTCTGGCCAGCACCACAGCCAGCGCGTTTGAATATGAGACAGCCATCTCCTTCGCCAAGTTCAATGCCTTCACCATCAGCGCCAACAAGCGCTTGGCGCACGGCATTGCCATGGGCGCCAACTACCAGTTCGGCCACTCCATTGACGATGCCTCTTCAGTCGGTGGCGGCGGTGGCGGCAGCATCGCGCAGAACCCCCTCTGCCAGATTTGCGAAGAAGGCAACTCCAGCTTCGATGTCCGCCAGCAGGTCAGCGGCACGTGGCTGTATGAACTGCCCTTCGGTCCCAACCACCGCATGCTGCCCAACGGCAAAGGCGCGCGCATCATGGAAGGCTTCTCAATTTCCGGCACGTACAACTTCGCAACCGGCATGCCGCTCACACCGGCCTATGGAGCTACCATCAGGACCGCCAGCCAAGGCGTGACCGGCACCGAGCGCCCGGACCGCGTCCCCGGCGTCTCCATCACTTCGGGCGGCGGCCGCCTTGCACAGTGGTTCAATCCTGCGGCATTCACCACGCCTGTAGGAACCTTCGGCACCGCGTCACGCGACTCCATCACCGGCCCCGGTGTCGTCTCAGTCAACATGTCGCTATCACGCACTGTGCAGTTGGGCGGCACGCGTTCGATTGAGTTCCGCGCTTCTGCCAACAACGCCTTCAACACAACGCAGTATGCCGGCGTCAACACCACGCTGAACTCCACAACCGGCGTCAGCACGTTTGGCCAGGTCAACTCCATCGCCGCCCGCCGCTCCATCACTGTTCTGGGTCGGTACCGCTTCTAGCAACTTTCAGGGAGAGCACGCCATGATGTACCGTCACACAATTCGTCCCACGCTCCAAACCGCAGCCGCTGCCCTGCTGATTGCTCTGCTCACCGTGCCCACGCCGCTGCTCTCGCAGGACGCACAGCAACCTGCGCCACGCCCGCGCTTTCTCTTCACCGTGAATGATGAGATCGTACTGACCAATGTTGTGGTGCGTAATAAAAAAACCGGCGAACTCATCAAGGGACTCAAGCAGTCTGACTTCACCATCCTTGAAGACAACAAGCCGCAGAAAATTTCTTCCTTCGATTACGAAGCTGTCGATGAACTTGCACAGGCAAAGTTGAACGAGGCCACCATCTCCGGCAGTTCTGGTCCAGAAGATAATTACAAACTGCTGAACAAATCGCCCATTGCAAATCCCGATGAAGTGCGCAACCATCGCCTGATTGTGATGTTCTTTGACATCACCTCCATGCAGCCGGAAGACCTGGACCGCGCCGTGGAAGCCGCGCAGACCTACATCAAAAACAAAATGCAGCCGGCCGATCTGGTCGCTCTGGTTTCGCTGGATACTTCCCTCAAAGTCGACATGGACTTTACCAGCGACAAGCAAAAACTCCTGGGCGGCGTGGGCAGCTACAACGGCACGCAGGGTGCGGGCTTCTCCACCGATACCAGCGGCAACACTGTTGAAGATTCCAGTTCCTTCTCCGCCGATGACAGCGAATTCGCCGACCTCAATGTGGATCGTGAATTGTTTGCCATCCGCTCCATCGCGCAGTCGCTGGAGCGCGTCGACCAGCGCAAGTCCATGTTGTATTTTTCCGGCGGTCTTACGCGCAACGGAATTGAGAACCAAGCTTCGCTGCGAGCCGCCACCAACGCCGCCGTCCGCGCCAACATGGCCATCTACTCGGTAGACTCACGCGGTCTGCAGGCTGTGATACCCGTCGGTGATGCTTCCACCGGAAGCCTTCGGGGCAATGGCGCCTACTCCGGCGCTGCAGTGCAGAGCAGTTTCAGTTCCAACTTTGCATCGCAGGAAACTCTGGCCACGCTTTCAAAAGACACCGGCGGCGAAGCCTTCTTTGACTCCAATGATTTTTCGCCGGCCTTCCAGAAAGTGCAGCATGATACCGAGGCCTACTACGTTATCGGCTACCACTCCACGAACCCCGCGCGTGATGGCCGCTTCCGCCACCTCACTGTGCGACTGTCCAATGCATCCGTAAACTCAGAAGCTCGTTTGGAATACCGTCCCGGCTACTACGCACCCGCCGACTTCCAACACTCCAACACCGAAGACCGCGAACGCCAGCTGACCGATCAGTTGGCCAGCGAACTGCCGGCGACCGATGTTGCAATTTATCTGCAGGCGCTTTACTTCCGCCTGCCCGCCGATAAGTTTTACGTCCCCGTATCGATGGTTGTGCCGGGCTCACAGATTCCCTTCATCAAAAACGGTGACCGCACCAAGGCCACGCTCGACATCATCGGCAAGGTGACCAACCAGAACAATATTCAGGTCGGCTACATTCGAGACACCGTCAAACTTGCGCTCGATGCCGCGCAGAATGTTGAACGCAAAAACATCGAGTACTCCACCGGCTTCACACTGGCGCCGGGCAAATACACGCTGAAGTTTGTGGTCCGCGAAAATCAGTCTGGCCGCATGGGTTCGTTTGAAGCTGAGATTCAAGTGCCCGACCTCAAGAAAGTTCCGCTCAAGATGAGTTCGGTCCTGCTGGCCAGTCAGCTGGTTCCGGGCAACGCGAAGAAGAACCCAAGCCCGCTATTCCGCGATGGCGTTGAATGGGTCCCCAACGTCCCGCACGTTTTCCGTCAGGACCAGCACCTCTACCTGCTCTACGAACTCTACGACCCGACCAAGGAAAAAGCTCCGGCGGATCCAAAAGCCCCGCTACGCGTGATGACCAGCATTGAATTTCTATCCGGCCCCAGCAAGGTCTATGAGACGGCACTGGTTACCGCTGATGCAATCAACATTGCAGACCGCAACGCCATTGCCTTCCAGTTTGATGTCGCGCTCGATAAATTCCAGCCCGGCCTGTACATCTGCCAGATCAACGTGATTGACGATGCCGGCGGCAACTACAGCTTCCCCCGTACAGCATTACTGGTGCAGAAGGCGGCTGCACCCGTGGCAGCACCAGCCGCAACTCCCGCAGTTCCTGCGCCAGCAAAAGGCAGTGGCGGGCTGCAATAACTCTGCATTCTTCATTGCTGTGCTATGAATGGATGTGAGGGCTCAGCAATGAATTGGGATTTTGTGCGTGAGGTGGGACTGCTGCGTTGGTCCTACCGAACCTTCATACGCCAACTGTATAAGCGCGTCCTGCATCGCGAGATTGTGATGCGTCTGCCGCATGGTGGGCGCTTCATTATTTCCAGCGATAGCAAATCCGCCGCTGAAGCCTACATCACCAACGCAGATATCGACTGGGGCAGTGAGGCGCTCTTTGCCCGCTTTGCCGACGCCGACAGCGATGCTTTTGATATTGGATCGCACATCGGTTACTACGCCTGCTATCTTTCGCCGCTGGTCCGCTCTGCGTATGCCTTCGAACCCGACCCGTCTAACCTGCACACGCTGTCGCGCAACGCCGCGCTTGCGAAAAATATTCACGTTGTCAGAGAAGCAGTCTCTTCACAAAGCGGCAAGGCTGATTTTTATTCACACGGCAACTCGGCCGTTGGGTCGCTGGTTCCTTCCGAAGGACCGTCCATAAGCGTGAACGTCACAACCGTAGACAATTTCATCGCAGAGCATCCCGGTGTGAAGCCAACGCTCATCAAGATTGATGTTGAAGGGCATGATTTTTCGGTGCTGCAGGGCATGGAGCAAACCGTTGCTTCAATTCAACCGCTGGTCCTTACCGAATGCGACTACAACTCGGAACTGGCCGAACTTTGCAACCGCTGGAACTATCTCATCTTTGCCTAGACGCGAGACCGCAATTCAGGGCGAGTACGTTTTCAGAAACTCTCCGCAGAAAATTCTTCGCAATGGTACAAGATGCTTTTTCTTGTCCCGCCGCGGCTGCATTCAGAGTTCATTCTGCTCGCCGGCAATTAAATCTCTCGCATCACTTCCCAACTCATACGGGCAATGCCGACAACCATTGCCACAGCAGACGCCGCGCTTTCGCAGATACTCCGCTGTGAAAACCACGCAGCCATTCTCCAGATAGAAATCTTCCGGCACCAAGGATTCCGGCTCAGCCATTACGCGCTCTCCATCGGTGCCGCTTCTTCTTCTGGAATCACAATTTCATCCGCAGTCCCCGCAAGCATTCCGCCGCTGAAGCGTACCGTGCGCCCGGGAACAGCGCTCACTTTTTCTCCAGGCACAATCACACCCACCAGATTCATCGGGTCGGCGGCAGCTACTTCGCACTCGGTGGACGTCCGCATCTCGCGCATCGCCCGAAGGCTCGGCACCACTTCCGCCAGCGCAAACTGTTCGCCGCTGAAGCCGGAAATAAATCTTCCACCGCGAACTTCACCGCGCGCCTCCATTCGACGTAACATCGGCAGCAACTCGCGCCACCTCGGCATGGCGGACTCACGTGTCAGCAAATCGCGAAAGATAACCCCGTACCGCGCCAGCAGCACCTTCGCCGCAGATTCAATCGCCGTATCGCGTGCCCGCATCCGCGATGCGATGTCCATCTCCGCCGCCGGCTCTCGCAGCAGACTCCATCGCCCGGAAATGCTCTGTTGCAATTTTTTACTGCGTCGCTGTGAACTCTCTGTCGCTGTGCGTCTGCGTGGGTCAATCAACATGCGCAGGGCATCAAAACTATCTGCCACTGCCAGCCCCGCTGCGGCCATCTCCCACAACGCGCGCTCGACTTGTGTGCGTAGTAAACCAGACCTTCGCATCAGGTCCTCAAGAAAACATGCGCCGCGCGATTCCAATATCTCACGCACCTGCTGCGCTTCCGCACTCAGTGCTTCGCGCAGCCTCGCAGGATCAACCGCTTCCGCTTCCAATGTCCACTCCAACCACGCGGCAGACTCCCGCACATAAAACGCAATCGGGGCCATGCTGGTCGGCACCACGCGGCGCGGCGCACCCTCAGCCGCAGCCCAAGCCGGATGCGGCGACAACCGCCCCCATCCCACCTGGCCCGATAAACACAATGCATCCAACCATCGCGGATCATACTGCGCCACACGCTGCGGCAGCAGCCGTCGCTCCCACTCCACCGCCGGTGCTTCAAATCCTTCCATCTGCCGCAACGCTTGCAGCAGCCCGCTCTCGCCTGCCATCTGCGCGCCCGCTGCAACATGCTGCCAACGCAGCAACCACTCCAGAAACACTGCCGGCGGTACCGGTTCAATCTGCTTCCGCAACGTACCCAGCGTACGTTTGTGGATGCGCTGCAGCAATCGCCGGTCGCACCACTCCACATCGGTATCACTTGTTGCTCCGCTACGCTCAAACACGCCGCGAAGAATATTTCCCTGCATCTCCATTGCGACCAGCGCCGCAAACATTTCTGCAGTATCCGACGCCAACCAATCACTCAGCGATGCCGCCGTCACCGGACCCAGCACCTGCATCCAACCCTGCGCCGCCTGACGCAACGCTTCATCCCGCGTCACTGCATCCGAGTTACACGTCAACTGCTGCGGCCACATCGCGGCTGAATGTGAGCGCCGCTCCGCTGCTACCCAGAAAACTTTTTGGTTCGCTTCCACACGCAGCGCACGGCCATCCCGCTCCAGTTCCTGCAGCCACAGCGGCCAGTGGCGTGTGCGCACATCCTGCAGAATTGTTTCCGGCATCGCCACCAGGCTAAAAAGCAGGTCATGCATCTCACGCGCATCACGCACGTCCGGCCAGCACTCCTCGCGCACTGCTGCAATCGCCGCCGGATCCAACTGTCCCATTGCTGCTGCATCGCCGGCCGAAAGCGTCTGCCGCATCGCCACCGCACGCGCGCGGCGCTCTTCCAACGGCGCATCATCCAGAAACGCATATGGACTCGCATTCAACAACTCATGCGCAAAGACACTCGGTGCCGTCGTATCCACCGCAAGGCATTCAATACTTCCGTCGCGAATGCCGCGCAGCACCGCCAACAGGCCGGTCTGGTCCATCGCTTCGCCCAATACGTCCTTCATCACTTCGCGCACCAGCGGATGGTCCGGCACGGCGATGTCGCCTTCAATATTCTCAAAACACGCGGCAACGTCTGGAAAAACGCTCGCCAGCAAATCATCACTGCGAATGCGGGAAATCTGCGGCGGAATTTTTTTGCCGTTGTGATAACGCAGCAATTGCAAGCTGCGGTTCGCCGCCCAACGCCAGCGCGTCTTGAAGATGGGCGAGGCCAGAGAGGCCTGCTCCAGCAACTCCGGCGTTGTCTCTTCGCTCAAAAATGCAAAGACATCACTCAACGGAAAACTATGCTGCTCGGCGAGAGAAATATTCAGCCCGTTGTCAGTGGCTGCTGCCTGCAATTCAAAATTGAAACCGCGACAAAAACGTTTGCGCAGCGCCAAGCCCCACGCCTTGTTGATGCGGCCGCCGAAAGGCGCATGCAGGATGAGTTGCATGCCGCCGCCTTCATCAAAAAATCTTTCCGCAATGATGCGTTTCATCGTCGGCACAGCGCCCAGCACACTGCGTCCCGCGACAACATAGTTCATCATCTGCTCGGCGCCGGCATCGTCCACCGCGCACTCGGCCTTCAGCCACTCTGCAGCGGCAGCAGCTTCCGGCTGCGCCTGCGTGATGTAACCCGGCATCAGGCCCAGCGTTCGCGACGCAATCTCTTCTCTCAACTCTGCCACGTAGCGCGAAACAACTTCGGTCCGCTGCGGAGCTTCGCCGCGCCAGAATGGAATTCCCGGTGGCTGGCCGTGCGCATCCTCCACCATCATTCGTCCCGACGATTCAATCTTCACGATGCGCCAGCTGGTGTTGCCCAGCAACATAATTTCCCCAGCCATCGACTCCACCGCAAAGTCTTCATCCACCGTGCCGATCACAACGCCTTCCGGCTGCAGCACCACTTGAAAAACAGCCGTCTCAGGAATTGCGCCTCCGTTTGAACACGCAATCGTCCGCGCGCCGCGCCGCGCTGCCACTTCGCCGTTCACACCATCGCGCAGCAGATACGCACCAAAGCGACCACGACTCTGCTGCACGCCTTCATGCAGCATGGTGATGACTTCATCAAATTCTTCACGCTTCATTTCGCGATAGGGATACGCACGCCTCAGCATGGCAAACAGTTGGTCTTCGCGCCACGGCTCCGCCGCGCAAGCCGCCACCACCTGCTGCATCAGTACGTCCATCGGCTGCGGTGGAATCTCCAGCCGGTCCAACTCTCCACGACGCATGGCACGTACCAGCGCCGCCAACTCCATCAGGTCGTCACGCGTGGTGGCAAACAATCTTCCCTTCGGCACCGCGCCGCGCCAGTGGCCCGCGCGACCCACGCGTTGCATCGCCACAGAAACAGCGCGCGTCGTTCCCATCTGGCAAACCAGATCCACCGCGCCGATATCAATGCCCAACTCTAGCGATGCCGTCGCTACCAGCAACTTCAACTCGCCACGCTTGAGTCTCTGCTCGGCATCCAGTCGCAGATGACGCGATAGACTGCCGTGATGCGCCGCGACAAATTCTTCGCCCAGCCGTTCGGCCATCGCATGCGCCAGCCGCTCTGCCATGCGCCGCGTCGGAACAAAGACAAGTGTTGATCGATGAGCATTCGCCAGCTCAGCCAGCCGGTCATACACATCGCCCCAGATCGCATTCGTGGCCACTGCGCCCAGTTCGTCCTTCGGCACTTCAATCGCCAGGTCCAGCTCACGCCGCTGGCCCACCTGCACCACGCGCGCCCGTTCGCGTCCCTCGGCACAGCCGGAAAGAAAATCCGCGACCAGCTCAATTGGATTTTGCGTTGCTGATAATCCAATCCGCTGCGGCCCGCGCTCGAGGCCCGCAATCATTGCGCCCGGTGATAAAACATTTTCTCCGCGCACCAGTGAATCCAGCCGCTCCAGCGACAAGGCCAGATGCGCGCCGCGTTTGTCATCGGCCACTGCGTGGATCTCATCCACAATCACCGTACGCACACGCCGAAGGTTCTCGCGGCTCTTTTCCGCCGTCAGCAAGAGATACAAAGATTCGGGCGTGGTCACCAGAATGTGCGGCGGATTTTTCAACATCGCACGCCGCTCGGACTGCAACGTGTCACCGGTGCGAACACCGCTGCGAATTGGCTGGCACAGCAGGCCGCGCTCCATTGCCAGTTGCTGAATCTCGCGCAGCGGTTCTTCTAAATTTTTCTGGACGTCATTCGAAAGCGCCTTCAACGGCGACACATACACCACCTGCGTCATCGTCGGCAGCCGACCTTCCACTGACAAGCGCAGCAGCTGATCAATCGATACCAGAAATGCCGCCAGCGTTTTACCGGAACCTGTTGGCGCGGAGATGAGCGTTGCATGACCGGCCACAATTTCCGGCCAGCCCTGTTCCTGCGGCTCGGTCGGCGTGCCGAATCGCCGCACAAACCACTCCTGTACCACCGGGTGCGCCCAGGCCAGCGAAGGCGGAATTGCAGGCACCGCTGGCTGCGGCTGCTCTGCCGCGTCCATTGCATCCATCCCCTTCAGCGTTGTGGGAGTCGCTGCCATGCAGGAGATTCTACTCCAGTGCGTTCGTTCTTTCTTCGCCGCAAGCAACTTCCACAATCCTCTGCCTTTATCATGTAGATATGGCAGAAATTACCGACGCTCTCACTCGCGCCCGCCGCATCAACCTCATCCTATTCGATGTGGACGGCGTTCTTACCGACAACGGCATCTGGCTTTTCCCCGGCGCCACGCCCGGCACAACGGTGGAGGCCAAGGGCTTCAGCGCGCATGACGGCACCGGAATTTCTCTGGCGCGTGTTGCCGGCATCCAGTGCGGCTTTGTCACCAAGCGAATTTCAGAAACGGTAAAACTTCGCGCCCGCGACCTGAAAATTGAATACGTCTACGTTGGCCAATCGCAGAAGCGCATTGCCGTGGAAGAGATTTCCGCCAAGTCCGGAATCCCGTTGGAACAGATTGCGTTTGTCGGCGATGATGTCATCGATCTGCCGGCCATGCGCGTCGTCGGCCTCGCCATTGCCGTTGCCAACGCCCGCCCACAGGTCAAGCGCGAAGCCCACTACATCACCGAACACGTGGGCGGCCAGGGAGCTGGTCGCGATGCCATTGAGTTCATCCTTGAAGCCAAGGGCATTCTCGACTCCACCATCGCTGCCTTCCTCGACGAACACAATGCGGCAGCAGCAGCCTCAGACATCGGCAAAGGCGGCATGTAACTGCGCTACGATTTATTTTTATTGCTGGCTGAATGTGGATGTCCATCGCTATGATGATCAGCGCGATGCTTGACAATCTGCACCACACGGCACTGGGGACACTCCCACGGATAGTAGTCCAAGAGCGGCAGAATAAACTTCTGCCAGAGGCCTGTTCGTTTTATCCGCCGCAACTCGCCTGAGTTGCATTTGCTGCATTGCATGTTGGTCCTGTCGACGTCAGACTGCTAATTGTACTGGATGCATTGCCCAATCTATACCAATCGCAATTCCACATGCATGCAAAATCTTCTAGAAAACCTTAAATCTCCCGATACGACTATTCTTCACGGAGCCAATCGTCCATCCAACCTTCCGCATGGTGCGAGGTGTAGTGCACCACCAGCGCAATTGCGCCGCCAATCAGCGTCGCCCACAGCCGGTGCATTACGATTTCATGTTCCGGCAGATGGTTGATGGCCAGCAAGAAGACGATGTAGCTGGTCAGCGCCGTGGCAAAAGCCGCGTAGTTCACATACTGCAGCGCATAGGCAGCGCCTACAAAAAATGTCGTCAGCAGCACCAGCATCCACGGCCCCGGCCGCAGCACGCCGGCAATCACACTGGCCACCATCGCGCCCGCAATGGTTCCGCTCATCCGAGCAATCGCCTTGTTGGTGGTGTTGTAGATCTCCGGGTTCAAAATAATCAGCGTCGTCATCGGGATCCAATATCCGCTGGTGAACTTCAGCCGATGGTAGACGGCAACGCTCACTACGGCCGCCAGGGAAAGCCGCATCGCATGGCGCATGATTTCCGATTTGAAATTAAAGTTGCGACGCAGCACACGCCACTGCGAACGCAATGAACGCGGAGGTCCCGCGGCTGGATTCGTGAAGAATGCCGAACTTGCCGGCGGTGTCCAGCGCCACAGCAGCATCATCACGCCGCTTTGCACCAGGCCGCCAATCACAATACCCAGGCCGCGATTGAGCAGGTCGCCGCCATGCAGCGGAACTGAACTCGACACCAGCAGATAAATGCAGCACTGCAATCCAACCCACGCCGCCGATGCACTGATGGAACCCAGCATTCCGTAGCCGAAGGCAAATATCATCGCCGCCACGGCCAGCGCAATCGTGTTCGTCGAGCAGACCGCGCCCACCATGGCCGCCAGCGCAATGCCAAAACTCACCAGCACCATGGGCCCGCCACGGAAGTACAGTGGCCGTTGGAAGGACCCGAAGCCCGCAGTGATGGACCCGGCGGCCATGGCCAATGCCATGCGCGGTTGGCCCATCGCCGTCGGTACCGCCAGCGTCAGCAGCACCACCGGCAGGCACAGCAGCGACGCGCGATACTCCGATCGCGTCCAGTCAAAATTCAGGCTCGCATTGTGCAGCCGTTGCGCCAGCCGTGCCAACGCTCCGGTTTCTTCCCCCATGCCTTACTCCCGTTCAATAGTCCCAATACTGCATTCTATTGGATTCCATTCAACAACCTGCCTCCTGTGGAGCTACACTGGATTCGCTATCGCAACAGACTTTGGCCATCGAGGACCCCCATCCGACCCATGCAGCGACTCCGTTCCAGCACGGCAGCATGGCTAAGCGTGTATTTCTTCTATGCCGTGCTCGCTAACCTGCCTTTCTGGGTGGCAAGCTCCGTCCTCGGCATCTGGTGCCACGGCATTTTCTGTCTGGAGTATGCGTTGCTCGGCATCGTGGCCCTCTTCATTCCGGGCTGGCTGGCCGCTGTATTTTTGTTGATTACTTTTCTGGCCGACATTCTCAGCGGCATCAGCGAAACCTATTTCCTTTCGCCTTCAGAATGTCTCACCAGTTCAGTGTTTCTTTCGGAGTTTTCCAGTCGACGACTCTTCGCCATCGCTGCCGTTCTGCTCTTCACCGTCATCGTTGCGCTCATCGCCGCGCGACTGCCGGCCAACCGGCTGCATAGCAGCGTGCGTCGCCGCGCGATTCTGGCGCTGCTTGCATTCTCGTTTGCCTGCCTCTTTGCCGACTACACCACCATCGTGCGCGGCGCCGGCCACCTCATCAATCCGCTCCGCGCCAGCACTCTGGCCGATGGCGTGCATCCCATTTACTTCCGCGGCATCCGCATTGCGCGGCCCATCACGCTGCGCCTGGTACGCAATGAAATTTTTTACGATCGCATCCGCATCAGCGCCCGCAAGCTGCCCGACCCATCCCCTGCGCCTTCTGCCGCCGCAATTGCGATGAAGGCCGCGGGCATTCCTCTTAGCGGCACTGCCGCATCCACTCCGGAAAATCTTCCCAACATTGTTCTGGTACTGGTGGAGTCGTGGGGCGATCCGGTCAATACAGCGCTCTCGCATCTTCTGCTCAGCGACTATGACTCGCCGCAATTGCAATCGCGTTACCAGGTCCTCACCGGCAGCGTTCCCTTCTTCGGTTCCACAGTTGCCGGCGAGTCGCGCGAACTCTGCAGCAGCCACATGAACCTCTACATCCTCAACGCCAGCCACAACACGCTGGCCACCTGCCTGCCGCAGCAACTCGCACACCTCGGCTATCACTCCGTTGCCGTGCATGGCATGGATGGCCACATGTTTGACCGCGTCTACTGGTACCCGCGCATCGGCTTCGACGACCAGTGGTTCCGCGAACGCTTCCGCCTTACCAGCACGCCGGAATGCATCGGTGCCTTCACCGCCAGTTGCGACGGCAATCTCGCTGCGTGGATTGGCAATCGCCTGACGCAAACTTCTGTTGCTCCGGAATTTATTTATTGGGTCACCATCAATTCGCATCTACCGGTCCCGACGCCGGCCACTGTTGCTCATCCGATTCCCTGTACGCTGCCGATTCTCGCCGAGCAGCCAGACCTCTGCTCGTGGGCGCAACTCGTGGCCAACGTGCATCACTCTATTGCTCAGGCGGCTACACAGATGCAAACGGCAGAGACACACGCCGCCCGACCCACCATCTTTATTCTTGTCGGAGATCACGCGCCGCCATTTGTCTCGCCAACGTTGCGCAGTCAGTTTTCTTCCAGTGATGTTCCATACATCATCCTGCTGCCGCGCACGCTCGCGCACTAGCGCCAACAGCCACCAAGCCCGCATCAGCGCGATATAATAAGTTGTCGGCTGCAATTTTCATCATGAAGAACGAAGATCTAATCCTTGTTACCGGCTCGACCGGATTTCTCGGAGAGCGGCTGGTGCGGGAACTGCTGGCCACACATCCACAGGCCACGCTCGCCCTACTCATTCGCAATCGCCCCGGCCTCACCGGTCTCCAGCGTGCCGAACGTTTTGTTCCCGCCGCAGATCTGCATCGTGTTCAGGTTTATGCCGGCGACGTCACCCAGCCACTTTGCGGACTCGACGCATCTGCGTATCAGCAACTCACCGAGCAGGCCACGCGTGTCATCCACTCTGCGGCCACCGTACGCTTTGATCACACACTCGAAGAAGCCCGTGCCATCAACGTTGAAGGTACTCGCCGCATTCTTGATTTCGCTGTGGCCTCGCCCAACCTGCGCAGCTTCACCTACGTCGGCACGGCTTATGTCGCCGGAGAACGCACCGGCCTCATCCGCGAAGACGAATTGAATGTCGGCCAGAATTTCCGCAACACCTATGAGCAGACTAAATCCGAAGCTGAAGCGCTGGTTCGTTCCTATCTACGGAAGATCCCCGGTCTCATTCTTCGCCCCAGCATCATCGTCGGCGACTCGCGCACCGGTGTCACCTCCAGCTTCAAGATGATGTACTGGCCGCTGAAGATCTACGCGCGCCGCCTGTGGCGTACTGTGCCGGGCTATCCCGATTCTGTCCTCGACATCGTGCCGGTGGATTTTGTCGCACGCGCCGTCGCCTATCTCGCGTTCGATCCAGCCGCCATCGGCAGCACTGTGCATCTCTGCGCCGGGCCGCGCTCCAGCGCCACCATCGCACAAATTGCCGCGCGTGCTGCAGAATATTTCCACGTTACGCCGCCGCGATACGTCAGCCCAAAACTTTTCTTCGCGTTGCTGCGCCCCTTGCTCTTCCTCGCACTTTGGGGACGCAAGCGTCGCGTACTTCGCGATGGCCGCGCCTACCGCGACTACTTCACCATGCGTATGCAGTTTGACACCACCCATGCCGAGCGGCTGCTGGTTCCCGCCGGCATCACAGCACCGCCCGTACTCGACTATCTCGACCGGCTCTTCCATTACTGTGTCGCAAGTGAGTGGGGACGCAAGACGATTTCTCCCGAATGAAACTTATTCGCCGCATACAGCTCACGCGTGACCGCAGCATCACCGTAGCCAATCTGGTGGATGAGTTGCTCCGCCGCAACGGCGACAGCGAAGTATCCTTTGGCGATGACGGTACGTTTTCTCTATCGCAACTTCAAAATGAAATTCAGCAGATGGATGCATATCTGCGCACCGTTATCGAGTTGCGTCCGTGGCAACCGGTCGCCATCTATCGCAGCAACAACCGCCGCTGCTTCCACTGGTTCCTCGCCATCATCCGCGCCGGCGGCGTTGCTGTTCCGCTCAACCCGCAGCTCTCGCTCACAGAAGTACGCCGCATCCTGGTGGAAAGCGGCACTGATGTTTTAATAACCGACACCGCTGTCTTTGAGCGCCACATTCTCGACATCTCCGCACTGCCCCTGCGCCACTGTATTCAGGACGATGACGCCGTGAGCATTTCCGGTTGTCAACGCATCACTTCTGTCACAGAAAAGTTCGCGCCCGCAACGATTGATCCCCGCGCCACCATCGCCATCTTTCACACCTCCGGCACCAGCGGCCATCCCAAAGGAGCTGCGCTTTCCAGCCGCGCATTGCTCTCCGCCCGTGCCAGCATCATCCTCGTTGGATTTCTTCTCGGGCCGGACGACCTCGCTTTCATCGCGCTGCCCTGGTCGCACATCATGGCCGTCAGCATCGCACTCTATGGTCTGATGGCCGGCATCCGCGGCTGCTTCATGGACCGCTTCGAAATCAATGCCGCACTCGACCTCATCGAACGCTATCGCATCACGGCGTTCGTCGGTGTGCCGGAAATTTTCACGCGTCTCGTCAACGCTGCACCGGAGTCGTCGCGACTTCGAACCATTCGCCTCTGGCTTTCGGCCAGCGACCATCTGCCGGCAGAAATTCGCAATCGCCTTCGCGAGTACGGCGCGCTGTTTCGTTTCCCCGCCGGCCGCCGCATTCCGCCCATCCTGCTGAACGGTTACGGCATGGTGGAACTCGGCGGGCTGGCCATGATGGGATTCGAACTTTCTTTCCTGCCCGGCAGCAGCGACTTCTGCCTGCCCGTGCCACCCTACAAAATTCGCATTGTGGATGAGAGTGGTCGCGTTTGCCGCGCTGGTGTCACTGGCGAATGCCAGATTCTTCGTCCCGGATTTTCTCCGCATTACTGGCGTGACAGCGACGGCGACAAGGCCATACTCACAAACGATGGTTGGCTGCGCACCGGAGATCTGGCTCGGCGCAATCGCCTCGGCCTCATCCAACTCGTCGGCCGCATGAAAGATGTCATCAAGTCCGGCGGCTATTCGGTCTACGTGCGCGAACTGGAAGAGACGCTGCTGACTCATGCAGCTGTTGCCCGCGCCGTCGCCTTCGGTCTGCCTCATCCGCAAAAAGGAGAAGTGCCGGTCGCTGTAGTGGAAATTAATTCCGATGCGGTGGAAGCAGAGCTGATTGAATTTTGCCGCGCCAATCTTGCCGGTTATAAATGTCCACGGCGCATCTGGGTGGTGCCCATCAGCAGCATCCCGCAGAACCATACCGGCAAGGCGCTCCGCCGCGTTCTTCGCGAGCAATACCTCAGCGAATCCGTTGAAAAGATTTAAGGGTTTTAGTTAGTCATGCCGGAGAGCTTCACGCTAGTCATGCCGAAGAGCTTCAATCGGCGAGAGCTTTGATCCCCGCCACGCCGGCAACGCACCTGCCAGCAGGCCCGCACACACGGCAATCACCAGCGCCTCAACAATCAGCAGCAGCGGCACATGCGAGGAGACAACCGTCGCGGTCTGCGGCAGCGTTCCCAAAACGCGCAGCGCAGCCCAACCCAGCCCCAGCCCGATGACACCGCCGAAGATGCCAATCAGCGCAGCTTCCAATTCAATCAGCAGCAACACCTGCCATTGTTTCCAACCCAACGCCCGCAGAATGCCAATTTCGCGTGTGCGTTCAAAGACCGACATCGCCATGGTGTTCGCAATTCCCATGATGCCAATCAGCAACGCCACCGCAGAAGTCCCCCACGCAGAGGCATGGGCCAACTGCACAAATTGATTGTTCTGCGCGCGGTCCGCCGCTGGTACGGCGCGCAGTCCCGGCAACACAGCTTCAATCGCCGCTTCTGCATTTTTCAGATATACCGCCGGCGCAACTCCAGCCGGTGCCGGCTTCAGCCGCACATGCAGCGTGGAAACTTTCCCCACCAGACCACTCACCATCTGCAACTGGTCCAGCGGAAGAATTACCGCACCCGCTTCCAGCGCAGAGGGTCCGTGAACAATCGCACACACGGTAAATGTGGTGCCTTCAATCTCCACGGTATCGCCAACGCCTTTTTTCAACGTTCCAGCCAGCACATCGCCAAGCATCACTTCCGGCACGCCTGCGTGGAATACATGTCCGCTCAAAACCTGCAGCGAATCAATCTCATAGGAGTCCGCACGCCAGCCGTAGACCAGAGCATTCACTTCCGGCGTCAGGTCCATGATGTTGTAGATGAGTGGTACGGCATTGGCCACCATCGGCAACGCCTTTACTTTATCGGCGGCGCTCTCATCCACGGAGCTGCTCAAAAATGTTTGTTGAATGACGGCAATATCTGTACCGCTGCCTGAGTAGAGCCGCATCCACTCCTGCTCGAAGCCGCTGGAAAAACCGACCAGGCATACAAACGCGCCAATCGCCACGCCCACGCCGCACAGCGTCAGCAGGGTCCTCAGTTTGCGATGGATCAGGTTGCGACACACGCAGGTGGTGTACGTCAGTTGGTGGCTCATACGCGGTAATGCCAGTGTATCAGCGCCTGCCCAACCACGCCCGCAGCCCGGCTTTTGCTCTGCCGCTTGCTACTATATTGTTTCAGCCACCTTGGCTGTTGCCTGCTCGCGCATGGAAAAACGCCGCAATCGTCCGCCCACCATCCACGACGTCGCCCTCACCGCCGCGGTCAGCGTGATGACCGTCTCGCGTGTGCTGAACAATAATCCTAGCGTCAAGCAGGTTACGCGTTCGCGCGTGATGAACGCCATCCACAGCCTTGGCTACGCACCCAATGACGCAGCCCGCATGTTGAAGGGCCGTAGCAGCCGCACCATCGCTCTGGTAGTGCCGACGCTTTCAGATTTTTTCGCCAGCTGCTTTCATGCCGTGCAGCAAGTCGCCATCGAACGCGGCTACCAGACGCTGGTCGTCGTCACCGGCCGCGACTCCGCTGTAGAGGACCAGCAGATTGAATCGCTGATGAACCATCGCGTTAGCGGCCTGATCCTCGTCACCATCGGTGCCGACACAAAAAGCCTGCGCAGCTTTCGCGAAAACGGTATTCCTGTTGTCGCGCTCGACCGCCCCATTACCGCGCCGCCCACAGACACAGTGCTGGTGGAGAATCGCGAAGGTGCGGAACTCGGCGTCTGGCACCTCATCGAACATGGCCACACTCGCATCGCCTGCGTCAGCCTCGACTCCGGCAGTTACACTACGCAGGAACGCGTCGAAGGCTACATGCAAGCCATGCGCGCGGCCAAGCTCGATCCCATCCTCTGCACCTCTCTCAGCGGCAATGAAGCCATGCGTGCGCTGGTGGCACGCTGGGCCGCATCGCCAGACCGGCCTACTGCAGTCTTTGCCACCAAACGCATCGCCACCGTGCAACTGATTCAGGCGTTGCATCGGCACTCGCTGCGCGTTCCGCAGGAGATTGCCTTGGTTGGCTTTGACGATTTCGAACTCGCCGAAGTCCTCAGCACGCCGCTCACCGCAGTGCGCCAGTCTCCCACGGAAATTGCCCGTGCCGCCGCCGAACTCCTCTTCAAACGCATTACTGCCGCGCAGGACAAGAGCCGCAACGATCCTCCCTGCTCGAAAATATTTTTCCCCGCTGAACTCATCATTCGCCGTTCTTGCGGCTGTTCCGCTAAAGACTAGCCGACGGCTTTCAAAGCAGCAATTTATTCCTGCATGGACACTTCATGCTGGTATCGTTATCTTCGTCGCCATACATCTTCCCGCTTTGCTTGGAGTCATCGGATGAAGTCATTCGCTAATTTACTACGCACTACATCAACGTCATGCCTTGCTGTCGCTCTGCTGATGGCCGTCTTCAACTTCGCGGCGGCACCCATGCTTAACGCACAGACGCAGATGAATATCGTCCTCGTGCCCACACCAGCGCCTCCCGGTGATGCGCCTGCCGATGCCGGACCGCTGGCCACCGGTCTCTCGCCGAAAATCACGCGCGCAAATCTTGCCAAAGAAATGAAGCTCGTCGCTGACTGGCAACTCACGCGACTCCCCGAAAAAGCGCAGTACGACTGGACCTTCGCCGCGCTTTACACCGGCATGATGGCTGTCCCGCCGCAAGTTGCCGGCGACAAGTATCGCAACGCCATGCAGAGCATCGCCGACAAACTCAACTGGCAACCCGGGCCACGCGTTCAACTAGCGGATGACCAGGCCGTTGGCCAGATGTATCTCGAGCAGTACATGCTGCACAGCGATCCGAAAATGCTCACCTCCATTCGCGCCCGCATCGACGCGCAGATGGCCATGCCAGACAGTCCCAAGAAGCCGTTGTGGTGGTGGTGTGATGCGCTCTTTATGGAGCCGCCGGTTCTCGCCGACCTCGCCACAATCACGCATGACGACAAGTACTGGAACTTCATGGATCACGAGTGGGACATCACAACCAAGCTGCTTTACAACAACGATGATCATCTCTATTTCCGCGACGCCACCTTCCTGAACAGCCATGAGAAAAATGGCGCGCGTCTTTTCTGGTCGCGCGGTAATGGCTGGGTGATGGCGGGCATCGTCCGCGTGCTCGACCGCATGCCGGCAGATTCACCGCTGCGCCCCAAATACATTTTGCTGCTGCAGCAGATGGCCGCATCCGTTGCAAAGATTCAGGGTGCCGATGGTCTTTGGCGTCCCGGTCTGCTCAACGCGGATGCCTATCCTCTGCCGGAAGTTTCCGGCAGCGCCTTCATCACCTATGCACTGGCTTACGGAGTCAATCACCACATGCTCCCTGCGAAGACTTACACGCCGGTCATTCGCAAAGCCTGGGCCGGCATGCTCACACACGTTTACGCCGATGGCCGCCTCGGTTCCATTCAGCCCGTCGGTGCCGCACCTGCTCCGCTCAGTGCAACTTCCAGCTACGTCTACGGAGTTGGTGCATATCTGCTGGCCGGATCGGAACTCTACAGCACGGCAAAATAATTTCGTTGCACATTACATCGCCCCGCACATCTCACCATTGCGGGGCGATGTTCTTTTCAACCAATCTTCCTCCGCTTCCGCGCTACACTGAATCCGCCATGTGCACCCGCTACTATCGCACCTCCGGCCCTTAGCAAATTCTCGACGCATTTGAAATCGATGCGGTTGACGCTGCCTCTATCCCTGCCGCGCCAACCTTCAACGCCGCCCCGCATTCCTTTCAGCCCGTCGTTCGCTTGAATCATGAAGGCCATCGTTCGCTCGCGTTGTTACGCTGGGGACTCGTTCCCTCATGGTCGAAAGACGCGAAGATTAGCTTCACCACTTTTAATGCTCGTGCGGAAACCGTCGCCACTGCGCCCGCATTTCGCGCGCCCTTCAAACGCCAACGCTGTCTGGTTCCCGCCGATGGTTTTTATGAGTGGAAGCAACTCGACGCGAAAACCAAACAGCCTTACGCCATCACCACCACCGCTGCGCACCCGTTCGCCTTCGCCGCGCTTTGGGACCGTTGGCAATCGCCCACTACGCCGGAAGTATTGGAGACCTTCACCATCCTCACCACCGCTGCCAACGCAGCCGTTGCGCCGATACACAATCGCATGCCTGTCATCCTCGCACCCGATGATTACAACCGCTGGCTCTCGCCAACTGAAATCGCTCCATTGGATTTGTTGCGTTCACTACCCGATGCCGGCATCACTTCATGGCAAGTCGCACGCGATGTCGGCAATGTGCGCAATAATTCGCCATCGCTGCTCGCGCCAATCTAAATTTTTCTCTAAACTGCTATCGTGACCGGCAACGCACCCTATCGCGGAAGACTCGCGCCTTCGCCCACAGGTCTGCTGCACCTCGGCCATGCGCGAACTTTTTTCACAGCGTTTACCCGCGCAAGCAACGCATCCGGCACCCTGCTGATGCGCATGGACGATCTCGACGCTGACCGCAGCCGTGCCGAATATATTGATGCAGCTCTCGAAGATCTTGCCTGGCTCGGCATCCGCTGGGCGGAGCCTGTTATCTGCCAAAGCCGCCGCCACGCGCTGTATCTCGATGCATGGCATCGTCTCGCTCAACTCGGCTGGTTGTATCCCTGCAGTTGCACTCGGCGCGAACTCGCATCCATCGCCACCGCCCCGCATGAGCTCGAACAACAACCGCAACCGGATGACGAACCCATCTATCCCGGCACCTGTCGCAGTGCATCGTCAAATATTTCGCACGGCAATCCCGGCAATCAAAATTGGCGCTTCCGTGTTCCCGATGGCGAAGTTGTGGAATTTCTCGACAAGAATCTCGGCCCACAACGCTTCACCGCTGGCATCGACTTCGGTGACTTCCTCGTCTGGCGGCGCGACGGCACGCCCAGCTACCAACTCGCCTGCGCAGTCGACGATGCCGATCTCGCCATCACAGAAGTCGTTCGCGGTGCCGACCTGCTCAAGTCCACAGCCCGCCAGATTCTCATCCTGCGCGCACTGTCGCAGCCGCAACCCGCATGGTTCCACTGCCCGCTCGTCACCGACCAGAACAATCAACGACTGGCCAAGCGGCATGATGCACTCGCCATTCGCAAGCTGCGCGCACAAGGCCGCACCGTCGCAGATATTTTGCATGGAAATATTGGATTAATCTGAAGCTGGTTGGCGGTGGAGGCAGTCTCGAGCGAACTCGTCTCTTGCTGCAATTCCCTGCTATCAGGAAAAGTTACAGGTGATATCTCGGATTTCAGGACTTCCAACCGAGCCCGAGATGCCACATACAGAAACCAGCGAAAGGATGGGGCACCGGGCTGATTGCGGAGGCTCATCTTTCAGCAGTCTTCGGCTCTCCCATGAACTTCCTGACAACCGAAACTACACAGAGCATCACGTACAGATCAGCGATGGCGATTGGGATGACCACGAGAGCAGGAATCCACTTTGTGGTCCAGGGAACGAGCAGAACCAGCAAGACATGAAGCGCAGCAAGAATGGTCATGGTTCCCCAAAACCACATATGTCGCCTTAACTTCCACTTGATAGCGGTGGCTATCCAAAGCATCGCGATGCTATACATGACTGGCCGCGCAAGCTCAAATCTTCCGAAATGATCGAATAGCCAAGCAATCAGCGCAGAGCTGACAACCACACACAGCACGCCCCACCACGGTAAGCGCATCTGCTGAGGTGCTTTGATGTCGTCCTTGATATCGCTTGTTATTGACATTTTCCGACCGCCTTTATCGTCTGGTAAATATCCCAACCCAGTGAGGCTCCAGAAATGAGTTGGCCCACGCCAGGTGCGTGCTAGTGGCCCACGCTTTTCGTGAACGCGATACATCGGGTGCCCCATCCATCGCTGCTATTGCGATGGATGGGAAGATGCGCAGCATCCGCAACCCCTCATTTGCCAGTTACTCTACCAGCCAACTCTCAAATTGTAGAGGTGAGCATTCAATGCATCGGCATGCAATAAATCGCAGACATTGATTCTGGCGGGCCACGACGGACGATGATGAGCACTATGTCTACGCTATAGCCCTCTAACCGGGCTTGACGAACTGTTCATGCCCGGGGTGGTGGAGAAGCCACCTTCTCCAAGGCCACAAAACCTCCCGCGAAGAACAGACAGCCAAGGCTAAAGAAGCAATCTCTCTGCAGGGTGTGCTTGGCGTCGTCCACCAGGCCAAGGATCTGCAAGGCTGTGGGGTGCACGAACTTGGACAACATCTTCGACATGATCTTGTAGTGCTCCTTGAGGCCACATTCTGCGGCGGCATCGTCAACGCGCATGTAGCGGGTATCCAATGTTGCGATCCCCTCCTTCGCGGCCCGCGCAGCCAGGTCGGTCTTGCCGTTGGCGAGCGAGTTGAGCCAATCGGTCGATTGCCCGCTCGCCTGTCCCCATCTCTCAAAGACAGCCACGAGTTCGTGCGCGTCGCGGCCAGCATCTTCGTAGAGGCGGCGCGCGTTATCCCGGCTCTTAGCGAAGTACTCGGCCCACACCGACAGCTCCAGGAGATTTCGCGCCCGCCACGCGAGGAGCTGGGCATCACCATCCCGCTTCGCCGCGTGGGCATCTTGCAGCAAGCGGTACTCGGACAACACCTGGTAGCAAAGCTGCCCGAAGAGCTGAACGTACCATTCGTTGTCCGCGCCGGGACTAGCTGCCATCTGCTTGATGCGCCCGTTCAACGCTGTCCACCTGCCGGACGATTTGATATCAGCTGCGTCGTCGACGAACCGGGAGAACACTGGATTCATGATTGGCCTGCCTGTCACCTCCGAGCATATTTGCATTCCGCTCACCGTTTGGAAGGGAGTGACCGGTTATAGCGCATCGCCGAAAATCTGATGGCGCTCATGTAAGTCGTTTGGCGGCCAGCGCGCCTCTTGCTCCTGGCGAGGCTGTCTGCATGAACTCGGAAAGGTGTTCCTCGGCAAATGGATATGAGACCTTCCAGACCATTGCGCCCAGCACACCTACCGCGAAGCCTCCAACGTGCACAGCGTAGGCCACGTTATCCTCACCGCCCGAACCAAATACCAACGAAAGCAATTGTAATGCGCCCCAATACAGAAGGAATACCCACGCAGGCACCTGAAATCGCTTAAAGAAGATCCCGAGGAACAGCACCATTCTCATTCTGGCTGCCGGGAAGAGGGCGAGATAGGCACCCATCAGGGTTGCTATTGCGCCTGAAGCTCCGATGACAGGCGCGCGCGACGCGGGAAATAGCGCCCAGTGTGCAAGGAGACCCGCGACGCCCAAGAACGGAAAGGCCAAAAGGAATATCGGGAGCCCGAACAGCCGCTCTAACGAACGCCCGAAAACCCACAGGAATAGGCAGTTGCCGGCAAGGTGAAATATGTCCTGATGCAAGAAGACCGAGGTCAGCAGAGTGTGGATGTGGCTCCATGGTGAAATTGAGAAAAGCAAAGGAACGAAGCTGAGATACCGGATTGACCATTCCTCAAGGTCCGCGTCCAAGAAAGTGGGAACGTCGAGTATGAGCATCAGCGACACGAGCAGAATGACGCCAAAAAAGAAGCGGCCTCTCGTCAGATTGTCGCCATACGGCAGCAGCATCTATGTTTTCGCCCTGAATACTCCAGCCAAGTCGATGCCGGGTGGGATGGTGAATTTCCGGGCCAATTCGTTGACCGATTTCCAGTCCTTGCCATTCCACACGCTGACTTCGCTGCCAATCGTCTGCGCCTTGCATTCAGGGCACCCATAAAGCTTTAGGTTCTGCTTCCAGGTTCCCTTCTCGGCCTTCACCTTGTGTTCTGCTCTCGCCATTTCAGCGAATTGGGGAGAGTCCACGGGCAGTTGGAAAAGCGTGTCGTGGTAGCTCGCGAGATCGTCGGCGCCACCAAATAGCTTGTCCGATTTGGCTAAGACGCGAAGATATTTTTTGCAGTGAGCGCAAACTGGGTGGCCCAGCAGGATGCCGAAGGCTCCAAGACCGCCTACCAAAAAGCCAATGAACTGAATCACGGCAAGCCAATAGCCGAACTGTCCGACCTCTCCGGTATCGACCTGTCCGGCGCGGCCAACGAGGTAATGCGCCGTCGTGAGCGTGATATCGAGGTACTGTGCGAACGGAATTAAATCGCTCACTCTTCGACCGTCGTCGAGAATCAGCGTTGCGTATTGGACGTAATAGATTAGCAGTTGGGTGAGGCCAGCAACGACGACCATCTGTAACAACAACAGAAGATTCGGCCGCGTGTGGAAATAGAGACTGCCGAAATAATATCCCGACGCGGCTGCGATTCCGGTTCCAATTGCGCCAGCCGGGATGATGAACCATAGACTGAAGGTGAACACGTCGAAACCGGTGAGACGCTCGATGACGGTCACTAGCAGCGCCGTCAGCAGTGATGTCACGAGCCCACAGGCTGCTACGCTCGTCGTCTTGAGAATGTGCTCCATCGTCCCCCATCCGTCAGTTTCGAAGCAAAAAATTAGCATACAGATTAGCATACAGACGCTGGATCACGCGGACAATAACGGGCTCGGCGAAGGTCGCGCGATAGGGGTTCGATCGCCTGCTGGTCAGCACTTCGGACGCAAGTCGGGCGCACGAGAACGGCGACAAGGCCCGCACATCCGGTTGCCGTCGGCGGTCAAAGGTGTTCGACGCAGTTTGTCATCTCCTGCGGGGAGGGCGGCACGATACGAAGGACGGCGAGATAAAAGCGGCTCGCCGGTCGCCATCCAAGCCCTTGACAGGGCTTGTCTTTCTCCGTGCCGGTCGGTCGGGGCACGTGCCGCGTGACAGCATTTTATCAACGATTCCAATGCTCTTTTCGGCACTGTAGCGGCTTTTTGGCGGTTCTGACCGGGAAGGGGAACGGGTTTGTGCCGTTCCTTGTCCCAGCCGCCGGTTCCGCGCCCTTCATTTTCGACGGCCCGGCGGGATGGAAAGTGCTGGTCAAAATGCCTTTCCAATGATAGGTTACATGTAACTATTCCTTGGAGATATGGTCATGGCTACTGCATCAAGCCCCAAGCCGTCGCGCGTGAAGGTGCGCGAGCATCGCGAGCGGTTGCGCGGCCAGGGCCTGCGCCCGATCCAGATATGGGTACCAGACGTCCGCGCGCCCGCCTTCCGCTCGGAGGCGCACCGCCAATCGCTGGCCGTGGCCACCAGCCCCCATGCTTCCGAAGATCAGGCGTTCATCGACGCGGTGTCCGCTATCGATTTCGAAGAAGGCGGCGATGAATGAGGCGGGGCGATATCTGGACCGTATCCGGCGGCAAGGACTATGCGGGCAAACCGCGCCCCGTCGTCATCGTGCAGGACGATAGCTTTGACGGTACTGACTCCATCACCATCTGCGCCTTCACCACGGATGAGACCGACGCGCCGCTGTTCCGACTGCCGGTGGAGCCGAACGAGCGGAACGGCTTGCGCACCGAATGCCGCATGATGGTGGACAAGATCACCACCGTCCCCAAGTCGAAGATCGGCGTGCGCGTCGGCAGGCTCGATGACGAGGATATCCTGCGCCTCAATCAGGCCGTGCTGGTGTTCCTTGGACTGGCGGTTTCACCAAGGGTGAGCCGGGAGGGGTGACAAGGAATGCCGCTGAACGTACCCTGGCGTAGAATTGGGCCATTCTGTTTGTCGACATTCAGCGCGATCCTGCCGGTATGTCCCGACCCCGCGCCCAACATAGAAATACCCATCGCGAGAACGTCGCTCTCGGAGTTCTCCCCGGCGATCTTTTCATCCAGGCCGAGCCTTGGCCGCGCATTGGCCGCCCGGTCAAACACGATTTGGAGACCTGGCGCGTCATCGACGATTGGCCCGCGCGTGTCCCGGTCACGGATGCTGAGGTCGATATATTCGAGGCGTGGTTCGGCGACCTGTTCGACGAGCTATTCGAGCCAGACAAATGAAGTGAGGAGACTGACGTCATGATCGTGCCCCAAATCCATATTCAGGGGCGCGCCGCGCTCTACTTGCGCGTCTCGACGGCGCGCCAGGCCGAGCACGATGTCTCCATCCCCGATCAGCGCCGGCAGGGTGAAGCCTATTGCGCTGCGCGTGGCTACCGGCTCGTCGAGACTTACGTCGAGCCGGGTGCGTCGGCGACGAATGACCGCCGTCCCGAGTTCCAGCGGATGATCGAGGCCGGGACGCAAAAGCCCGCCGCCTTCGACGTGGTCGTGGTTCACAGCTTCTCGCGGTTCTTCCGTGATCATTTCGAGCTTGAGTTCTATGTGAGGAAGCTCGCCAAGAACGGCGTCAGGCTGGTCTCCATCACCCAGGAGATGGGTGACGATCCGATGCACGTCATGATGCGCCAGATCATGGCCTTGTTCGACGAGTATCAGTCCAAGGAAAACGCCAAGCACGTTCTCAGGGCCTTGAAGGAGAATGCGCGCCAGGGCTTCTGGAACGGCTCGCTGCCGCCGATTGGCTACCGCGTCGTCGCCGCCGAGCAGCGCGGGGCAAAGGTCAAGAAGAAATTGGAGATCGACCCGCTGCATGCCGACACGGTGCGGCTGATCTACCGCCTTGCCTTGGAGGGCGACGGCACGAGCGGTTGCATGGGCGTGAAGACCATCACCTGTTATCTCAACCAGCACCGCATCTTCACCCGCGACGGCGGACGCTGGGGGATCGGGCAGGTTCACCGCATCCTGACCAGGCCCACCTATATCGGCCGCCACGAGTTCAACAAGCGAAGCAAGACCAAGGAATTAAAACCCGCCACCGAAGTCATCGCGGTGCCGGTTCCCGCGCTTATCGACCAAGCGACCTTCGATGCCGTGCAGGCGCATCTGCGTTCCCGCAACCCCAAGGTCACGCCCGCCCGCGTCGTCAGCGGACCTACCCTTCTTACCGGCATTTGCTTCTGCGCCGGTTGCGGAGGCGCGATGACGCTGCGCACAGGCAAAGGCGGGCGCTATCGCTACTACACCTGTTCCATCAAGGCCCGCCAAGGCGAGACCGGCTGCAAGGGCCGCTCGATCCCGATGGAGAAACTGGACAACCTCGTCGCCGGACACATCGAGGAAAGACTGCTTGCACCCGAGCGGCTGGAAGAGGTTCTCGCCGCCGTTCTCGACCGCCGCCAGGAGCGGGCCGAGCGCAGGCACGAGCATATCGCCGAATTGAACAAGCGCGCAGCGGAGACCGGCCTGCGGCTCAAGCGGCTCTACGATGCCATCGAGTCCGGCGTCGCCGATCTGGACGACCCGGCGCTGAAGGAACGTGTTTGCGGCCTGAAGGCTACTCGGGATCAAGCGCAGGTCGACGCCGAGCGCGCGGCCGCCACGCTGGAAAGTTCAGGACAGGCGATCACCCCAGCCATGCTCAGGAAATTCGCCAGGACCGCCCGCGAGCGGATCAGGATCGACGGTGGCGGCTATCGCCGCGACCACCTGAGGGCGCTGGCCCAGCGCGTCGAGGTCGCGGACGGCGAGGTCCGCATCATGGGGTCGAAGGGCGATCTGCTCAGAACCCTCGCCGCCGCTTCAGGCGTGAAATCGGCGGCTGGCGGCGTTCGCAGTTCTGTTCTGAATTGGCGGAGAGGGTGGGATTCGAACCCACGGTACCCTCACAGGTACGACGGTTTTCAAGACCGGTGCCTTCAACCGCTCGGCCACCTCTCCCCGTTTTCAATC
>Ga0164297_10000922_pt1 | contig 33581 bp, 30 predicted proteins | sample GEODES058metaG_FD_113539 | JGI IMG/M metagenome (GOLD analysis project Ga0164297, IMG submission 113539) | Dystrophic lake water microbial communities from Trout Bog Lake, Wisconsin, USA - GEODES058 metaG | ecosystem: Environmental > Aquatic > Freshwater > Lake | place: USA: Trout Bog Lake... | reverse complement strand
GAAGGCTTCGCTTCGAGCGTAACCTTCCTTAACCGAGCCAATTAGTTTTTGTATTGATAAAAGTATATAGTTTAATATCCTGTTTTCTGTTACTTTTGCCCGCCGGAAATGCAAGTCCACTGGCTTGCGAAAGACGGGTTTGGAAGGTTTAAAAAGAAACATACTAACATGGGAGCTCAATTAAAAGAAGTACGCAACAGGATAAAGAGTGTTCAGAGTACGCAGCAGATTACTAAGGCAATGAAGATGGTGAGTGCGGCGAAACTTAGGAAGGCACAGGATTCTATCATCCAGATGAGGCCTTATTCGCAAAAGTTGCAAGAGATGCTTAGCAACATAGTGAGCAATATAGATGGCAACGTGGATTTGAAGCTTGTGGAAGAAAGAGAGATTGAAAAGGTATTGTTGATAGTGATAACCAGCGACAGGGGATTGTGTGGTGCATACAACGCCAACGTGGTGAAACTGGCAAAGGCTACCGTGGAAGAAAAATATAGCAGTCAGTTTGCTAAAGGCAACGTGACTGTGTGGAACATAGGCAAGAAAGGCTGGGAGAGCTTGACTAAATCGGGCTACAAAACCGACGCTACCTTTAAAGATATATACCTGAACTTAAACTTTGAGAACGTTCAGGCGGCTTCAAAGGCTGCTAGGACTGCCTTTGAAAACAAAGAGTTTGATGCAGTGGAATTGATATACAGTGAGTTTAAGAATGCGGCAACGCAACAGTTTAAGGCAGAGCAGTTTCTGCCAATCCCTAAGGTGGCAAGCAAGCCGGGGACTAAGAAGGCTGACTTTATTTTTGAACCAGCACAAGATGTTTTGATTGCCGAATTGATGCCTAAGATATTGAATACACAATTATACAAGGCTGTATTGGACGGCAACGCCAGCGAACACGGCGCAAGGATGACGGCTATGGACAAAGCGAGCGAAAACGCAAACGAATTGTTGAAGAGCCTGAAACTGAGCTACAACAGGGCAAGGCAAGCTGCCATCACCACAGAGCTTACCGAAATTGTAAGCGGTGCAGCAGCATTGGAAGGATAGTTCTTAATTTATGCCACAAAGACACGAAGGCAGAAAGAAGCACAAAACGTTTCCTTCTGCCTTCTTTCTCTTTAATACTTAGTGCTTCTTTGAGGCTTTGTGTCTTTGTGGCGAATTACTTTACACATGGAGTTAAGCGAAATAATACCACATATTGAAGTACTCATCTTTGCCAGCGACAAGCCATTGACTGCCTTGGAGATTGTGGAACTCATAAACAATGCCTTTGGTTTTATGGAGCAAAGGGTTTCGCTGGAGCAAGTGGAGACTTGTATTGTTGGCATCAAAGAAAAATACAGTTCGGAGTTTTATCCATTTGAAATAAAGGAAAGCGGCGGTGGGTTGCAGTTCTTGACTAAACCACATTACTACAAGACAGTTGCCCAACTGAATGGAGATAAGTTCCTGAAAAGATTATCCAATGCTGCTTTGGAAACACTCGCAATCATTGCTTACAAGCAACCGATTACAAAGGGCGAAATAGAAAGCATACGTGGGGTAAACAGCGATTACAGTGTTCAGAAGCTGTTGGAGAAAGAACTGATACTGATTGCAGGACGCAATGAGAAGTTGCCTGGGCATCCACTTTTATATACTACTTCTAAGAACTTTATGGATTACTTCGGCATCAACTCTGCCGATGATTTGCCTAAGATAAGAGAGGTATTGGCTGAGCAGTTTACACAAGGGACTATCGTTATGCCTGAGGATTTTGCTTCTTCAAAAGAAAAGTTCAGTGATGATGAATCACCTTCAAATATTGTAGTAAATGAAGAAGGCAAGTTGGATGATAAGCATAATACTGATTAAATGATTTGAATGAAAGAAATGATTTGTAACTTAAACGCCCTCTTTTCTTCTTAGCATAAATCTTATTTCTTTTATTAAACCCAAACATACATTTCCCAAAAGAATTATAATACACTAGAATGAGTTTATCTAATCAACAATTGACAGCTATTGCCGAACAGTTTGGAACACCTGTATATGTTTATCATGCAGAAAGAATGGCGGAGCAATATCAGAATCTTACAACCGCCTTTGCTGGTCAGGATGTAAAGATATTTTACGCTTGTAAAGCATTGACCAACATTAATATCCTAAAACACTTCAAGGAATTGGGCTCCAATGTGGATTGTAGTTCTATCAATGAAGTAAAGCTTGCACTTCATGCAGGTTTTACGCCCGAAAGGATATTATATACTAGTAATGGCATTGCCTTTAGTGAAATAGAAGAAGCTCAAAGCTTGGGGGTTCATATTAATATTGACAGTCTATCTAACCTTAAAAAGTTTGGTGAGAAGTTTGGGCATAGCTATCCAGTTGGTGTGCGATTGCGTCCTAACATTATGGCGGGCGGTAACCTTAAAATATCTACCGGTCATGATAAAAGCAAGTTTGGTATTCCCATAGACCAAATGGATGAGTTGTTTAAAATAATTGAGGAAACTGACTTGTTCATACAGGGTCTTCATATTCATACTGGCAGTGAGATTAAAGATGTGGAGGTATTTATCAAAGGCATTGAAGTGTTGTTTGATATCATCCCATCGTTTAAAGAACTTGAGTTTATTGATTTGGGTGGTGGCTTCAAAGTACCTTACAAAAAAGGTGACCACGAAACTGATATTACCCATTTGGCTGAGAAAGTAGGTGAGGCATTTGAAAATCATCCTAATCCCAATGGAAAACATTTACAGGTTTGGTTTGAGCCAGGGAAATATTTAGTGAGTGCTGCTGGTTATTTGATTACACAGGTAAATGTTTTGAAAGAAACAAATGCCACCCATTTTGCTAGTGTAAACAGTGGCTTCAACCATTTGATACGTCCTATGTTTTATGATGCCTATCATCAGATTACAAATATCAGTAACCCTAATGGGGAAGAAAAACATTACTCAGTTGTTGGGAATATTTGTGAGACTGATACGTTTGCTTGGGATAGGAAACTGCATGCAATAAGGGAAGGCGACTATCTTGTTTTTGCAAATGCAGGAGCTTATGGTTTTGAAATGAGCAGCAACTTCAACAGTCGCTACAAGCCTGCAGAGGTATTGGTAAAAGACAATAACTTTCATTTGATAAGGAAAAGGGATGAATTTGAAGATTTATTAAGAAATCAAATAGAAGTTATTTAGTTTGCACCGCAATGATAGAAATACGCAACATACAAAAGTCTTTTGATGGCAGGGTGATACTCGATGATATCAGTGCCGTGATGGAAACTGGCAAATGCAACCTAATTATTGGTGCAAGTGGCAGTGGCAAAACGGTATTGACTAAATGTATGGTTGGATTGTTTCAACCTGATAGTGGCGATATTATCTTCGATGGAAAAGGAATCATTGAAATGACTGATGATGAACGTACATCTTTGCGAAGGCAGATAGGTATGCTTTTTCAAGGTTCTGCTTTGTTTGATAGTATGACGGTGGAGCAGAACATTTTGTTTCCATTGGATATGTTTAGCAAGCAAACCCAAGCTGAGAAAAAGAAAAGAGTGAATGAAGTATTGGAAAAAGTAAACTTGGTTGGTGCAAATAAGAAATTTCCTGCTGAGTTGAGTGGTGGGATGAAGAAAAGAGTAGGTATTGCAAGGGCTATTGTATTAAACCCTAAGTATCTTTTTTGTGATGAACCAAACTCAGGCCTTGACCCACAGACTTCATTATTGATCGATAAATTGATTCACGACATTACCCTCGAGTACAACATAACCACCGTTGTTGTTACCCATGATATGAACAGTGTAATGGAAATAGGAAACAAAATTATCTATGTACACAAAGGCAAGAAAGAGTGGGAAGGCAGCAATAGAGAAATCATTTTCAGTGATAATGAATTGCTTAATAAATTCATTTTTGCCTCCCAATTCTTACAGGATGCAAAACAAATGCGGATGATGGAGTTAGGAAAAAGCTAAAGCGAAGTAAAAACTAAAAAGGCAGCCAGTACATGATGTACTAGCTGCCTTTTTAGTTTTATTCACCTTATTCTAATTACTCGTTAAGTGAACTTTTGTCATCTCCAAATAGTGATTCTGCAATTCGTGTACATATTTAACATGTGGGTTGTGCCTCTTATCTTCCCTATACCACATATCAAAATGAGAGAAATCGTCAGCCACGCTTTCTGTCTCAATCCTAAAAGCCCCTTTCATATATTTTACCTTGCCATTTTCACCTTTTGTAGGGGTGAAGTTCAATTGCAGCAATGCTCGTACCGAAAGCGGGATAGGGAAAAGATGTTGGGGTTCGAACCAAAAATCCTGTACATCTGTCAATACTTGTACTAATTGTTGATCATGTTGAAGGCCAATTACTTCGCCGTCCCAAAGCTTGCCTTCGTATTCGGCTTGCACGTAATCGCCTACTTTAATGTCTTGAAAATTAATCATAATGGTAGCATTTTGTTTAGGGGGACAAGATAGCAATATTATTTATATTACCGCAACAAAGTAAACAAATTAATATTTTCACAGGTGCATTCATCAATAAAATAAAAAAGCCCCTGTAAAGACAAGGGCCGGAAAATGAGAAAATCCTACTGTATGTGCTTGCTATTTTATTAAGAGCAGCAAAGATTAACGCTCTATGTTATGGAAACATTAAGTTCTTGTGATTTAATTGTTATCAATTGGAAAACCACTTTTACTACTTTGTTGATAACCCAATATTATCTTATTGTTAACGTGATTAATAATAATTGGGCTGGATAGGACTATCCCTCTATTTTTGCCGATAAACTTATTTAAATGGGATTTAATACGATTGGCAGTTTTTTTATGCCTAAGAACAAAGTTTTCTATGAGTTATTTGAGCAAGTAGCTGATACAGTTGAGGAGATGGGAGGGCAATTGAAAAAAGTAGTTGCTGAACCTGACCGTGACAAGAGGGCCCCATTAATTAAATATGTTGAAGATCTTGAACATAAAAATGATGATTATACCCATAAACTTTTTACAGAACTTGGCAGGAACTTCATAACTCCATTTGATAGGGAAGACATACACTACCTTGCAACTGCTTTAGACGATATCTGTGATTTGATATATAGTTCTGCAAAAAAGATAAACTTCTATAATATTAATCCCAACGATACTGGTATCCAAAAGATGGCTGACCTTATTGACCAAGGATGTAGGGAAATAAAAGTAGCTGTTTATGGGTTACGGGATATGAATGACCTGCGCAGGATGACTGAGGCTTTGGTAAAAGTAAACAGTGTGGAAAATCAAGCAGACGACGTATTTGACATGTGCATAGAGAGGCTATTTGAAACGGAGCCTGATGCAAAAGAGGTAATAAAGAAAAGGGAAATTTATCAGGCAATGGAAATTGCTACCGATAAATGCGAAGATGCTGCCAATGTTATTGAAAGTATTATTATTAAATACTCTTAATTGATTCTTCTTTGATAATACAACTTTATTAAATGATGAGTTGATTATCGGAATTCAAATAACTTAACTAACATTATGTTTACTCTATTAGTTGTCATCATAATACTTTCTTATATTTTCGATTTCATAAACGGCTTTCACGATTCTGCTAATTCTATTGCTACAATCGTTTCTACAAAAGTACTTACCCCATTTCAGGCAGTGGTTTGGGCTGCTTTTTTCAACTTTGCAGCGTTCTTCATTTCAAAGTACGTATACCATGAGTTTGGTATTGGAAATACTGTTGCCAAATGGGTTAATGCCGACTTTATTAACCTCCAAGTAATATTGTCAGGTGTAGTTGCCGCAATTGTATGGAATCTTATTACTTGGTGGTTTGGCATCCCCTCTAGTTCTTCACACACATTAATGGGCGGATTTATTGGTGCGGCATTGGCTCATGCAGGTGGTTTTACAAGTGCTTCAGGTGATGTGATCAATTATGCCAAAGTAGTTCCTACCTTTTTGTTTATTTTTCTTGCCCCATTAATAGGTATGATAATTTCTTTTTTTATAACTATTATAATTGTGCATATCTGTAAGAAAAGTAATCCTTACAAAGCAGAAAAATGGTTCAAAAAGCTTCAGTTGGTATCTAGTGCTGCTTTTAGTTTGGGTCATGGTGGCAATGATGCACAAAAGGTTATGGGCATTATTGGTGCTGCTATAATCTTCTATCAAGGAAAACTTGGTCATAAACTAACTTTCAACCAATTTGCAGATCAATATTCTTGGGTTCCATTTTGTAGTTTCTTGGCTATTGCTTTGGGTACTCTAAGCGGTGGCTGGAAGATTGTAAAAACGATGGGTACAAAAATTACCAAAGTAACCCCGCTGGAAGGTGTAGCAGCAGAAACTGCGGGTGCCATTACGTTATTTCTTACTGAACATTTCAAAATCCCTGTTTCTACTACACATACAATCACAGGGTCAATCATTGGGGTTGGGGCCACTAAACGTTTGAGTGCAGTTCGTTGGGGCGTTACTGTAAATCTTATGTGGGCATGGGTAGTCACTATTCCTATTTCTGCTTTGATGGCTGCTGCTATTTATTACTTCTTCAATCTTTTCCTCTAATGGTATTGCCGTTTAGGCACTCATAACCACAGCGTGGAAATCTTTTCATTCAAATCATATCATCATTAGTATAAATCGTGGTTCTTTGCAGCCATGTATAAGCTAATCAGGTCTATTTTATTTCGTTTCAATACAGAGGCTGTCCATCATTTCAGTATGGGCAGCCTTTCTTTTGTTTGTAAATTCGGTTGGATCAAGAAGATTATCTCCAACCAATTTTCTTATCTCCATCCCTCATTGGAAAAAGAAGTATTTGGGCTGAAATTTAGCAACCCGGTTGGTTTGGGTGCAGGCTTTGACAAAAATGCTTTGTACCTCAATGAATTGGAAGCACTAGGCTTTGGTTTTGTAGAAATAGGTACTGTTACCCCTCGTCCACAAACTGGCAACGACAAACCTCGTCTGTTCCGTTTGCCCAAAGACAAAGCCTTGATAAACAGGATGGGATTTAATAATGATGGGGTGGAAGTGATTGCAAAGAGGTTAAGTCATAGGAAGGACTGTTTACCGTTGACCGTTAACAGTCAACCGTCGGCGGTTAGCGGTCAACAGTCAGCAGTCAACCGTATTATTGTTGGAGGCAACATTGGTAAAAACAAAGTAACTGCCAATGAGGATGCGTGGAAGGATTATGAAATTTGCTTCAATGCTTTGTTTGATGTGGTCGATTATTTTGTGGTTAATGTGAGCAGCCCCAATACGCCTGGCCTACGTGAATTGCAAGAAAAAGATGCTTTACGAAAGATATTGGCTAACCTACAATCCATCAATCAAGCCAAAGAAAATCCTAAACCTTTACTATTGAAGATTGCCCCTGATTTAACCAATACGCAATTGGATGATATTGTTAGCCTTGCCCTTGAAGTAAAATTGGATGGATTGGTTGCTACAAATACAACTATCACTAGGAACAATTTGGTTACCTCTTTTGCAGAGCTAGATGCAATTGGAATGGGTGGCTTGAGTGGAAAGCCAGTTCAAAAGCGCAGTACAGAGGTAGTTACTTATCTATCAAAACAATTGAAAGGACAAATACCCATCATTGCAAGTGGGGGGATATTTACGGGTGATGATGCCAAAGAAAAATTAGATGCCGGAGCCTCGCTTATTCAAGTATGGACTGGATTTGTGTATGAAGGGCCTGCAATAGCAAAGAATATCTGCAAAGAATTGGTTTGATTGAATGATAAATAATGATTTTATTCAGAATTTGCAATGAATTTTTAGCGTATTTGATTTTTCCGAGTCATTATTTTTTTTGTTTGTGACAGATCTTTTTTTGAAGAACCATCGATTAGAAAGTGATTTCAAACTGTGAAAAATGGAGTTTTATTTTTTTTGGGAAATAAATGTATTTATTTCCGAAATAAAACAATAAATAGTGAAATAAAACTGGAGAAATTGAGCCTGTCGGCTTTTTTAGAAGGCCATGGTCAGATGAAACATGCTTTTTAAATTAAAAAGTCCTGTTTTTGAAGGAATAAATAGGTTTTTGTTTTTTGTACTTTATAATTGAAAATACTTTTATGTTACTTATTGGTTGAGTAAAACTAAATGAAAGGGTAAGAGGCATTAACCCATACATTATTAATTACTTTGGTATTGTTTGAAATATGTTTAGATAGTTTTTGGAAATAGTTTTAACCTACATTTGAAACTCTTAATCAATATACAACTTTTCGATGCTATTTACGGATCTCATTTTTTTATGCTTGCTTTCGGTAACATTCCTTTTTTATTACATTCCTTTTTTTCCAAGATTCCAAACATTGATACTAATCATATCAAGCCTAATATTCTACGCTTACAATCAGCCAATATTGGTATTGCTACTTTTGTTTTCGGTTTCAATAAATATTGTCTCAAGCTACTTTATTGTTTATGGTAAGATCGAATATCGAAAATTATTTGCAGTCCTAGGAGTTGCACTCAATCTGTCAATCCTTGTTTTTTTTAAGTATAGTCCTTTGTTATCCAGAACCTTTTTGAACCCCTCTTCCTCTGTCGGGCAATTTCTGGTAAACATGCCACTTCCCATTGGCATTTCTTTTTTCACGTTTCAGGGGATAAGTTTGGTTGTAGATGTGTTTAGGGAAAAGCATTTTAAAAATATCGATATAATCCCTGTTTCGTTTGTAAAACATGCGGAAAGGATTATGTTTTTTAAGGGTTTTTTTCCTCAATTAATTTCTGGGCCGATAGTAAAGGCACACGATTTTCTACCACAAATTGGCCCCAAGAAGTTTGGGGAAATACAGTGGGATGCCGTTTGTAAGAAACTGATATTGGGTTATTTTTTCAAGATGGTAGTTGCTGATAATTTAGGCACTTTTACATTCTATATGTTTTATCCTTATTTTAAAGGAGCTGCTTCAATAAATATGCTATTTTGGCTGATTGGATATTCGTGCCAAATATTTGCCGATTTTGCGGGTTATTCTTCTATTGCCATTGGACTGGCAAAATTGTTTGGATATAACTTTAAAGAGAACTTCAATTTTCCATATGTCTCAACTTCATTTAAAGAGTTTTGGAAAAGGTGGCATATTTCCCTTTCTTCCTTTTTGATGGAGTATTTGTATATACCCTTAGGTGGAAATAAAAAAGGGAAGATAAGGACTTATCTCAATTTGATGCTGGTGATGCTACTAGGTGGTTTGTGGCACGGTGCCGCTTGGAGTTATGCTTTATGGGGAATAATTCATGGGTTGGCATTGAGTATTGAAAGGGCTCTTTCTTTTATTAAACTAAAGGAGACTAGGTTGGTTTTGGCAATAAAAGGCATGATTGTATTTTTTACAGTTACTCTTTGCTGGCTCTTCTTCAAGCTTACAAATTTTAGTCAGGCTATGGAGTTTCTTGGTCAATTCGTTAAAAACATATCTCACAGTCCAAATACAGACAGTATCGTTTATATACTTATTTATGCCTCCCCAATATTCATCTACCACCTTTTTTATATTGGCGGGGAGAAATTTCATAGTATAGCAAGAAGATTCGGATACTTTTTTTATGGGCTTATGCTATTCTTAATTGTATTTAATAGTGGTTTTCCTGGGTCGTTTATTTATTTTCAATTTTAGATTATGGTTAAGAAAATAGTTGTTGTTTTTTTAATATTCAGCATAATATATACCTTGCTTATTTTGATTGTCAATCCTGCTAAGTGGTCTTATATCCAGGATTTGGGTCAGGACAATACATTGAAAGCACAAAATTTTTTATTTAGTTCCAAAGATGATTATAACAAAATAATAGTTGGATCTTCCTTGGCAGAAAGAATCCTTACCGATAGTTTGCGCCAAACTGTGAACCTAGCTTTTGGAGGAGAAAGCATATATGATGGCATTGCAATTGTAAAGGCAAAAAAGAAATATCCTCGATTTTTGCTAATTGAGACCAATATGGTGATGAGACCAGAGAATTCGAACTTTACTTCACAGTTTTCCAATCCTGTTTTGTTGTTTTTAAAGAAATATGTTGTTTCGTTTAGGGAGGATAAAAAACCTGTTGTGGCATTGGCGGAAGGTACGAAAGGATTGGTGCATCAGGCTGTGTTACTGAAGCAGAAATTGCATTCCACGGGGACTAACAGGAGTGTAGTGGCATCGGTAAATGATAAGGTTGTGTATGGTGGTGCTACCAAGTGGGCGGTGGAACTGAATAGAAAAGATTTCTCGAAGCTGCCATCGACAGAAGCAATAGATAATAAGTTTAAAGAGCTGCAACAGGATGTTGATTTTTTTAAGAAGAAGGGCTGTGAGATTATTTTCTTTGAAATGCCTATCAATAACACGCTTGTGGCAACGCCGCTTCCTGTTGAAATAAGAAAAGACTTCTTGAAGTATTTCCCAGAAAATGAATATAAATACATCAAGGTTCCAGAAAACATGAGGGTTGAAACCACTGATGGCATTCACTTGAATTATCAGGATGCAACAGTTTATACAAATTTTCTAGGAAAGAGTATTGATAGCATTACTTCGGAAAATCGATAGAAAGATGGTTAAAAAAATTATTGTGAGTTATCAAAAAAGCTCTTGAAATATTTACTTCAAGGGCTTTTACTCATCACTCAGCTCTCATCACTCATCACTCAGCTCTCAGTTTCCTTTCACCGCCACAGAAATGACATTGCTCCAGTTGCCAATCTGCGCATTCTTATAACGATAGATAATTTTGTATTTCCATACTAATTCAATTCCTCCTGTTGGCAGGGCAGAGGTGTCGGTATAATTTGGACTGTTGCTCACATTCAAGAATACAAATCCATCTCCTGTGTCTTTCCAAACTTCAAAACCTTCATAATCGCCAATGATTGTGTGCAACTTAGGTTGACCCGCATTCATAGATTTCAATGACAAAACAGGTGTACCCTTCTCTAGCACAACAACAGGCACTTCCTCAAAAATGCCCAATGCCTTGGCCATATCTTCGGTAAGCTTGCCCGATTTTACACACTGCTGAATTATTTCCCTAAAAAGGCTTTCCACTGCTGCCAAGCAAACTGGAGGTGGGGAGGTAGGATAAACAGGTAAAACGGGCAATACTCCCAAAACATCTGTTCCAGTACCATAAAACACCAAATCTTTGTAAGCTGTAAAAGTAACAGCCAGCGTTTGCACCTTGCCCTGTATTTCCAAAATAAAAGCCATAAACAAGCTACCCGCTTTCAAATTATCAATCTTGGTGGGATCTACTTTTAACAAGCTTGCATAAATTGTATACTTGTCGCAAAACTGAGCAATCTGCTTAACTAATTTTTCTTCTGTGTTTTCGATGTATGTCTTCATGATTTTTTTCGTTAGTGATTTTCTTCTTTTAAAAGAAAACCTATTAATAAAATGTTTTTTTAGCCTCTAAAAAGAGTTTTTCTTTCAAGGAAAATATATTATCTGTCATAGAAAATGTTTTTCTTAAAAAGAAAATGTATTTTCTGCTGTAGAAAAACAATAATCCATGAAAGAAAATATGTTTTCTGTTGTTGAATATGTTTTTCTGTGAAAGAAAATATGTTTTCTGTCGTAGAAAAACAATAATTAAGGAAAGAAAAAGTATAAAAAATGAACCTTTCGGCTTTTTTACAAGGTGAGGCTAAGCAGAAACAGGCTTTCTAACAACAATATCCCATTTCATCGAAGGCACGAAGCTATGTTTATTGTTATTCTTTGAAGATTTATCTTTACGATGCGGTTGCAGAAAGGAGGTCACTACCATATTAAAATAAAATAAAGTCATATAGCTGGTGTATTGTATTTATAAACTAGCTGGATGTTGTGTATCTCACCGACATCGGCAAAAGGCAGAAAAAAGCACAAAGAAAAAGTGAGAGCCTAGTAGAAATTGGGTTGATTTTGCGATACATGTGAAGGACATTCTAATTTGTTCTTATTTTTTGTCATTGTAATGCCCCTTAAATACCACCTATTTATAGTATATTTTTTTATATATGTATAAAATGAAAGTAAATAATCAAAAAATATCTAATTTATTATAATAGATTGAAGATATAAATTTTTATTGTAAAAAAGTATTTAATAATAAAAATGCCAAATCATTTCACAATGCTATGATTTACCATTTCAAAATGAAAAGATTGCTAATATGTTCAAAAGTTGGCATAATTGCAAAACCCTTTGCTAGTAAGCATTTCACTATTTCTTAACATGTTTGGTTCAGTAATTGGATGATAGATAATTGAGTTAACATTTTATTTTTTTGTTTAAATTGTAAGTAAGATTTTAACCGGGTACAGGGACTGATTGTAAGCTACTAAGTCTAAACTTCTGATCCAAGTTTGGGTTGTTGACAGTCAGTTCCTTTTTTTTATTCATTCATTAACACTTTAAAACGAGAAAAAACATGTTGAGAAAAGTACTAACAGTAAGTGCGGCAATGGCGTTGTTGGTTGTAGCAAAGAGCCAAGATTTGACACAAAAAGTAGGGGATGTCAAAACCATCCAGAATGCTAATGCTACGTTGGAAAACAATGCAGTTGGTGGAAGCGGTAATTCGGGGAACACTGATGTGGCAACCCAGAATACTAAAACAACTTACAGTGTAGTAGCAGGTGAATTGGTAAAAACAGATGCACCACCAAAATTGGAGAACGAAGACGAGACTCTTTACAGGGTTTTTTCTGACAAGGGTTCTAGCGGTGCGTACAGAAAAAAGAAATACAAAGACACGGTTGCGCATTCTGCAGATCCATTCGCTTGGGGAGATTTCTCTTGGATGATGGGACAAAGCAGAAAAACAAGTGCACCTGCCTTTGATTCTAAGTATTTTACTGGTGACGTGACTTTCGATTTGAATAGTTCTTATTCTTTCGCTGACCCGATAGACAATACGGTGGTAGGTTCTACGGCAGTATCAAGAAACAATGAGTTGCAACTTTCATTTGCAGGTATTGGTGGCGACATTCATTATGGCAATGTCCGTGGACGTATCATGATGCAGTTTGGTACAAGGGCTACAATTGTTCCGCGTAACGATATTAGTTCTTATAAAGGGCAATATGATTTGCAAACTATCTATCGTTATATCAGTGAGGCTTATGCTGGATACCACTGGGACAAATGGCATGGTGTAAACTTGGATGCGGGTATCTTTATGTCGTACGTTGGATTGTTTTCTTACAACAACTTCGAAAACTGGGGCTATCAACCATCTTTCACTTCCGATAATACTCCTTGGTTCTTTAACGGTTTAAGGTTACAGACATTTCCTACAGATCGATTGAAGGTAGAGTTGTGGTTGGTAAATGGATGGCAGAGTTATGGTACATTTAATCACCAACCTGGTGTGGGTGCTTCCATATACTACCGCCCTACAGAATCTACTGCTTGGGTATTTAATAACTATGAAGGGCATGACTATGCGCTTGCACCAGGAAGATTACGTTACCACTTAGATTATAGCTTTTTGAAAAGGTACTATAATGTGCCGGGTAAAAAAGGACTTAATAAGGCTGCGTTTAGCTTGACTTCAGACTTTGGTGGCGAAAGTGGTGCAGGTGTTAGTCCTTTTGGACACAAAGCAGGTACGGTTCCAGAAAACTTTATTAGTGCGATGGCTTACAACAGATTGTGGTTTGGACAACACTTTGCGTGGACAATTGGTGGAGGCTTTATGCACAACCCTGGTCAATACCTTATTCTTGCTCCTACTGGTTATGCAGATACTTTGTTTCAACAACAAACTGGTCCAGGTTCAAAGTTTGATGCTTGGGATGGTTCTACCACTTTGGAGTGGGACGTAAACCAAAACCTTACGCTTAAATTAGAATATGTTCACCGTCATATCATTGACATCCATGGTACTGGTGCAGTCATGGCGAATGGCAAAACTGACTTAGGAGGATACTTCGCTGGTCACGGCGGTGTAACTGGTCCTGGAGGTTATCAAATTGGTTCTGGCTATACTTATGCTTCCAATGGTGGTGCAGTTGCACCTTCTTTGGCATCACAAGGAGGATGGATGCCAGATTTGAGCAACAATGACAACAGGATAATCATGGCACTGTTGGTTAGGTTCTAGAGTAATATTTATTATCATCTTTCTTCAAATTATACTCTATGAAACATGTATCTAAGGCGAAACAAAAAGAGCATTTATTAGAAATGTTGCATCATAAAACAGGCATCGAGCTTGATAGGCTAACAGATAATGCCTCCTTGAATAGGGATTTGTCTATAGACTCATTGGATTTGATGGAAATACTATTGGAAACAGAAAAGGCTTTCAATATAAAAATAGAAGATGAAGATGCAGAAAGATTAGAAACAATTGGTGACGTATGCTCCCTCGTTCTAAACGGGGGAAGCATACATCAACATTGATTAATAAACAATAATAATAACAATTAAAAAAAAGAAAACATGAAAAGTAGAAGAATCAGCCTTTTATTGGCTACAGTTTTGGCTATTACAACATTAAGTGCAAGTGTTGTTCCGTCTAAAGAACCTGTTTGTGGTATTTATCAGACCGCGAGTGACTTTGCTCAGAAAAAGCTAGTGCATTCTATTTATTCAGTTGACAAGAAGAACCATTTGGCATTGCATACAATGTTTTTTTCTGCTAAAATTGATGTTGTAGATGCAGGAGTGAAAACGTCTTATTTAAGAAGCGAAATCTATGGCTACAAAGACAATGGTGTAGACTATCGTATTGCTGGTGACAATGCATTAGCAATTGTGGATGCTACTTCGTTTGTATTGTACAGCAATGTAAAGGTTACTCGTGACATGAAGGGACGCGATACAAAAGAGATGGTATATTATTTTAGTAAAGACGCAAACTCGGAAGTGAAAGAGCTTACTAAGGATAATTTAAAAGTTGCTTTTGCAGACAATTCTAGGTTTCGCTATTATCTGGATGCCTTCTTCAAATCGGATAAAGACTTGATTGCTTTTGATGCTCAAGCAAAGGAGTACAAGGTTAAGTTTGTATATGAAACTTCCCTTAAGGAAGGTGTTCAGGCACAGAATCTGTACAAACCAATGTTATAAATAAGCCCCCACGCATACCCTACCCACTCTCACCACGGTACTATCGAGGATATAGTACCGTGGTTTAATCCCTAAGTAGTTGTTTAATGAGGGGTATTGATATAGAAACAACTATTCATTCATAATTAGCTGCAAAATAGTTGAGACTAAAAAAATAATTTGGATGAATGGAAATATTTTGATTGTTGATGATGAAGAAAAGCACCGAACATTACTTGGTAAAATAATTTCGAATGAAGGGTTTTCTGTTGGACAAGCAATTGATTTTAAGTCGGGGCTAAGAAAAGTATCGCAAACAGATGTAGATGTGGTACTGTGTGATGTACGCTTGCCCGATGGCAATGGAATAGAATTGTCTAAGATTATAAAAGAGAAACGCCCTTACATAGAAGTGATTTTGATAACAGCCTTTGGAAGCGTTGCTGATTGTGTGTTGGCGATAAAGAATGGTGCATTCAATTACATAACTAAAGGCGAAGACAATAACAAGATATTGCCTCTATTGTATCAGGCAATGGAGAAAGTAGCCGCAACCAAAAAACTGTATACCCAAGAAAAGCTATTAGCAAACAGCAAATGCTTTGATGGGGTTATTGGAAAATCGAAGGCATTGCTTTCTTCAATAGAATTGGGCAGGAAAGTAGCAGTTACTGATGCCACAGTTTTATTGAGTGGAGAAACGGGCACAGGTAAGGAAGTTTTTGCAAGGGCAATCCATGAGTGTAGCCTACGCAGCAAAAACAATTTTGTTGCCGTAAACTGTGCAGCCTTCAGCAAAGATTTATTGGAGAGCGAATTCTTTGGTCATAAAGCAGGCGCTTTTACGGGTGCAGTAAAAGACACCAAAGGCATTTTTGAGGAAGCAACAAACGGAACTGTTTTCTTGGATGAAGTAGGCGAAATGCCTACCGAACTACAAGCAAAGCTGTTAAGGGTATTAGAAAGTGGAGAATTGCTGAAAGTTGGAGAAAGTAAAGCCATTAAAGTAAATGTGCGAATAATAGCCGCAACCAATAGGGATTTGCAAAACGAGATACAAGCTGGTAACTTTAGGGAAGATTTGTTTTATAGGTTATCAGTTTTTCAGATTGCGCTTCCTCCATTGAGGGAGAGGATCGTGGATATAGAAGAACTTGCCAATCATTTCTTGAGAGTATATTCAAACAAAACAAACAAAAAGGACTTGAGCTTTTCTGAAAACTTTTTGGAGGCATTAAAACAACATACTTGGCAAGGTAATATTCGTGAACTAAGGAATGTTATAGAACGAAGTGTCATTGTATCGGATGAGAAAGTGATAGACGTTGATAGTTTGCCAAACACGCTGCAAAGAAACATTGTTCAAAAATTAAATGGTAAAGAAATAACTGCCTTCGACTTGGCTAATGCAGAGAAGAAGCACATTGAGAAAGTGATTAACTATACTAACGGTAACAAAACGGAAGCTGCAAGATTATTAAACATAGCTATCACAACACTTTATAGAAAACTAAGTGAATATCATATTGGAAATGGGGTTCATTTCAATTAACCGCTGTGGAACCTCAAGAATCGTGTATTAAAGTCACTTTCACTACTAACAAAACTAACTATGGTAACTATTTTATTCAATTTGGTTGTTGCTGCATTTGTTGGAACCATATCCATGCAAAACAAAAAACACCATAGAAAATCCTCTCGATCCACTAAGAAGAAAGGTTGAGTGAGAATCTATCAATTAAGGGGAGATTTTAATTTACTTTCTCCATTTCTAGTTTGATAAAAGATGCCGTGAATCTTAATGTAGATACCTCAAAGTTCAATATCGGAGGAGTATATCTCAATGTCGATAACGAAAAGTCTAAGTAGATGTCGTAATATCCAATGTAGCGGTCTTAAATCCTAAGGAACACAATTTAAACTGTATTTGACACAGTTTAAATTGCATTCTCTTCATCCTGCAACAAAAACTTTCCCCTTTGTCGGATAAGTTTTCCTCTTAGAGTACAAATTTTTTGGTTTCCAAACAAAACCTTTTGCTCCTATCGTATAGTTGCTTTTGCAAATTACCATATTTTTACGCCGAATTATTATCGTTTTAGGATACTATATTATGGCATTAGGACAATCGTTACAGCAAAAGCTTTTACAGAAGCTATCCCCTCAACAGATTCAATTGATGAAGTTGTTGCAGATACCAACAGCTAATTTGGAGGAGCGCATTAAAGAGGAACTTGAGGAAAATCCTGCGTTGGAAATGGGGGAAGATGAGGATAATAAAGAGGCTGAAGATGAAATAAAAGATGAATTTGAAACAGAAGAGGAGGAAAACTTTGACGTAGACGGTAGTGAGGATGAATACGAGAACCCTGACGTGAGTGAATATGTGGTAGATGACGATGGGGAGATTGCGGACTATAAAATGAAGGATGACAACTATCCTGAAATGGACGACAAGCAAACGCTACCCATGAAATTGGAGAACAGTTTCTTTGATTTGGTATTGAATCAATTGGGGATGCTTGAATTGGATGAACGTCGTTTTAAAATAGCCGAACAGATAGTAGGTAGCCTTGATGATGATGGTTATTTGAGAAGGGAACTAAGTTCTATTGCTGATGACCTTGCATTCAGGCAAAACGTAATGACAGATGAAAAAGAAATTGAAAACATCATCAAAGAAATCCAACAGTTTGACCCTCCTGGTGTAGCCGCAAGAGATTTGCAAGAATGTTTGATTCTTCAATTGAAAAGGAAAAAAGGAGAGGGCATCAGTGTGCAAATTGCCATTGAAGTATTGTCGAAGTATTATGATGAGTTTATTAAGAAGCACTACGAAAAGATACAACGTGGATTGAATCTTACCGATGAACAATTGAAAGAAGTGATTCATCAAATAATAAAACTGAACCCCAAGCCTGGAGGGAATATTGGTGAACTGAACAAAGCAGAGACCTATATTGTCCCAGACTTTTATATTTTGAATAATAATGGCATCCTTGAATTGTCGCTGAATTCACGCAATGCCCCTGAGCTGAAAATAAGCGAGGGCTACCGGGAAATGATGAAGCAATACGATAAAGGAAACAAGAAAGATAAAAGGCAAAAGGAAGCTGTTGTTTTCATCAAACAGAAAATCGACAGTGCCAAATGGTTTATAGAAATGATACAGCAACGGCAGCAGACATTGCTCTCAACAATGGGGGCGATAATGCGGCATCAAGAAGAGTTTTTTGTGACCGGAGATGTCCTGACCATGAAACCGATGATATTAAAGGATGTTGCTGAAAGAACAGGGCTGGACATCAGCACCGTGAGCCGTGTGGCTAACAGTAAGTTCGTGCAAACAGAATTTGGAACTTATCGATTGAAATATTTCTTTAGTGAAAGCCTAAGCACCGATAGCGGCGAAGAAGTGAGTACTAGAGAAGTGAAAGAAATACTCAGTAATATGATCGATGCTGAAGACAAACACAAACCAATAAGTGATGAGTTTTTGACAGATATGCTGAATGCAAAAGGATATAACATTGCAAGGAGAACGGTGGCAAAATACAGGGAACAACTGAATATTCCCGTTGCAAGACTGAGGAAGGAATTATGAGTTATTTGGCACTTATATTTTTTATTCTTTCCTCAATTTATAACTCATAACAAAATACTTATGACTTACGACTTACGATTTACGACTTATGCCTCAAAACTTGTGACTTTCTTAGCTAAGGTCATTTCGTATGTCCTGCATCCTCTTTTCATCCCCACTTATGTATTTCTTTATTTGGTGCATCAGTTTCCTTATGAATTTGAAGGAATAACTGATTGGCAGCTAAAGATGAAGATATTCAGTGTGTTTTGGATGACAGCTTTCTTTCCTGCTTTCTCAGTTTTTTTGTTGTGGAGATTAAAATTTAGCGATAGCATATTTTTACGAACGCAAAAGGAAAGGATTATCCCCTACTTTATTTCTATGTTCTTTTATTGGTGGATGTATTATTTGAGCAGGACTTTCACTGATCAACCCGCTGGTTTAAAGTTTTTTTACTTTGGCATCTTTACGGCTACAGTATTTGGTGTTTTTATTAATAATTATATAAAAATAAGTCTGCACGGCATTGCGATGGGTGGAGCTATGGCTGCCATTATATTGTTTGCCTTTGTATATCAATCAGCAACAGGATATGCTATTTCAACTGTTGTCTTGCTGACCGGAGTAGTTTGTACTGCACGGTTTTTAGTTAGCAATCATACAAGACTTGAAATTTATTCGGGCATATTGCTTGGTGTTCTTTGCCAATTTATCGGATATTGGTTTGTTTAAGCAATAATATCCTACCTGTTGAATAGATTATGAGAAACCTACAACGTTTTCCATACCTTATTTCCTTTTCTTTGCAACGTTTCATAGCTGAATCCTGTGAACATTGGTAGTATTTCATTATTCATAACCCCTAGCTATTATGTGGTATCGTTTAGGAGTATTTGTATTAAAGAATAGATTGACCTTGCTATTGATTTTGTTGGTGGCAAATGTTTTTGCAATCTATGAGGCATCTAAAATAACCTTGAGTTATGATTTCTCCCGTGCGGTGCCCGTGGATAATCCTAAGTTTATGGACTTCCAAGAGTTTAAAGATAAATTTGGGGAAGATGCTGGCACAATAGTTATTGGTGTAGAAAGTAACAAGTTCTTCACTCCCAAAATATTTAATGCCATTATAAAGTTGCAGCAAGAAATAAAGCGAGTAAAGTATGTAGAGGGTGTTTTAAGTGTTCCAGATGCTGTCAATATCATCAATGACACCATTGCGAAAAAGTTCAGAACCAAACACATCTTTCAAAGTAATTATAGTTCACAAGCGGCTTTGGACAGTGATAGAAAAGTATTTGAGAATCTCCCTTTTTACAGAACCTTACTTTACAGTTCACAAAACTATAGTTACTTGATTGCCATCAATGTAAACAAAGATATCTTTAATAGTAAAGCTCGTTCAGCAGTAGTAGATTCTATGCTGATACCCATCAGCAACTTTGAGAAAGTGACTAGTATCAATCTACACGTTAGTGGGTTGCCTTATTTACGAACAGTTATTGGCGACAAAATAAAGAAAGAGATGAACTACTTTCTACTTGGTTCTCTTTTGTTGTCTGCCTTTACTTTGTTATTATTTTTCCGTAGCACAAGTGCAACTATAATGAGCTTGCTTGTGGTGGGTATGGGTGTGATATTTAGTATTGCTACAATGGTACTTTGTGGGTACAAGATTACTTTGTTAACTGCCCTTATCCCGCCATTAATTGTGGTTATAGGCATACCCAATTGTATTTATTTCCTCAATAAATATCATACTGCTTATCAAGAAACTGGTGACAAAGAGGAAGCTCTTAAAACAATGGTGGGCAAAATGGGCATTGTAACTTTATTCTGCAACATTGCCGCAGCCATTGGTTTTGCTGTGTTTTCTTTCACGCGTAGTGCATTGCTTCAAGAGTTTGGGGTGGTTAGTGGCATCAACATCATGCTTCTTTTTGTCATATCACTAATTTTTATTCCCTCTGTGTTAAGTTATTTGCCCCCGCCTAAATCAAAGCATGTTCGTTATTTAAACAATAAATTCTTAGAAGAAGTGTTGGTTAAAATAGAACGTTGGGTGTTCAATCATTCAGGCTGGGTTTATGGTATCACTGCTACTATTACTTTGTTTGCTATTGCCGGATTATTTAGATTGAAGAGTGAAGGTTTTGTGGTTGATGACCTTCCTAAGAAAGACAAATTGTATACCGACCTTAAGTGGTTTGAAAGCAATTTTAAAGGGGTGATGCCATTGGAAATAATGGTGGATACCAAGAAAAGAAAAGGGCTGATCCGAAGTACTCGCCCACTTGCCAAGATTGATGAGTTTTCGGAATATATTGCGAATAGACCCGAAGCAGCTAGGCCATTGAGTTTTGTAGAAGGATTGAAGTTTGCCAAGCAAGCCTATTTTGATGGCGACAGCCTGAGTTATAATGTTCCTGCCGATGTGGATATGGCTTTCCTCGGCCCTTACCTTTCTCCAAAGCAGGATAGCGGTGCAAAACCAGCAAACAACAATGCAGCCTTCAAAATGCTAAACAGGTTTATTGATAGCAATAAACAGGTGGCAAGGATAAGTGTGAATATGAAAGACATTGGTAGTCATGAACTACCTGGGTTCTTGCAAGATTTGGAAAATAAAAGCCATGAGATATTCGATACTGCCGTCTATAAAATAACTTTCACTGGTAGTAGTGTTACCTTTTTGGAAGGATCTACCTTTATCATCAAAGGCTTGCGGGATAGTATCTGTTGGGCATTTTTGTTGATTACACTTTGTATGCTATATTTATTTAAATCCTTTAAAATATTAATTTGTTCGTTGATACCCAACATTATCCCACTAATAATAACTGCAGGTGTTATGGGATGGGTAGGCATCACCCTAAAACCATCTACAGTACTCGTATTTAGTGTGGCACTTGGTATAGCCATTGACGTCACTATACGGTTTCTCATCAATTACAAACAAGAACTGCCTACATATAACGGGAAAGTCACCCCTACTCTTGTGCAAACCATCAGACACACGGGTATCAGTATCATCTATACTTCCTTGGTTTTGATAGCAGGGTTTGTTATCTTTTGCTTCAGCAGTTTTGGTGGCACCATCTCTTTAGGTTGGCTCACCTCGCTTACGCTAGTAGTAGGAACCCTTACCAATTTAATCTTATTGCCAGTATTGATATTGAGTACATCGAAGAAAGAGGATAAGGAATAGGATATATGGATAGACCTTCATGATTGTTTCTGAAGATATATTTTTTTATCAAACTCTTTTAGTTAAGGGATTTACGACATAGACAGCAATGCCCAAAGTTGGACAAAGAGAAAAGAAGGTAAACCAAAAAACAACTGTCATTATTGGGTTTTACTAACCCCAACAAGCGACTGACTATTTGTCTTATTGCTTCCATTAATACGATTAAGACTGCCATAGCTGTGTTAATGATCATTGTTTATTCATCTGCGGTTATAACCAAAGTAACTTTGGTTATAACCGCAGATGCTTTCGCAATCATCTTAGGTGCTAAAATGCTTATTCTAGTTGCTGATATATGAATATAAGTTGCTAATGCGTGAACAGAAATTGAAATATTGCGTGCCACAACCGATTTTATAGTCATAACAGCTACTTAATTTAACACAATAGGTACTACTTTAACAACTAGAGCAACTGTTGTCAACTGCAAAGTTGCTGTGATGTTAACCGCAGATGTCGGTGTTGTAACAAACAGACCTTTTATTCAAGTTATTTCTCCTCTTTTGTAGGATGCTGCTGCTACTTTTAGCAAGTTCGTATCTTTTAGGTTAGCTTTTCAAACCTGCGATGATTGTGATAATTTGATTGTGCTTCGATAAATTGGCTGATACCTGCAATTCGGGTTGTATCTTTAACTAAACGAAATTGTTTTTTATCAACTTTGATTGGTCAATAATAGGTGAATAGATGAAAAATATGCTAAATGATATGATTCCTTGCTGAGAATGCAATTAGCTGTGCAACGTTTTTGCAATTTGCTTTTTCAAGCATATTTTTCCGGTGAATTGTGACAGTGCTTTCACTTATAAATAGCCTTTCAGCAATCTGTCTACTACTCATTCCTTCTGCAAGTAATTTAACTACTTGAGATTCCCTTTTTGATAAAAGTTGGGTTTCAGGATAATAAGTTTTAGAGTATATGAGTTTGTCTTTTGAAAAGTTCTTATTCGGGCCCATTCTTCCTATTTGGTGCAGGATTGAATTGTCGGTTTTCAAATGCCCAATATCAGATATCAACCCAATACTATAAACAGGAAGTCCATTTTCTGGAGAAACAATTAGATTATTCTGTTGGTAAAGCATGATTTTCCCATTGTTATTTGAATTTACCCGGTAATTATGTGAAAATAGATATTGTCCATGTTCATTAGCTGGCAGATTATTTAAAAAGTTTAAATTATTTGGAAAAATCTGTTCTGTGCAAATGGCCAAATCTTCCTTATGAGTAATCTTTAAAAAGAAATCAAACCCGCCATCCAAAAAGTTTTGCGTAGGATAACCTGTCAACTCTTCTACATTATTATCCATGGCTACGTACTTTTTCGATACATAATCCAATATGTAGGTCGTTGGTGCAAGTAAACTACCTGTTGAGATAAGATTTGCATAACTCTTTAAAAAAACATTCAATTGTTCTGAGTTGATTAAATCGAGCTCATATTGAATTGAATGAACAAGTTCTCCAAAAGAGAAATTTCCGTTTTCTTTCATTTGACAAGGGTTAGAGAGACTAAGTTAAAAAAATATTTACAAAAGTATTATATGTTCGAACGAATAATACTTTTTAATACCCCAAATATTTATAGTAAGAATACTACATCGTGTAGTGTTTGTATAAAACGAGAGAAATGGTTATTATGTATGCAATTGCGCCTAACAACGGAAAGAATAAATATTTATTGTAAAAAATAGCCATTTATAGGTATAATTATATTGGTTTATCCACAATATTTTTGCATTGTGAATATTTATATTGAATAGTTGTGTAGTATTGCCAATGATTTTTTTGTAAACAAAACCACATGTCTGTTTGCAAAAATATGCGAGTGACCCTTTAAAGAATATTATGAAACGTCCATTTAATATATACCCAGTTACACGATTGCAGCACGTTCGTATAGGTAAAACTTTCTTTTATATAGGGTTTGTATTGTTATTTTTATTTTCAATCACAGTTTTTGGACAACAACCAAGTTATCAGTTTTCTCCAATAGCTGGTACATATACTTCAATTGCAGGAGGGACTAAGGCTGCGTTACAAGCTGTTAATCCTGGTGGTATTTTCTCAGCTACTAACCAAGGGTTTCAAAATGGAGTGCCAATTGGATTTTCTTTCGTTTACAATAATACTACTTACACTACAGTCAATATCAGCACAAATGGTTACCTAACATTAGGGGAAGGGTTTGGAATAAGCACTTTAGCAAAGTATTACCAAAATGATTTGTCTAATGGTCCTTCTACATTTACAAATGCCCGCCCAGTTATTGCACCACTTTGGGACAATATGGATGTGCAGAATGATAGTAATCTCACTTACACAACTACAGGTACAGCGCCTAACAGAGTTTTTACTGTTCAATGGCAAAATGTTTTTTGGGATTATCTTAATTTCAATCCAACCATTTCATTTCAAGTGAAATTCTATGAAGGCACCAATGTCATAGATTTTGTTTATAAAACAATTGGAACATTTGTGGGTACTTATAGTGGCGGTGCTTCAATTGGTCTTACTTCAACTTCTAATGGACCTGTTACGTTCATGTCTTTATCAGATTTTTCGGCAAATCCCTCAGTAAGTTACCTACAGTCGACTAACAATATTGCTACACTTCCTTTAAGTGGTCAAACTTATCGCTTTACCCCCCTTGTTACGTGTAGTGGCTCTCTTAATGGAGGTTCAACTGTTTCTAATGTAAGTTCTTCTTGCCCATATCAATATTTTTCCTTGAGTTTAAATGGCGCATCACTTGAAGGAAACTTACAATATCAGTGGCAATCAGAAACAGCGACCGGAATTTGGACAAACTTACCAAATGATACTTCTATTGCTCTTGCAAATGCATATTTGAGTGAAGCTACACAATTCAGGTGTTCTATTGCTTGCCCCACCAGTGTTGGAAGTACAGTATATTCTAATCCAATAAGCATTTCATCGAATTCAACCTCCTGCCCTCCAGATAATGATGAAGTAATAGGCGCAGTTAGTCTAACGCATAGTGCTTATAATACTTCTGTTTTGGGGAATACATTTAATATGACTAATGCAACTCCATCCCCTCAGCCATCTACTTTTTTTGCAACACCCCCAGAAGATGATATTTGGTACTCTTTTGTGGCAACACAGGATAAAGCTGTGGTAAGGCTTACTAATGTTTCGCCCGTTTCTGGAATAGCTGGAGGGCTTGGATTTGCTTTTTACAGTGGTACAAACAACAACCTAACTGATGGTTATGGGGAGTTAGTTGCTTTATCTAACGGTACGGGGGAGTCGAGTTTAATAACTGGGCTTACTATTGGTTCAACCTATTATATAAGGCTGGCAACCATTGGTAATTGGACTGCAGAAGGTAATATAAATGTGCTTCATCCAGATATCGATGCGGCTTCTTTAAATACTTGCTATGCCACTGATTCATTTACTATTGATGAAACAGATAGTTCTGGGTGGCAAACATTAACTCACGGCAATAAATTGGTTGCGGATATTAACCCTCGGGGAAATATTTTAGGTACAATAAATACTAACTTATTTATAAATAGTGGTGCGGAAAGGCAAGATAGCAAGGGTATCTATTATCTTGATCGCAATGTAGAGATTGACCCTACAATACAGCCTTCATCACCGGTGACTATCAGATTCTACTTCAAATCTTCTGAATTAAATGCGTTGATCAATCAAAGCGGTTCAGGGGTTTCTTCTCTAGCTAGTCTTGTTGCAACGATGGATTCTGCGAGTTGTGGCGATAGATTATTTGCAAATACTTCATTATTGACTCCTGTTGGAAGCGGTATTTATGACTCTGCAATTGACTATATCGACATTTCTCCTCTTTTGCCATTGACTTCTTCTTACTATTTGCACGGGGGCAATGCATCATTACCTGTAACATTTATCAGTTTCACTGCAGAATCCACCCAAAAAGGGAACTTATTATTGTGGAATATTCAAGATGAATCACATACAAAAGGCTTTGAAGTAGAACGCAGTATTGATGGGGTTAACTTCAATGAACTTTCTTACGTAAGTTCATTAATTGCAACTAATAAATATTCATTCACAGATAATTTATCTTTATCAGGATACAACTACTACCGCATCAAATTGGAAAAAGCAGATGGAAGTTTTATCTACTCAAAGATTGAAAAAGTGACAATTGGGTTATCAAATAAATTCTCACTTGCTGGCTTGTATCCAAACCCTGTAGTAGGAAATGCATTGAGCATTTCCTTGAGTGCACCTAACAAGGCTTTGCTGAGATTACAGGTTACAGACGTTTGTGGCAAGACTATAAGTAGTGCAACACATTCTACTGAAATAGGCAGCAACAATTATTTAGTGGATGTATCCAGCTTGGCTAAGGGTACTTATTTTATACATTTTGATTATAACAACGGAGAGTCTAGTACAACGCAGAAATTCATAAAACAATAGAGAAACAATATTTTTATTATTAACAAACAAAAATGAATAACAGTCTATCCCCTCCCTTCAACATTACACACACCAGATGGTGGTATTGTGTGGGGTCGGGTATGCCTTGATAATTCGGAATTTAAGATTAACTTACACTATACCCATTTTTAAATAAATAATAATTAAATTTTAAAACAAATAATGATGAAAAAAAGTCTTCTCAATCTTAAAAAAACAATGATGGCACTGCCCGTTGTTTTACTGTACTTGGTATTGTCGTTCAGTACAAAAGCACAAACTGTTAACCCAATAGTTGATACAATTCTAAGGCATCCGCACACTTTGGCAGTTAATGGATATTCTGATTCTGTTACATTTCACATTCAAGTCACTGTAGGTCCCAAGATTGTTCAAACTTGGTATTTAGGTGATACTACAATCGTCGTTCGCCCAGGTAATCACATCGAACCAGCTTTTGGTCACATTTTCAAATACGCTGGTACTTACAATGTTTCTTTGAAAGTTACTGATACAATTACAGGTACTTCAAAGCAATTTACTGACTCAATTATTACGTTTGGTTCAAATCCTAAACCAGTGGTAGTTAAGCCTTTCCACTATGGGCCTTACACTTACTCTGATTCTGTTGCTACAGCTACACTAAACATTGCTCCAACTATTGCTTTTGGTAATATCACTAAATATGCTTGGACATTGACTACGAGTAAAGGCGGTACAGGTATTCACAGTTCTATCTCAACTTTGGCTGGTAGTGATTCTTTCCAAGTTACCAATGGGGCTAAATATGCGTTTATTTCTAATGACAGCCTTCAGAACCCGCAAATATCTTTCCCACAAGAATTTGGATTCGGTGCTGTTGCAGACACAATCTTTACATCAGTAACTGTGTATGGTTATAACAACTTAGCGGTTGCAACCACTACTATTTTGGATACAATAGTAATACCTATAGTTACTCCTCCAGCTCCAACTCCTACAGCCTCAAGTGTTAGTGTGTCGGATGGTCATTTAGTAGCTGATACTGTTTTTGGACCTTTATCTAAAAACGGTTGTAGTGAAGTATTTTTATTAGCACCTAATTACACTGTTCCTGGAACTGATAGTTTCAATGTGACTTGGTATTTGGGAGATGGATCTTTGAGTTACACTTATGGACCTCATTTATCAACTGCTGGAGATACTATTGCTACCAATGGAAGCTATTTCCAAAAAGTATATAATAGTCCAGGTCGTTATGCAGTTTACTATGTTGTTACAGATATAAATACTGGGTTGTATGCAACATCTCCAACTGTGTATTTACAAGACAACACTGGAAATATACCGTTGGCTCCAACACCTACATTTACAGTTAACAATATCACTTCTGATTCTGTCACAAGATTTGGTTATGGTTATAGGTTCAATAGTTCTTATTTAACAGACTCTTTAGCACTTGTTAACCTACAAGCAACTACTTACGGTAACTATAACTACGTATGGTCAATTCAGTACACGGGTACATCATCTGGAATACCTGCTCCACTTTCAGGTGTTACAATACCAGCGCCTCTTGATTCTGCATCTTCTATTCAATTGGCTCTTACAAGACCTGATTCAGTTTTAGCAGGTGTTTCTTATCCAGCATACTCTGCTGCTACAGAACCTTATACGGTTACTTTGACTATTAATCCTGTTGGATGTGCAATAAGTCAATCAACTAATGTTGTAATTTGGGATAGCATTTCTGACTTTGCTAGTGTGGGCACAAATTCAGTAATAGGTCATGTGTCTACTTACCCTAACCCAGCAAGGAGCAATGTAACCGTAAATACTACTTTGAATAAAGCTTCTGCTTATGTTACTGTATCTGTTTACGACATTACTGGTAAATTAAAGCAAGCAAGCAAAGTGGATGCAAGCAATAAAGTTGCAACTATTAACTTAAATGTTGCTAACCTTAGCACTGGTTACTACAAAATAAAAGTTACTAATGCTGAAGGGCAGTTGATAGAAGTTAAATCTATCTTCAAAAACTAGTATAAATTTGTAGTGGTGAAATTTTTCACAGCAACATCTTAATGCTTTTTTAAATAATAGGGGGTGGGTCAAATTGATTTGACCTGCCCCTTTTTTTGTCAATAACCTTAATTGTTCTTTATGTACGGAGGTTTTTTATGGTTGCACAGCCTCATAAGGTGGGCATTGTTGATTATACTTGTTGCTAACTTGATTAGATTGAATGTAGAATCGAGAAATAAGTTTGATAAAAGAGACAAAAGATGGAGCCTACTTCTTTATTACATTGTGTTTGCTAATTTGATTGCTTCGCTGTATTTATACTTCTTTGGTCAGAATGGGTTACAGATTGTAGAGGAACAAAAATATACATTTCAGGATGTGTTGCAATCCGACTCCATGCGATTTTGGATAATAGAACATCCCTTGATGATGCTATTGTCGCTAATGCTGATTATTGTGTCTCACACAATCGCTAAAAAAGAAATAACACCATCCAAAAAACATAAAACGATTAGTGTTTTATACATTGCTGCGATAGTAATAATATTAGTTGCTGTCCCTTGGCCTTTTAGGGGTGAGGGCATTGCAAGACCAGTTTTTAGGGCTTTGAACCACGAATAAACTACTGATTAAATCACTTCTTTCACCCACTTGCTTACAGCCGATACCCAATGCGGATCAGTGTTAAGGCAAGGTATCATCTCGTAAGTTTCACCTCCCGCAGCAATAAAATCTTCTTTTCCACGTATAGCAATTTCTTCAAGTGTTTCAAGGCAATCGCTTACAAATGCCGGACAGATAATCAATAGCTTTTTTATGCCTTCATTTGGCATATCCTTCAACCGGAAATCGGTATAGGGTTTCAGCCAAGGATCTCTTCCCAATCTTGATTGAAAAGAATAACTGTACTTTTCCTTGGGCAACTGCAAAGCCTCTGCCGTTAAGCGGGTAGTGGTAAGGCATTGATGACGATAGCAGGTTTCGTGTGCAACAGAATCTACATTGCAACAATCACCCACTTGCAAACAATGTTGTTTTGTGGGGTCTGATTTCAATAAATGCCTTTCGGGGATTCCGTGATAACTAAATAGGATATGGTCATAGTCCTTTTCTAAATAGGGGCGAATATGTTCTGCAAAAGCGTGTATATAATCCGGGTTGTTGTAATAGGGCTTTATGGTAGTCAACGAAAATTTATACCCCTGTTTTTGATGCACTTCCTTCATATAATCCACGGCTGTTTCGTAGCTGCTCATTGCATAATGCGGATACAAAGGCATCAAAACTACTTCCTCAATAGATGGATTTTCCTTTAATAACTTATCATAAGCATACTTAGGCGTGGGGTTGCCATAACGCATCGCAATTTCCACGGGCTCTTCCAAATTTGCCTGAACAGCGGTTTGCAATTGCTTGGTTAGTTGAATCAAAGGCGAACCTTCTTTCCACCAGATAGTCCTGTAAGCCTCTGCACTTTTGGGCGCACGAAACGGAACGATGATTCCCCTAACCAATAGCAGCCGCACCAAATAAGGGATGTCAATCACTTTTCCATCCATTAAGAACTCTGCTAAATACTTTCTTACGTCTTTTGTAGCTGTTGAATCGGGCGAGCCAAGGTTCATCAAGATAACACCACGCTTTACTTTACTTTTTTCCATGTACTTTTTTAAGATTTACAAATGTATAGTTCTGGCTGAACTAATCTATTGAAATTACTTGTGCTATTATCTACGATTAATCCTAAAGAAAGTTTTGAAAGATTAAAAAGAAACAATCAAAGGGGTTATTAATCCTTTTATGATTATAAATCCGCAGGCTAAAATTTTAGTATATCGAAAAGTACCAGTGATTATTCTACAAATACCTATCGCTTTCATTAATAGGTAAGTCGTTGATGCTGGCAAAACGCTTTTGCATCAATCCGTTTTCATCAAATTCCCATAGCTCATTGCCGTAGCTGCGAAACCATTGCCCCTCATTATATTGTGCCATTCATACTCAAACCTAACAGCCATTCGGTTATCAAGAAATCCCCACAATTCTTTTTTAAGTTTGTAATTCAATTCCCTTTCCCATTTCTTTTTCAAGAACTGCTTCACTTCTTCCCTTCCATTGATAAAATCAGTGCGGTTTCGCCATTCTGTGTTGATGGTATACGCCAAACAAACTTTCTCTGGGTCTTTGGTATTCCAAGCGTCTTCTGCTGCTTTTACTTTTTGCAAGGCAGTCTCTAATGTAAAAGGCGGCAAGGGATACCTCTTTTCAATCAATACTTCATCCCACATTGTATCGCCACATTCTTCGTTAACAAAGGGTGTATTCCTTTCGATATCTGTGGCTGTTTCAGATTTATTTTTCATTTTATTATTTTTAATGTTGATTAAACTTTCAATTTCTTTTCAGTGATGATGGCTATTGGCAACCCTACCAAGGCACTATGCCAAACGAGCTCAAGTACTGATACAAAATCTTTTGGTGAATGCGGTATGTTTGAGTTGGGCAACACCACATAATTCATAAATACCCAAATGAATGCGCCATAGAGCAAACCATTTACATAAGTATTTTTTGCGAATGATTTAATGAACGGAAAAGCCAAGTAGTACGCAATGGCAAAAGTAAAAGCAATGATAAAATGCAAAACCAGACCTATGACCACATAAATGAAACTTCCATTAATTACCTGTAGTCCAAATATTCCACTCGCTATGTATTGCAAGACCTGCAAAGGGTTCAAACCTTTAAATATCCAATATACAACCACGCCCGCTGTGGCATCCAATACGCCTGAAATTAACCCTGACCATAAAATTGTTTGCACTGCTGTTTGTTGTTTAAGCAGCTTATTATTTGTTTCCATTGTTATTATTATTTTTTAATGAATGAATATAAAAAGGGCAGTTGCGACTGCCCTTTTTATAAATTTAGATTTCTTCTGCTACTGGGAAATCAATCTCAAAACCAGTAAGATTATGGATATAGTTGCTGATGATTTTATCACCAATTACTATTACCACATCTACTAAGTTGGCTTCGGTGTATCCTGCTGCAAAAAAAGCTTCTTTGCTTTCTTCAGTAGCTCTTCCACGGTTTTCTGCGGTTGAAGCTGCAAACTTTACAAGCGCATCCAACTTGCTGTCAAAGGTTGCGGAACCTTTGCGGATTTCTAAAACTTGTTCGTCAGTAAAACCATTCAACTTGCCTAAAACCGTATGGGCAGATTGACAATAACGGCAACCATTAATTTGACTGGTTACCAAATTGATAACTTCCCTTTCTTTTGCCCTCAACGTGCTTTTGCGATTTTGAAAAGCAAGGTAATCGCCCAAAGCAGTTTCGCTTTTAGCGAAATAGGCGTAGAGGTTTGGAACAAACCCTAACCCTTTTTGGAGGTTATCGAAAATACCTTGATTGTTTGCAGAAACTTCTGCCCTTGTAGGAACTGTAAAAGTCCTTTCTTGTGTCGTTGTCATTTTTACTTTAATTTAAACTTTTAATTGTCATTATTGACAGTGCAAAAATGCGACGACCTACAAAGGTGGAAAATGATGTAGTTTAGGAAATTTGGTTGATGTAGTTCAACTTTTTTTGTGCGTGCGCTTGTTTCTTATCCTTGATAAAAATTCAGTGGTCATGCCCAAATAAGAAGCCAACGCATATTGTGGAACCCTTTGAACGGTCAATGGATATTTTTCGACAAAGTTTTCGAACCGTTCTTCGGCGGTCTGAGTAAGGTTCGATATGATTCTTTGTTGCATAAATGCCGCTGTACGTTCTGCCCGTATCCTAAAAAAAGTCTCAAACTTATGATTCGCCAGTTTTAGCTCTTGTTCCTTTTCATAAGTTATTTCTAGGATTGTACTATCCTCAAGGGCAACTACAAACATGGTGGCAGGTTTCTGTAAAATATAACTATTGTAGTCGGTTATCCACCAATCTTCAATGGCAAATGCAATAGTATGATCTTGCCCCTCGTCCCCTACAACGTAAGCCCTAAAAGCACCCTTCAAAACAAAATGTCTGTGTTTTGCGGTAAAGTTTGGTTGAACAATGAATTGTCTTTTTCTAATCTTCACTTCCCTAAAAGCTGCGCTGAATTGTTCTGCTTCTTCATCGGTCAAACTAACGTACCTGCTTATGTATTCTACTATTTTGTTGTCTTGTTTCATTTGAAAATGTTAGAATTTTTTGCCAATACCAATATCCCAACTGGCATCCATCTAGTTTGTAAATATAATATACCAGCATAAATGGCTTGTATTTTATTTAGAAGATGTGGTGAAGAAGGCCAATATCGGTATCGAGATTTCATAAGTGCGCTTAAGGCTTTCATAAGTGCGCTTAAGGCTTTCATAAGTGCACTTAAGGCTTTCATAAGTGCACTTAAGACTTTCATAAGTGCACTTAAGACTTTCATAAGTGCACTTAAGGCTTTCATAAGTGCACTTAAGGCTTTCATAAGTGCACTTAAGACTTTCATAAGTGCACTTAAGACTTTCATAAGTGCACTTAAGGCTTTCATAAGTACACTTATGACTTTCATAAGTGTACTTTTAGACTTCCGCAGGACATTGTTGAACTTTTTTATTCATTTTTTGCATCTCATATTTGTTCATCCAAAAAAATATTTTAATATTTATTTGTACACATTCGTCTTTCTATGCCAAAAGCCATTATAGAAGAACTAGCTTGCCCCCGGAGTTATTAAACAAACTCTTAATTGTTATGCCTAAGTTACTAGTAGTATTACTCAACTGGAGTTTGAACACCCAATTGAAAATGATTTCCCTTGGAAATAATGTTGTGACCTATATGGGCAACAATGTTGGCACTTTTGCAACGCCAACTATTACTTTAATCATATTGAAAGCCGCTGTTGACAGGATGCAAGCGGCATACAACGGCCGTTTGAATGGTGATGAAGGAAGGATTGAGTATGAAAATGCAGCCATTGCGCTGGACGAATTGCTGCATTCGCAAGCCAATTATGTGAACGGGATTGCAAAAGGCGATGCAGCAACCATTGCAAAGTCTGGGTATAAATCATCTACTAACGTGCAGGTTCGCAAAACAAAACCTGTTGCTCCAGATGCAGCAAAGTTGGGTACAGACGCTGGCGGCGGATTGAAAATTACATTGAAGAAAGTATTGGGAGCAACTTCTTACATCAATGTTGTGTTTTTGGGTGCCGTGGGTACTATCACCGTAGGAAACAATTATGTAAAACCATCTATTGAAGCCATCGT
>Ga0164297_10000920_pt1 | contig 33641 bp, 32 predicted proteins | sample GEODES058metaG_FD_113539 | JGI IMG/M metagenome (GOLD analysis project Ga0164297, IMG submission 113539) | Dystrophic lake water microbial communities from Trout Bog Lake, Wisconsin, USA - GEODES058 metaG | ecosystem: Environmental > Aquatic > Freshwater > Lake | place: USA: Trout Bog Lake... | reverse complement strand
TTTTAAACGCAATTTAATATATTTAATACCATTTTGTTCCAATAACAAATATCTACTATTAAAATCAAATTGTTCTGGTATATTAATTCCATATCTATCAATAAAATGATCACCAACTCCTATATGTGAAAAAATATTATTAAATCTTTTTATAACTTTATGTACGTTATATCTATTAACTACATCATCCGTATTATTAAAGTGATATGAACCTATTTTCTCAAAGAACACCGATATTTTTCTTTCAATTGGGCTTCTAAATACGTCTATTACATATACATCTTTTCCTAAATATTTATTAAATAGAATTATTTCATTTATAGTTATACCTTCAATATGACCTAATACTCTCAACATTTCTTCATCGTGAATATGAATAATAACAAACTTATCTACTCCAAAAATTCTTAATGAACTAACAATAGAAGTTGATCCTACCTTTGGTGCACTATATACAAAAATAATTTTATTTCTATTGTCCTTGTGTATATTTAACATTTCATTTGCATTTATTAATATTTTTAATTTCTCTGGATCTTTAATAAAATCAAATATTCGATTATTTGATTTGTCGTCTACATTACTTTCCGTCATAAATTAATTATATATTTATATTTGATAAAACAAACATATAATTTTTAGTATTTTAGTATTTTATTTTTTATTTAAATCTTTCTTAAAAAATTATGCCATTGATTTGTATTATTCACCACTTGAGATAAATTATAGATATATGACTGCGGAATATAAGCTAATTTGCGAACACAACCATAAGCTCTTAGATCATTGAAGTAACCAGAACGATATCTGACAATCATTTTAATATAAATAAAGAATATATATTTATGCCGTTAAATTAACATCCGAATTTGCTGTTTTAAGTGAAAAAAAATGTTTATTCATATATTTTTGAATATTAAAATATGTTAAATTATCTAATTGATCATCTTGCAAACCCAATAAATCTTTCAATTTCTTATCCGGTATAATCTTGTTTTTGATTTTGTTATTTGGGTCATTCGATTTATCATATTGTTCTAACAAATTATTTGATTTAATATAATTTACCAATGCTCTTGTTACTTCAGTACGCGCAATCTCCGATCCTTCAGGTTTTTCCATAAAAGCACATAACTCTTTGGTTACTTTTGTTGGTTTTGCAAATCCAGATGGCGCTCGTTTACCTTTCGAAACCTCCTTTTTACTGTTTTTCTTCATGTTTTTTAACTCTTTTTTCACATTTTTTTCTACGTTTTTAACCTTTTGTTGTAGTGTACTTATTTGCATTTTAAATAAGGTTAAACTATCGTTTATATTTGAAAATTGGCTTAAAATTTCAGTAAATGTTTCTGAAGGATTATCCTGCATATTTGTTTCTTCCATGGTTATACTACATTCATATTTAATATTTAAATTGTTTTTAGCAAATATCTTGATTAATTATTTAATATATATAATTATTATGAAGCATATGAAAGTACCCATGCGTTATTTGCCTAAATCACTAACAAAAAAGGATAAGTCTAAACAAATTAAAATGCTTATGAAATCTAGAAAATTATATAAACAAAACAAGTACTATACTCGTAAGAGTTTATCATCATTTCCTAATAAAAAATCTAATCATATTGTCGCTGCTCAAAAAATCTACAAAATAAGTAATGTTTCTCCATCTAAAGAGCTCGCTTATAAAACGGGCTGTTCATTGAACGCTCTCAACAAAATTGTAAATAAAGGTGAAGGTGCATATTATTCTTCAGGTTCCAGACCAAATCAAACTGCTCAATCATGGGGATTAGCTCGGTTGGCCAGTTCAATAACTGGCGGTAAATCAGCTGCTGTCGACTTTGATATACTAGAAAAAGGTTGCAATCACAGTAAAAAAGCATTCAAATTAGCAATGAAATCTAGAAAAAAATATAATCATGGTAGAGGCAGTGCAAAGCATATAAGTATTTGAACTTCTTTGTTTTGATAACAAAAATATATTTTCTATTTTATTATCAAAATGTATTATCAAAATGTATTATCAAAAATTTATTAAACAAATTATTTATATTTACTTCGCCTCCTTAGAACGAGGTGGGCGTCCACGGCCTCTACCAGCAGAGGGCTTTCTATCGTCCTGATCCGACTTCTTCGACCTCACCACTTGTGTCCACTCTCCCTCTTCACGTGGCCCAGCACCACGAACTCGTGGGGTCTTAGGCTCTGCATTATGAACCTGCTCTCTAGGAGTGCGAACTGATCTAGGCATCTTGATAGGCTCCAAAGTTTCCTCCTGTTGTGCGTCAGGTCTCGATGACTTGTATGTCGAACGCGCGACACGCAAATCACGTCTAGTCTCACACATTAGCTTACCTCCCTTAATTCCACTCACATCTCCAGCTTGATATTCGTGATCACCAGTCTTGGTATCGGACAAACTAAACTCAACGTACTCGCCTTGAACCAAATACTTGTATTGCTCGGAGTCCACTTGAATAGAACTATGATGCACAAAGACATCACTACCCGACTTAGGGCCATCAGTTACAGTTACAAAACCATAACCAGCCTTATTATTAAACCACTTAACACGACCAATAAATCTCTCTGAAGAAGACGATGACACGGTGGAAGATGAAACAGCAGCTGTACTACTTGACATTTCTTTATACTATATTATATGCACTGTCTTTAAATTATTTTAAAATAAATAAACTTGTTTACAAGTTCACTTTTTTATATACATGCGATAATATATATATTAAATATTCATAATCTGGTTTTGCATCAAACGATAAATTATAACAATCATGTAGCATATCTTTCAAAAAAGTAAAACGCATATGATTAGTGTTAAAATTCTCTTTTTCTTGTACCATCGTTTCAAAATTAGGACTATTGAACCAATCTAATTTACCCAACATCATATATGCAATTACATAGATTGCAGATATCACATCATCTCTTCTACTTGCCTGACAACCCTTGTGTATAAACAAACTAACAAAATTAGGTGAACCTATTAATTTATTGTTATATGTTTCTTCAATGTGTTTGCCATTGTAATTAAACCGTTTACAAAATCCCAAGTCAATTAGATATAATTTGTTAGTATTTTCGCCTTGACCAAAGACAAAATTGTCTGGTTTAATATCTCTATGCAGTAAATGATGATCGTGAAGAACCTTTATTCTTTCAATAATTTGTATGCCTAATTCTAAACACGTAATAAATGACATTTTAGAAGTATCCATTGTATCTTTTAAAGAATATCCTAATAAATCAAAAACAAGATAATTATATTTTTCATCTGTTCCAAACCATTTCAACTGTAAAAACCCATCTTGCTTTCCCAAGTATTGATATATTTTTGCCTCCGAAACCAATACCTTTATTGTCTCTGACTTATTTTCTCGTTTAATGGCTACAATTTCTCCTGTACGACTATTTTTTCCTCTGAATATTTGACCAAATGAACCCTTATTTATTTGATTTAATAACTGATATTTATTTGCAATAATGTCCATTGTTATACTATATTAGTTAAATATTTATATTAGTTAAATACTTATAATAAAATAAATTATTTTAGATGTATAATTTATATGAAAAAGATTGTATTATTTACTACAAGTTTAATAGTTATTTTAGTAATTTTATATTTTGTTAGTAATTATTCATTTAAAGAAGGGTTTGATATTGTTAAACCACAATGTAACAAAAAAGGATGTCCAGTTACCAGTTTACAATCGAGTACTTATAAATTACACACAGAATATAAACAAATAAGAGATAAAAATCACATGTTAGCGCATAATAGTCAAGCAAAACATTTTTTGTTTTCAAATAATGGACCTGCCAATATATTTATTATTAGACATGGTGAAAAAATAAAGTCTAAGCATGCATTGGATTGTAATGGTATTTTGCGATCCACCTATGTACCAAAATTAATTGAACGACTTAATGACAATGGTCACGGAGTGCATGCTATTGTTTCAGCATATGATTATCACAGTATGCATCAGGAGCAAACAGTTTCTTTAGCCTCTTGGTTAATGGATATACCTCTTTATTTATATGGTGAACAATCACAAACGGATATTGCTGTCCAAAATATATTTACAAATAAATTTTTTAATGGAAAAACTGTATTAATTTGCTGGGAGCACGAGTGTATACAATCACTAATAAGAAGTATTGTAACCATTGGAGCAAAATTGAAGGGGTTAAATAATTATCAATTTGAAAATCCAGAAGGAAATAGTAATTTACCTAATTGGAATACAGATAATTATCAATCTATTATACATTTTGATGAAAACCTAAAATATAGCGTATCGGAAGAAAGATTATTCACTTGTTTTCCAGAAGATAATAGTATAATTACATATAGTGGAATTCAACGATGCAAGTAATTTTATTTTTATTATTAACCCTGTTATTTTTGTTTATTATAATATATTATGAGTTATCAGGATATTGGAGCATTGATAATAACAGAGATTATTGGTGACTTTGGCTTCCAAAAATTTGCAAATTCAGGAGGGCTTTCCTCATTTTGTGTAGGTGTTGGCGGCTATATTGGTGTAATATATTACCTAATACGATCATTACAAGGTTCACAAATTTTATTGGTAAATGCTGTTTGGGACGGTTTAAGTGCATTAATTGAGAGTGTAGCGGCTATTATATTTTTAGGCGAATATTTTACCGATCCATTCAAATATATTGGTATCGTTTTAATTATTATAGGATTAATGTTTGTACGTCTACCTCTTAAAAGACCCAAACCATTTGTCTTCCCCAAGTTATTTGATAAATGGAATTTTACTTCAATAACAAAATAGACTTAAAGACTATTTGTCATATTACAATAATCATGGTTAAAATCTGTCCTAACTCTTATCCTGTTTCATCTGAAACCATATATTCATCTTATTTTGAAAAGTACCCATTTCCATTGAGTTCTTTTCAAAAATTTGCAATTGAAGCAATTGTTTCAGGAGACCATATCCTCGTAACTGCGCATACTGGCTCTGGTAAAACATTGCCAGCTGAATTTGCAATTGAGTTTTTTGTTAAACAAGGCAAAAAGGTTATTTATACTTCTCCAATCAAGGCCCTATCTAATCAAAAATTCTATGAATTTACCAATAAATTTCCTCACATATCATTTGGTATTTTAACAGGCGATATTAAAAGCAATCCTGAAGCCGATGTATTGATTATGACTACAGAAATATTGATGAATACGCTTTATGCTAGAAGTGGAAATAATAATTCGAATACCACAGCCACTATGTTCAATATGGACTTTGATAAAGAATTAGCATGTATTATTTTCGATGAAGTCCATTATATTAATGACGTAGATCGTGGTCGCGTATGGGAGGAAACCATTATGATGCTTCCTAGACACGTTCAGATGGTCATGCTTTCTGCAACATTAGATTCCCCAGAAAAGTTTGCATTATGGTGTGAAACAAGAGGTGAAAGTGCTGACTATAAATCCGACAAAAAAGTGTATTTAACCACTACATATGAGCGTGTTGTCCCATTAACACATTATTCGTTTATCACATGTACTCAAGGCATTTTTAAAATATTGAAAAATAAACAATTGGAAATGGAAATAATGAAGACCACGAATTCATTGCATGTATTACAAGATAATAAGGGAAATTTCAGTGATACAAATTACAAAAAGGTATATAATGTACTTGATATTTTTGAGCAAAAAAACCATTTTGTAAAAAGACAGCACGTTTTAAATACAGTAGCCAAACATATGGTTGAACAAAATATGTTGCCAGCCATTTGTTTTGTACTAAGTCGCAAGGCATTAGAACAATGTGCTAAAGAAATGACGACCAATTTGCTAGAAGATGACAGTAAAGTGCCTTATATAGTAAAACGTGAATGTGAACAAATTATTCGTAAATTGCCGAATTACCAGGAATATCTGAATTTACCTGAATATTTGCAGATGATTTCACTATTAGAAAAAGGAGTAGCTATTCATCATGCAGGTATCATGCCAGTTTTAAGAGAAATGGTTGAATTATTGTTTGCAAAAGGATATATTAAGTTGCTGTTTGCTACCGAAACATTTGCTGTTGGAATTAACATGCCAACTAAGACAGTCTTGTTTACTGATTTGAACAAATTCGACGGATCAGGACTTAGACCACTCTATTCTCATGAATATACGCAAATGGCCGGGCGAGCTGGTCGTAGAGGAATTGACACAGTGGGTCATGTAATTCATTTGACTAACTTGTTTAAAAATATGGACCAACTAACACTAAAAACTATAATGAAAGGTAAGCCTCAAACATTGGTATCAAAATTCAAAATCTCGTATAATCTGTTGCTGAATTTAATCAGTATTGGTGAAACTGATTATACAAAATTTGCCAAACGTAGCATGATACAAAACGATATTGATAGTGAGATGAATGGATTATATCAATCCTTACAAAAACTGCAATTAGATGTCGATAATATATCGCTTACATTGGAAAATACACGTACACCTATTCACGTAGCAGAAGAATATTTAGAATTTAAACAAAAACGTCTAATTAGCGTAAATAAGCAGCGAAAAGATGCAGATCGAGTTATACGTCAAATTTTAGATCAATATCCGTCTGCAGAAAAGGATGCAGAAATTGTTGCCAAATTAAATACAAAAAATAAGGAAATAGATGATTTGAATAAACAATTAGTTGCAACAGAAACCACACTACTATTAAATATAAACAAGGTTCTGGATATGCTTTCCCAATTTGGGTTTATTGAAAAAAATCAACTAACAACAAAAGGCCATATTGCAAGTCAAATAAGGGAAGTGCATTGTCTGGTTTTTGCTGATATGATAAATGCGGGTAAGCTAAAAAATTTTGAGGCAAAAGATCTGGTCTCTATTCTAAGTTGTTTTACAAATATTACAGTTCCGGAAGAAAAACGGGCTTCATACCCTAATTCAGATAACACGGATGTAAAAGATTGTATTGTTGATATTTATAATGCATATCAAAAACACAGTAATCATGAGCTTATAAATGGTTTCAACACAGGAATTGACTATTCGCTGCATTTTGATTTAATTGACTATACAATGAAATGGTGTGAATGTACTTCAGATGTAGACTGCAAACGATTGTTGCATGAAATGTCTTTAGAAAAGGAAATATTCTTGGGTGAATTTGTAAAGGCTATTTTAAAAATCAATAATATTACCGTAGAAATGGAAAAGGTTGCTGAAATTCTAGGTGATATGAAATTTCTATCTATTTTGAAGCAGGTCCCCGATCTAACATTGAAATTTGTCGCGACCAATCAATCACTGTATGTTTAAATTATTTATAGTTATATTGACCAGCTACTAGGAGGTTGATTTAGATTTTCCACATTTAAATTTGCTGGTGTTTTATTATAGTATTGATAAGAAGAATTACATTCCGTTTGCAATGGTTGGTATAAACCAATAGCAATTTGATTGCTAGGAAAACAAGTTGGACAATCCTCTGTAAATGTTTTAAAATCAAATACATAATTTGTTGATGCACTACTAGAAAACCAAAATACACGATCAAAATTATAATTGTTCCAATAAGGATAAAATTGTGTATTTGCTCCTACACCCGGGATTGTACCTGATGCAGGCGGTGAATAAACAGTAGTCGATCCTGGAACACTATTATTATATACATAATTACCATCAGGGCATGGATTTTTAGATTTAAAAAAAGCATCACCTGTTGTTATGCCACTAGGAAGTCTAGAAGGCGATAAAGTACCGGCAGTATCTAACATATTCAAACATAATTGTTGAATTGCGGCATGTTCCCAACAAATTAGCACATTTGTACCGCTAAATTGTCCATTGTTTGTGTCAGAAATATTAAATAACTGATTGCAAACATCTATAAAATCACTGGAAGACCCGTAAATGAACATGGGTATATTTAACATAAATGCAGCTGGATATACTGTCTGTGGTTCTCTCATAGAAGGATTAGATGTATTATAGGGGCATGGATTACAACTAATAATATAAGAGATGGGATATCCGTCTTGGGCTAATTGATTAACAAAATTCACTATTTCACATGCTCTATATATTCCATTATTGTTTAAACAGCCACTACCAGTGTTTTTTTCTCCATGTCGAATAACAAAAATATTAGTAGGACCGACACATGGAGGAGTAGGCGGATTATTATCAGGCGCCTGTGTAATCGCCTGTTGTAATGAAAATTGTGCAGCTGTACTGGATTGATAATTATCCCAAATACTATAAAGAACTTTCCATGCATAAACTCCAGTTCCAGCATATTCATCTATAGGTGTTCCGTTACTGCACTTTTCTGCTGGTAATGTTATAGGTGTAGAAGTTGAGGAAGATGTAGTTTTTAAGTTTAGGTTAAATAGGAAATTATTAGATGCCATTGTTCAATTATATAATAAAAATATAATATTATTATATTTTTTTTTATTTTTATAAAACTTATACTGCCCAGTCAGAAGGAACTTCACAGCTATTTTCAATAGGTCCGCTAACTGCTGGATCTCCAGCTGTATTAGAGTAATAAAGATAAGAAGACGAACATTGGGTATTTAAGGGTTGATATAACCCTATTTCTAAACCACAACTAGGAAAGCACGTATAACATGGTTGCCTAAATATTTGAAAATCCCAATAATTGGTAGTATTATCCAATTTAAACCAGTAGACATTATCAAAGTTGTAGTTATTCCAATAAGGATATTTATAAGAATTGGGTCCTATAATAGTCGGTGTATCTGGTTGAGTAACATCATAAACGCTGTTATAGTTAGGAGCAGACGGATCAGCCGGACACAAATATTTACCATCTTTGCAAACGCTAGTTAAATTGAAAAATGCGTCTCCATATAATTTAGTATCATTATTTGTTGGACCAACTGGTATACGCCCATAAAGACCCGCGGTATTTAATATATTTAAACATAATTGTTGAATAGATGAGTGTTCCCAGCATATGACTATATTAAGTCCGTCATATTGTCCTACTTGAGAACTATTCGGTGGATAAGGATATAATGCTTGACAAACTGGTGCATAATCTTGAGATCCACCATAAATAAAAGTGGGTATATTTAACATAAAGGATGACATCATTACTGTTTGTGTGGCTCTAATAGATGGATCACTAGTATTATAACAACAAGGATTACAACTAACAATATAAGAAATAGGGTATCCATCTTTAGCTAACAAATTGATAAAGTTAACTAATTGGCTAGCCCGATAAATTCCATTATTGTTTAAACTATAATTTGGTAATTCTGCTGATTTTTCTCCATGTCTAAAAATAAAAATATTTGCTGGGCCCTGACATATTGGATTAGTTCCAGGAGCGGCAACTAAATTTTGTTGGATGCTAAACTGTGCTCCCAATGTGTTTTGATTTGCAGACCAAATGCTATATAATACAGATGCATTGTCATCACCATAATTGGTATATTCTGCATTTGGTTGTCCATTAGTACATTCATTTGTTGGTATTGAGTTATCATAAGGTGGTGGATTAGATATATTAGGGGTATTTAGTCTAAATAAATAATCACTCATATAAATTATAATATATATTATTTTGCTGAAAAATTGTGCCGAAAATATGCTTTAAATTATTATTTCTGAGTTGTTAGGAGAAATGGTAACAATTTTGTAGTGATTATTTTGGTGAAAATTCTCAGTCACATCAATTTTTTTTTGTAAAAGTGATTGGGTTTTCGATTTTGGACATTTTTAAAATGTCCAGAATCAGAAAGTCTAAAAAAGTCTTGAAAAATGCAGAAAAAAAGTCATTTGTGACGATAATGGTAACAATCACAGAAAAAATAACGCAAAAATTGTGACGATAAAATTTTCAAAAAAATGTGCAAAAATTGGACAAAAATTCTGAATAAGATATTTTGAGATTTTTATTTAGAAAAAGTCTCAAAATATATTATAGAATGCCAAAAGATCTGATAGATTATTCAAAGACAATTATTTATAAGATTTGTTGTCTAGACAAAAGTATTTCTGAGGTATATGTTGGTCATACAACGAATTTTACTAAACGCAAATATCAACACAAACAGGTCTGCAAAGATTTAAACAATAATCAAAAAATATACAAGACAATAAGAGAGAATGGTGGATGGGATAACTGGGAAATGGTTGAAATTGCGACATATAATTGTAAAAACCACACGGAAGCTCGTATAAAAGAACAAGAACATTATAAAATACTTAATTCATCATTAAACCCTAGTCCACCTCTTATATGCAAGCCAGAATTTGTTTGTAAAAAATGTATGGTGCGATTTACAGAAAAAATAATGCTAGAAAATCACATGATAAATCATCACGTTACCCCATCACCGACCGAGTTGGAACTAAATGTTGACAAAAGTTCGGACACATTTGTATGTAAAATTTGTGACTATTCAACGTCACGCAAAAGTCAATATGAAAGGCATTTATTAACCGATAAACACAAAAAGTTCGAAAATGTTTACATAAAATTACCAACAGAGTACGACCAGCATAAATGCAGCTGCGGCAAAATATTTTCACATAGACAGAGTTTGTCAGTGCACAAAAAAAAATGTAAGCAAGAACAGCAAATAATAAATGAAACAAAGTCGCCGGAGATAACAACAGAGTTAGTAATGCAATTAATAAAGCAAAATCAAGAATTGCAAAATTTGTTATTGGAACAGAATAATAAGATGTTTGAGTTAGCAAAGGAGGGGAAGTCGATAACGAATAATAATACAACTAACAACAATAATAATCATTTTAATTTAAATGTATTTTTGAATGAGCAATGTAAAGATGCAATAAATTTAATGGATTTCGTGGATTCTTTAAAGGTAAAGTTAAAGGATCTGGAGAATACAGCGAGGTTAGGATATGTGGAAGGCATATCACAGATATTTATAAATGGTTTATCAGATTTAAATGTACATAAGAGGCCAATTCACTGTTCTGATTTTAAGAGAGAGGTATTGTATATAAAAGATCAAGATGCTTGGGAGAGAGAGGATGAAGATAAAACGAAACTAACAAATGCGATAAAAATAATTGGTAGTAAAAATATGAAACAGATAAGTGAATGGCAAAAGGTGTATCCGGAGTATAATAATCCTGATTCTAAGCAGAATGACAAGTATATGAAAATGATATGTAATGTGATGAGTGGTTCATCAAAAGAAGAATCGGATAAGAATTATGAGAAAATAATAAGAAATATTGCAAAAGAAACAGTGATAGATAAATCGTTGTAATTATATTATTTATAAAAGTAATATAATTTCTTTATCAGTTTAGAAAAGTATTGTACCTTTCAACACATCATTCCAGAAATAAAAGTATATATTTTAACCCATTAATACAGGTTGTCCTCAGCCACCAAATAATTTGGTAGGATCGGTGTCTCTTAAAAATGGGTTACCGCCTCAGCCGCCTCTAAGTTTACGACTATTAAGTTTACGACTATTAAGTTTACGACTATTAAGTTTACGACTATTAAGTTTACGACTATTAAGTTTACGACTATTAAGTTTACGACGATTAAGTGTACGACCACTATATTTTCTACTACGTGTACACTTACTACGCATTCGTCTTCTTAAAGATTTCATATATAATATAAAGAATAAAATTTCACAAAACATATAATGGTATAGTAATCTATCCCCACATTGCACGCATTTCCCCATACGTCATTTCACGTCCGGTTCGCTCCTTAAATTCTTCAGCGCCCTTTTGCATGGGACCTAAGAGAATAGAGGCATCATTTGTTTTAACAGCAGTCAATAACGAAGCAATGCCTTCTTGCATGGTCTTTGGGTTAACTTTTTGTTCAAGGTCCTTCATAACTTCTTCAACAGTTTCTTTAGGCTGAGTAGTAGTGGTTTGCTGATTTTGTTCCATATTAAATAAGATGATGATATGTCTTTATATAATTTACTATAAATATTAAGGTTATACAAGTTGCAAACGAATTTTCTTTTTAAACTTTTGTTCATTGTTAAAGAGATATAATTTATATTGTCGTTTATCAAAATTGTTCAAATTATCACGCATAGTAATACGAGAAGTCAGTTTAAGTTCAGGTAAAAACACGATAAACTGGTAGAGGCCGTCATTGCGTACCAATTTATCGAAGCAGTATCCATCGTACAATTTATCCAAAATTGCGGGTTCGGTGTTACACGTGTGTAACAAATTGCAGTCATTTTGTACTTTTCGGATGGCTCGCATGGTAGTATTGATATAGTCCAATTGAGCGATCCATTTTTGATAGAATTGGGTTGCATTTTCAGTCAACTGTAATAAACCATGGTTTTGTTGAAATTGTATCATATTGAGTAGGTCGACGAGGCGTCGAATGGGAGACGTGAGATGAATATAGGCGTCCATTTCAAGGAGTTCATGTCGGATGGATTGAGAATTAGAGGTGGTGGTTTTGAGGTCGATGTATTGTCCGGAGGCACTGTTCCAAATTTTAATAAATTGGGTGACGTCATCCGGTAGGTCAGTAGGTAATTCGATTTGTTTTTTGATAATAGTAGATCGAAATATGCCGTTATTTGCTTTTAAGAGTTCTTGAGCGGAATAATAATTCATAAATATCATCAAGTAGCAGACTACGTCGTGGCTGTTTTTAATAGAATGCATATATTGGTATTTTTGGGAGAGTTGTTTAACACAATCAAACAATAATGTATAATCTTGGTCAACGAGTAGAGCCGGTTCCTCGTATGCAAAATTGTTGGAAACTTTGATAAGTGAGTTGGAGTAGGTAATATTTTGAATGGTTCCAGTATTATCTAGGAGTATATCCATAGTAAATGCAAATCGTCTTACACCTTGTTGCAAAGAGCAAAGACAATCAGATAAGATAGTGGGTAACATGGGACGTTTTCTATCGGGAAGATAAATAGTGGAGATGCGTTCGGAAAAGCTTGCCCAAAGATTTAGGGCATCCATCCAAATAGTGACATTGGCAATATAGATAGATAACAGTGTTTGATTATTGTCTAGTTTCTTTATGCTGAAACCGTCGTCATAATCTAGACTGGTAGGTGGGTCAATAGTAAATGTTTTCCAGGTTGTTCGATCTTCGATAGTTGGGTGTTTTTGGCAAAGGGTGGTAATAAAGGAGTCGTGTTCCTGTGCTTTTTCTTTGATGGCTTTGGATGTGTCTTTATTGAATTTTTGCATAGAGGTATTTAGGCTTTTGCAAAACAATTGGTATTCGTAAAAATTGTCTAAAACATCTACAGAGCCGATAAGTTGATTGATATTAGCAATGGGATGTTTTCCAGACCAGTCTTTATATCGAATAGTAACATAAAGATTGGTAAACACTTTAGAAAAACCAACATTAGTCATTTCATATGGTACAAGAAAGATAGGGATGCGAATATCATCAGGAATACATTTATATAATAATCGGCCTTCTTTTTTCTTAGTAAATGTTGAGCCAGAAGTCATTTTCATAATATTTTCTCGACCATATGTTTTTTGATCGGCGAGGATAAGAACAGCAGGAATGTTTTCATTGATACGGATAGCAGAGTGAATAATATCAACATTTCCTTTGTTAAAAGTAAAGACATCATTCGTAAATAGTTTATAATTATCCGGTTCAAATGCGTCGAGTACACACGGTTCCAAGGTAGTTGCATTATATATTTTCCAGGAGCTACCATTCCGATTATCAATGTTGATCTTAAGGAGGGTCATGATATAATATAACTTGTAGTGCAATCTTTAAGTCGATTTTGGGTGGGGTTTTAAAGGGTTGCCTACATAGGTGTAGGGTGATTTGTCGCATTCTAGAACCTAGTTTTTCACCCCCATGTAGGGGGCATGTAGGTCCGCGCACCCTACACTTTGTCGTCGGCCAAATAGACCTCATCAAAATAGAGCTCAGCACCAATGTCATCTAATTGGATGTCATCTACTCGGATGTCATCTATAAGATTTACAGTTTCATTTTTTTTGTGATAATATGTTAGTTGTTTATGATTATATTTATAATAAATCATAGTCATGATGGAAATTATAGTAAATATACCAATAGTAGTACAAATAATAATAACATTATTATATACAGTAGGTACATCATTTGAATGTAACGGATAAGCTGTAAACGCATTCGTTGGATTATATGTACTTATTTTAATAAATTCTGTAGGTTCAGAAGTAATACCTTGCGTAATACCTTGCGTAATACCTTGCGTAATACCTTGCAAATTAATGTCTATGAATGTAGTATTATCGTTATATATATTTTTCTCTACGTAGTCATTATATTTATATTTTTGCATGCTTTTTAAAATATAAATATATATAAAAATAACCAGATTTTTAAATTTGAGACGAAATACCTTCATTTGTTGGCATGATCTCAATATTATCATTATTAATAACAGTTTCGCCAATATGCATTTGAGGTATTTCCAATGAACTGAAATTACTTTCATCATTAGGGATCAATATATCCGGAACTTCTTTGTAATCTATTGGCTCATTAACATTTTCTGAAACTTCTACTTTCTTATCTTTTTGTAAAAAGGATATATCTATTTTCTTAGCTATCTTTCTTTCTACATTTTGATTTTGAAGTGCATACATCATTATTTGCGGACTAATGGCAATATTATTCATATATGTTCTATACTTAAAACAACTAACACTGCTATTCTCTGCAAATTTAAAAGAATACCACCAATAAGCTGGAATAAACAATATCTTTCCCGGATATAATACCATTTCCAGACATTTTACCTTGTCAAAGTCCGCCTTGAATTTCTGTTGCGGGGTCCATGGATTAATCAATGATTTAAACTCAAAGTTTTCATAATCATTTACAGGATATAAATATTTTGTGCTTTTTGGAGGAGCCAATTTAACACTTATCGTGCCCTGGGTGACAATAAAATAATTTCGATAATTTAAATCATAACGAAAAGGAGTTTCCACATTTGTTGAACCTATTAGAAAATCATAGTAACAGTTTGAGACCAAATATGGTCGCAAAAAATCATCATTATATGACATATTTTTAATAGCACCGGTTTCTTGCAAGAAATCATAATTGCCTTCACTAAAATAAATAGAGTTTGTGTCTTCTTCGAATAATTTGGAAGCAATGTGAAATGGCAAAGGTACAGATATTTGTGAGTCTCGATCGGTATCTTCCGTTTTGTTATCTCTGATTTTTATTTCAAATACAGGATAATTATCTAACAAAACATTTTTGTTAGTAGTATTTATAATTTTATAACCCTCTTCATCGCAATCAAATAAGACAGGTTGGCGTAAATCACATATTTCTTCCATTTTATCCTTTGATGCTTGATCAACCTCATATATTTCTAAATTATCACTTGTCTTTAAATGAAATTGAACATGCACATAGAGGAATAAAGTAATACAAAATATAAATAAAGCAATTAATATTTTTAACATTTAATTATTAAAAATAATAAATTATTTAGGGAAAAACGAAACAATTTGGTTAATTAGACACCTTCGGTTAATTAGATACCTTCGGTGCAATAAAAAACATTACTGTGCTATCATCCCCCAAATTGTATTTTAAAGCCATAGGATATTCCGTGCTAATAGAAACATCTACAACTGGTGCTAGCTTTACAGAAGTACACATCTTACATAAATGGTTAAGACTATAGGAAACATTTAATTCATCATCCTCAGCAATTGCAAATTCACTCAAATCGTCGATTGGTATATTAACTTTTAGCTTAGTAGAATCTCCGACAGCATTAAATTCTAAAATTTTCTCATTGCATAAAATATTCAAATCTTGACCAAATGTACTCAATTCAGATAACAAATCCATTAATTTTTTACATTCAATGGTAAAGTCAACATCATACTCTACACTTGGAATGCCTAAAATTTCTTCTTCTACATCTATCAATGGCAATTCAAAAAAATGATCAAAAGCGCCCTTTTTCTCCTTCCCATTTAAAAAGTTAATAAATAGATTTTCTACTTCAGCTTCGTCTTCGAATTTCATTTCAATTGTATCGTGTTTTAGAGCATAATTCATCAAAATGGCATAATGAGTTGAGTCAATTGCAATATTCGTGTTCTTTGCACAATCATAGTTCGTAAACCATTTACTCTTGATATTTATATCTGCAAGACAAATATGCGATTTGTCCATAGATTGAATATATAAACGGTCTTTTTCAAAATGCATATTGATATAGGAGCCCCAATTCTTTAATAATTGGAATAAAGCTACAAAGATTTCTTGTTTCGATTTCGTTTCAATTGTTAGACGCATAAGATGTAATATATTATATGACATTTTATGTTTAATATGTTTTACAATTCTTTACATATTTTTATATATCTATTTCACTAATAGGCAGATACAAGTTCTATTTTATCTAGTGTAGGTTTATCAACAAAAAAAGAAATAATATTAAATACTTGTGAAAAAATAAATGGTGCATTATAAATATAACATTTTGACAATTTATCAGGATATCGGTCTTTAAGCATCTGAGTAATCTGTTGAATAAAGTCTTTATGTTTATCCACTTCAGAAATAGTAAGAGATTTCATATTTACATATACATTAAAAATATCACTTGTTTTCAAAATAGTGTCTATATTAAATGTAATAATCGCTTGAATAATCGGATATGTCTCTTTTGTGGCAAAATATCTAAAAAATATATAATCAATAATCATGGAATTATCCTTAATAGAGCATAACCCTTTATAAATATCCTGCCACTCTCCACTTTTAATTTGTAAAATAATTTTTTCAGATGTTATATTATCAAAATTTGGTACAAATACCTTGGCTGTCGCCTCCATCTTTGATATATATATGCATTTATCTATATAGTTTTTAACTTGTAATTTAACTTGTAATTTAATTTACAATTATGATTATGTTATATTAAACTAAAATAAATATATAATTTAAATTTGAGCATTGATCTCACTTTCTATCAACTCCTTAAGATTTGTACCAACAATTTCATTTGGTTCAGGTATAGCATTTTCGTCTTCTTCAAATTCTACTTGGTGACTGCCTTCAAAATCATCAAGACCCATTGTCATATTCATTATTTTTTGCGAGTTATCCATAGTAATATTTTGCAATAGTACTGCCACTTCCTTGGTTGCATCTAAATCTCGTTTTAAAACCTCCACTTGAGACTTTAATTCCTTGTTTTCTTTTGTCAAATTAGTAGTAATAGTTCTCGTTTGAGCAATTAATTGCTTCATGGCCTCCATTTGTTGCTTCATTAATGTAAGTTCTGGATTATTATTATTGGGTTGTTGTTTGGGTATTTTCTCTAAATCCTCTAGACGACTAGTAATGGACTGAATTAATTCACTGTCTATAAGTACCATATTATCTTGACCATCTACAGACATTGGAACTCCTAAACCTAAAGATGGATTGGATTGAAAATTTAATAATTTGGTTTCAACCGCTCCTAAACGTAATGTGATTAATGTAATCGCTTGAGCTAATGTCATTTTACTGATATTGCCAACAGATTGTGGTTCTTGTTCTTGTTGCATTTGTTGTTGCATTTGTTGCTGCATTTGTTGCTGTTGCATAGTCGCTTGTTGACCAGCAAGACGACCTGGAGGAATATTAGGTCCCGGTCCTGCGCGGGCTTGACTAGCAAACATTTGGGCTGAATTAATGGATGGTTGAGGACTTCTTCCGGGTGCTTGCGGTTCAGGTGGACCACTTCGTCGTCTTTGTGCTGCTTGTACTGATCGATTTGCGCTCATTAATAATTATTATATACAATTTGTTTCTAAATAGTTTACGCATTTCCACCTTTATAAAAGGTGGAGCCAAAACTGTCAGAAAACTACGTTTTCCGAACCTTTCCTTATTATATTCTTTGTTGTGAAAATCAGAAAAAATTATATTAAACATAATAAGGAAAGGTTCGGAAAACGTAGTTTTCTGAGATAGTTTTCTGATTAGGCCACCATATTCATTTTAATTGGTTCATGGCTATAATAATTATGGATTTCAAAATCATCTACCTGGTAATCATTAATGTTGTCTTTTACTTGTTTTATAGAAATAGTAGGAAAATCAAATGGTTCTCTAGAAAGTTGTAATTGTGCACCATCTATGTGTTCCTCATAAATATGACAATTTCCCATAAAATGTACAAATTCATGCGCCTCTAGACCACAATGTTTTGCTAAAAGATGGGTAAGAAAACTATAAGATGCAATATTAAATGGCAGACCTAACATAGTATCAACTGATCTTTGATACAAAGCGCACGATAATTTGTTGCCATCATGTACATTAAACTGGCATAAAATATGACAAGGTGGAAGCGCCATTTGATCGAGTTGATTTGGGTTCCAGGCAGTCATAATTAAGCGTCTGCTACTACGTTTTAAAGGATCTTTTAAACAATCAATAATATTTTGCAATTGATCTATACCCTTTTCATCCATTTTTTCTAAAGTTACATCACTACGCCATTTAGACATTTCTTTGAACCATGCTTCATCTCTTTGAGAAATGTACGGTTTATCAAATTGTCTCCATTGTCGACCGTAAATAGGGCCAAGTTCATCCACTGAGTAATTATGCAATCCTCTCCTATCTAAAAATTCCCTAGAGCCATTAGCATCCCAAATATGAACACCTTGTTTTTTTAGAATAGCATTATCAGTTTCACCTCGGACAAACCATAGTAATTCTTTTAAGCAGGTTTTCCATGCAGTTTTCTTAGTTGTAAGAATAGGAATTTGTCCATCTTTTAAAGAGAAACGCATAGACGAACCAAAAATGCTTTTAGATTTGCCATTTCTTCCTGCCTCCCAATACCCATTATCAATAATACTTTGTATTAATTGTAAATATTGATATTCTTGATGAGAGTATTTGAATACATTAGAAAAGATAGTATGGGAAAGTGTAGTAGTTTGTTCAAATGTAGTAGTTTCTTTAGACATGTTATTATAATTAATAGAAATACGATTTGCATATTCTTCAGCTAAGTGATCCATTATAATGAATTATTTAGAATAGTTTCTAAATTCAAACTATTCTAAAGACATTAAGTATTTTTATTTCTAAATATACCCTATAAGGGATATGGAAAGTTTGGATGAATTATCAAAAACAAGCCATGGAAAACATGGTTTTATGAAGCATGTTTTTAATTTTGATGAAAATTCAAAGGCAGAAATATTAAATATTATTCAATACTCAGTATTGGCTTTAATTCCGGTTGTAATCATAAATAAACTAACACAACGTTTTGTTCCAGAGGCTGATGATGAAAAAGGATCGGTTGAAATTGTGGCAGAAATTTTAGCACAAGTTGTTGCCATGTTCTTATTTATTTTGTTAATACACCGAATAATAACATTTATTCCCACCTATAGTGGTGAGAAATACGCTGACTTTAGTGTGACAAATATAGTTTTAGCAATGTTAGTTATTATTCTCAGTTTGCAAACTAAGTTGGGCGAAAAGGTATCCATAATTGTTGATCGTGTGGTTGCATTATGGGAAGGACCTCAAGACACAAAGAAGGGTAAAAAGGGACAAGGTAATGTCAAAGTATCGCAACCCATTTCCCAAAATCAAATGGCAATGAACCAATCATTGAGCTCAAGTGGAACAACATCTATCAGTTCCTTACCACCAGCTCAACCAACACAACCCCTCCCAGATTATAATAATATGTATCAACAAGACTCTACACCGCTAGTTGCTGCAGCTAACCCAGGTACAGAAAGTTTTGTTCCCATGGCAGCAAATGAAGTAGGTGGTGGTGCATTTGGATCAGCATTTGGAGGTGGATGGTAAATTTATAAAAATAAATTAGACAATAACTCAGACAATATAGTCATTATTGAGTGGTTGATAGTTATCCCTATTTTTGAAACACATAAAATATTTGCTAAAATATTCAATATAATGGTTAATATAATGGTTAATATTATCTAATACAGTAGATAAATCCATAGAGTATATAAATATATAAAATAAGCTTTAAGATATTTTATTTTATATTAATAAACAAATGATAAATAAATTAGATGTACACCGTTTAGTAAATGCATTAGACAATGAAAATAATGAGAGTATAATGAATTTAACAACAAAAAAAATACAAGAGATGAATTTAAATATTTTGAAGGAACTTCATTTAGACAAAAAAACTACTTTAGATTATTTAAAAAAATTAAAGGCTTATAGATATGTGGATGAGCTCCAAGATTTAAAATATGGTGCTTTTATTCGATGGATACCTATTACAGATCCAGATTACTTGCCTTTACATTATACCGGCATTATTTGTGAAATAAAGATAACAGATAATGGTGTATTGATTGTGTGTAAAAATTTTATGCATCGTCATTACACATTTAAAATGGATGAATGCTTAATATTTCAAAAATTGACCCAACAAGAACAAATTATTTTATCTGCATTAGATCATTTAGACAATACAAAAGAGGATGAAGATTAGTAAATCTAATAAATATAATAAATCTAATAAATTAAGTACAAGGTTAAAAATTTAATATTGCGTTAAAATATAATGGGAGGCTCAACAGGCAACTTTCGCAGTTTTAGAAATCAATCATCCGTCGCTGGAACTAGAACATGGGGTTCTATTATTGCAAGTGATGCACTCAACGGCGCTGGATCAGCAAGACGTATTTTTCAATGGTACCAAAACAACAACAATACTGGAGTTTCACCTTTTACCTTGGCTTTTGGACTAAAATATGGACAAGCTCGTGGGCGAGCACAATATTTATTAGGTAGTCTCAATTCCTCTACTTAAGTAACTAAGTAATTTAATTATCGCATATAGTAGACTTTATCCATTTATCATTTAGAACAGCATGAACACTTTCAAGTGCTCCTTCTGTCCATCCTTGTTTTCTACTAACAGCTTCACCTACAACAAGTATTCCAGGTTCTGGATGTTGAGCTTCAAAAATAAACTTTTGACGACTAGGATGCTGTTTGGTATTTAGCGGACTATAATAGTGTGTTCCAATAGGCCAATAATAGCTGGTTAATGCAATAATTTTTAGAGTTTCTGAAGGCAAATAAAGTGCTTTTTCTAATTCATTTTCAAAAAATATCTTGTTTTTTGGGATGCTATCCACTTTATATTTCAAAAATTCGGCATATTTGTTATCAGTATAGGCAATCATATAAACGCCTTTTTCTTTATCCATAGGTAGAATTTTTTGTAATGGACCGGAAACGATGGTAAAATAAGGCACTTTAGTTGCCATAATTTGAGCGGATTTCTTATTGAATTTTGCATATACAAGTAAAAAGGGTTGACCATGAATTTGTTTATAAATTGGAAAGGATGGTAATATTTTTTGAGTTGCACTTATAGGAGTTGCAATAATAACTTTTTTACAATAAAATTGCACATCTTGGTCGGTACGAATATGATAGTTATAGCATCCTTGTTGATCTAAAACATGATTTAATTTAGTGACAGCAGTAGATGTTTTTATATGTGAATAACCAATTTTATTACATAATTTATGAATTAGTTTATTCCAATCTAAACCAATAGCAGACCATCCATCTACATTATTACTCATTTGATAGTGGTATAATACCTCATATATGTCCTCCTCTTCATAATCACTAAAACCAGAACTAATAATAAATTTGTTATAAGTAGAGTTTCCTAAATGAGCTTTTGCAAACTGTTTAAATGTAACTGATGGATGATATTTGTATTTTCTGTATTGTGATTTAAGAAAAGTCATACACTTCATTATATCAATTGGTTGAAATGTATAATTCATTTTAATTTGAAATGAACTATAATGAATATCTAGATCATCTAATAATTGAAATAGCAAATGATCGGTAGCAGTTCTGCCAATACCAGCTCCAACCACTATATTGGAGCCATAAAAATTATCATTTCCAATTCTGCCACCAATTCTCGAACGATCATTCTTTTCTAAAACCAATAAATTAATATGAGGAAAATTTTTTCTTATATTATAAGCACTATATAAACCTGATAATCCAGCACCAACAATAATAATATCATGTACAAGTTGCATTACTAATATAATATAAGAATATAATAGGAATATAATAAGAATATATATTATGAAGTGTGATACAAAGATAGTGGTATTTGATATGGATGAAACATTAGGATACTTCATTGAATTAGGAATGTTCTGGGATGGTTTACAAAATTATATAAAAGCAAATAATATTAAGATCAGTATAGATCAACATTTGTTTAATAAAGTACTAGATTTATTTCCAGAATTTTTAAGACCTAATATAATAAATATATTGAATTATTTGAAAAAGAAAAAACAAAAAGGTCATTGCAATAAGTTAATGATATATACAAATAATCAGGGTCCTTCAGAATGGGCAAAACATATAATAAGTTATCTAGAATATAAATTAAATTATAATTTGTTTGATCAAATCATAGCAGCTTTTAAAATAAATGGCAAACAAGTAGAAATATGCAGGACTACCCACATGAAGACATATAGTGATTTCATAAAATGTACAAAAATACCATCAACAACACAAATATGTTTTCTGGATGATGTATTTTATCCTGGAATGAACCATGACAATATTCATTATATAAATGTTAAGCCATATGTATACGATTTGCCGTTTGAAACGATGATAAATCGTCTGCTAAAGGCTGACGTAATAGAGTGCGATCCTACGTCATGTAGGGAGTATATTTTAAATTATATGAAGAAATTCGCCTACAGCCATGTAGGAGAACCGGCTAATTTATCAATGCAACGGTCAGTTTCAAAAAAAATAATGCAGGAATTCCAGGTATTTTTTAAAAGCAAATCAAGAATAAAAATAGACTTGAATAAAACGAATAAAACGCATAAAACGAATAAAACGAAGGTGAAAAAAATAAAAATGTACAAAAACAAGACTAAGAAGAGAAGAAATGTTTAATGTTGTTTAGATAATTCTTTAGTACACTATCTATTGCTGTAGTTGCTAATAAAAATAATCCTGCACTAAATGCTATTTTTGCATCTAAACTTGTAAATTTAACGCGTCTAAAGGGGTTAAAACGAAAAATTAGAAATAAACTAACATATATTTTTACATAATATTGCAAATCAGTGAGGTATTGTGGAGCTTTAGCAGATAAACCAAGTGCAATAGAAATATACAATATCCATGTCACGTATACGATGATTGTAAATGCTCTCAATTGAAGATGATGAATATCTTTATTAAATACCATTATATATTGAATATATAATTATTATATTGAATATATTATTTTATAAAATCTTTTCGCTTATCGCTTATCGCTTATCGCTTATTGCTTATAAATTGCCAGTGTCCTGGCACTTGGATCATCTGATAGAATGTACTTGGGCATCCAAAAATAGGGCAAAATAGTAGAACAACCTGGATAATACGTATCAAATAATTGTTTATAATAAGTCCTCTCAGTTAAAATACATGGTGTCCATTCATTTGTAGCATTATGTTTATTCAAGGTCGATGCAATATGTTCTTGAAGAATAGTGTACAATGATCGACCGTGTGAACTAACACCGTCACTAAACGCTTCTTTTTTTCTCCATAAAATTTCATCCGGTAATATTTGTTTATTATTATAGGTTTCAAAAACGTCACCACTAAAACTGTGTCTTAGAATAAACTTTTCTATGGATTTGCAATTATTATGGTTTCTAAACGCAGGAGGTAATGATAATATAAAATTTGCAAAACTTCTGTCTAAAAATGGTGTCCTGGGTTCAAGACCATGTGATGAAATACACTTGTCCGACCTTAATACATCAAACAAATGAATGTCTTTAAGTAGTCGGCGTATTTCTTTGTCAAATTCAATATCATCTGGACAGCTGTTCATGTACAGATACCCCCCTAGCAATTCATCTGAACCGTCACCATTAAAAATGACCTTGGCTTCGGAATTATCGGCTATATATTTGCCTAATAGATAGTTCCCGATACTCGCTCTAACACTTGTCGTATCATAACTCTCAATTGCTCGAATAACCTCTGGAATAGCGTCGAACATTTGTTGTTCTGTTACAATGACGGTAGTATGCTGCGTTCCTAAGTAATCTGCCACTTTTTGTGCATATTTTAGATCCTCTGACCCTTCTAGGCCAATGCTATATGTCTCTAATTTATTGGGTAAACCCTGTTTTAAATAATAATTGTTGACTAATGCAGCCACTAGACTACTATCTAAGCCCCCTGATAATAAACATGCAATAGGTCTCTCTGTAGTAATACATCGTTTGATAACCGCAGCATTAAAATAGGTTGCAATTTTAGAGTAGATATTTTCATAAAATAAACAGGGATCCATGTCATTTATTTTAAAATCCCATGTATGAGAAAAATGCGGTAAAAAATAGGGCACATTTTCTTTCAATACTTCCCATTGTGCATTTACTTTGTTACCAAAATTGAAGACGGAATATGTACCCGGTTGAAATTGTTTAATGGAATAAAAATGACTATTTAAATTATAAAAATACTCCAAACACTTCAATTCTGACGCAAACCCGTATAAATTATGTAAATTATATTGATTGTATTTAGTGTTAACATGTTTCAAATAATACAATGGTCTTACACCAAAAGGATCTCGCGCCACATACAATTTATTATTTAAATCTGTTGTTAGACGATTATCGTAAAGAACAAATGCATATACACCATCTAACATTCGTAATGTTTGTTCAATACCATATCCTAAATATAAATGGATAATCACCTCACAATCCGATTGTGTAGTTGGAGTAATATCCATAGTCTTATACAATTCTTTATAATTGTAAATTTCTCCATTACATATCAAGACAATATCATTAATAACTAGTGGTTGATTGGATACATTGTTCAAACCATTTATCGCAAGACGATGAAATCCAAGTATCATTTTCATATAAGTTGCATCTAATTTAGAAAATTCGGGTCCTCTTTTTTTCCCTTTATTAAATTCATTTTCTATTTCATTTAAAGAAATGTTACTTGTACTGTTATTTAGAAGAGCAAATATACCACACATAATATTACTATATTCAGTTCTATTTAAACATTTTATAAATTATATAAATTATAAATATGTAATTAACAAAAATTATATAATTAGTATAATTTATATAATCTATATAATCTATATATAATAATGAATTTGTATAGTTTCGAAGACCAACCCACTTCTCAAAGACAAGCCACTATTTATCAGCGATCACATGTACGTAATTTTCCATCACAGAATTTACAACCTTATTTAGATGCACGCCCTGTAACAACCAAATATAGTATTCTTCCCATTGTAGATGGTAGAAAAGAGGTGGAAGTACCATTAATACAACAAGCCACTTATAAACCGGAGAACGTTTTCTTTCCTGGAACATCCAAGGCTCCCTGGTCTGGATACGCATCAAATGTTAATCATGAGTCTGAATTAAGAAATCAAATTTTTGCTTTGCAATCAAATAGTCAAGCTGCCTATATTCCATCTAGTAAAAGCAGCTTATATAACGTTGAATGGAAGAATACTCATAATCATGTGCAACCATTTCCTGGTCTTTTTCAAGATCCAGAATTTGCACCATTCAATGCTAATCCTAGTTCAGATGTGATTGGATATGCTTTATTTAATAATGCTACTCGTCAACAACTAAAAGACTTGACAAAATAATTGCATAATTGCGTTGGTTTAATATAATAATATTATTTTTTTAAACCAATATGTCCGACGATTTTGTTAATCAACTAACACTAAATTTTTTAATTAGTAAAAATCAATTGCAAAAACTGAATAAAAAAATAAAGGAGGATGCAAATGAAACTATTACAAATGATAAAGAATTTTATAGAGAGCGATTAATAACTTTATTTCATGACTTGTTAGATAACAGGCAACCAGATGATCTATTATATGAAGTTAAAAATAGTTTTGATTTATTTTTAGAAAAGTGTATATATTATCTTAAGGCCCACGATAATAACACTATTTTAGAAAAAGAGAGACTAGAAGATAATTGTGATATTCATGATGATATAGATTACGATAAAGAATATAACAATTATAATGATAATACTAATGATAATGATAATGATAATGATAATGATAATGATAATACTAATGATAATGATTATAGTTTTGAAGACCAAGACCAAGAAGAACAAGAAGAACAAGAAGACCAAGAAGAACAAGAAGAACAAGAACAAGAAGAACAAGAGGAAAACAAACTAACACCGACACTAATTATTAAAGAAAAATACAAAACTAGCTCCAAAGGCGTGGAAGATATTCAGAAATTACCATTAGATTGGTTTCAAGCTGTTAGACAAAATTATAAGAAAAATCAAATAATACCTAGAAAAAAAGAAATAAACATTTATGAACCTGGAGTAAATAATAATGGAGTAAATAATAATGGAGTAAATAATAATGGAGTAAATAATAATGGAAAAAAGAAAATATAGATAAAATATATGACCACCAAAAAAATTTTAAAACGCAAAATAAGAACTAATAAAAAAATGAATAAAGTAAAACGAAATAAAACCAAAAAACATATAACGGTAAAAAAAAATAAAAAACAAGATAAATATTTAGAGCCATTTGTACGGCTAAACTGCAGCCCAGAAAATAAGAGAAAGGATAAAATATATACTTGTTATTCAGATGCCGATCTGCGTAAATTGAAGGAAATCTGGAACTTAAGACATCCAGATAAACCTATTCAGACAAATAATTCAAAAGAAATTTGGGATCGATTGAAATTCTATTATAATAATATTTGCAATAAAGAGTCGTGTTGGGTACGGCAATTAGTAAAAAATACAAAAATGGAGCAAGAATTGTTAGATGCATTTGCACCTGTATCCCCAAAAGAATGGAAGAAAAACCCAAACGAATGGCTTTCTAGTATTGATATAATAGAGGTAATGAACCAGTACGAAAAAAAATATAAATGTTTTGAATTCTTGGGTCCATCACCAATAGATTATGATACTCATAGATTATATGGCGAATGTGTATGGGAAGAATTATGTCATTTCAATTTAGAAGAACAAATTAAAAATGGAAAAACAAAGATAGGCGTCATTTTTAATCTGGATCCCCATTACAAGAGTGGAAGTCATTGGGTATCATTATTTATAAATATAAAAAAGGCAACCATATTTTTCTTTGACAGTGCAGGTGAAACAATTCCTAAACAAATTAAAAAGTTTGCAGATACGGTTATCGAGCAAGGAAAAAACTTGGAAAACCCTATTGATTTTAAACTAGATGAAAATCATCCAGTAGAACATCAGTATAAAAACACGGAATGTGGTGTATATTCCATATTCTTCGTCGCTCATATGTTAGAAGACAAAATTACAGGTCATTATTTAAAAACTCACATCTTAAAAGACGATTACATGCAAAAATTTAGAAAAATATATTACAATCAAGAATTATAATACTCTTTTATAATGAAACATATTTAAATCATCATTAAATAAAATATTCAACTTTTTAATAGCTTGTTTACTGAGTGCAATTTGATCACTTTTAAAACGCCTTGAAACATTCATTTTTTTCGGTGTATGTACTATTTTATTAAATCCAATTGTATTTAATATTTTACAAAAATCTTCCTCCAAATGTTCAAAACGACCAATTATATCAACACCGCATGTTCCATCTACGTCCTGTATCTGGGTTTTCTGTGTCAAAAAAACATGTGCATACTCAATATCACTGACATTAAACTTGTTTTGATGTATATATCTTTCAAAAGGAAGACAGTGAGAATTTAGCGCCTTCATATGTGCCCATCCAGATAATGCGCGATCATATGGATTTCTTATAAAACAAAATTTAGTATAGGTTTTCCATTTTTCTTCATCCATATTTGTTTCTTTGTTAATATAATCACTCGTCTTACAATATACTAACAAACCTAATAATTTATTAAACCAAGTATTGTTATATATTTTTATATTTGTTAGTACTTTTGGAACTTTATCTGTTTTACAAATGATGTCATGATCCGGTCGCCTACCCATTAACAAATATTTATATGATGTAAATCCATAATGTGCCGTTAATTGATCCTCTATATATGTACCAGCTGTTTTTGGTATATGCAAGAAAATCGCCTTTTTTTCATGATTTATGAATAGCATTTATAGTAAAGTACACATATTTATTATTATTATATAACTTATTAAAAAAATTGGTTTATACTAAAATTCTTTTTAAGTTTTAGCTCCTTAATAAACTGTCTAGTTAGTGGTCTCTTATTTATAGGTTGTGGTCTATTAATCGGTTGTGGTCTACTAATCGGTTGTGGTCTATTAATCGGTTGTGGTCTACTAATCGGTTGTGGTCTACTAATCGGTTGAATTGAAGCAGCATTTGAATAGTTGATTATTTTTGAAAAATAAGTGTTTTTTTGTTTTTGAGATATTTCTAAATTATCTTTCATATTAAGAGGTTGCAAAGTTAACTCTGATAATTTTAATATAACCAAGTTATTCATTATTATAATAATTTTTTTAATTATTATATTGTAAACGTAAAAACTATTAAAAAATAATGATAGATAAATAATATGAGTATTATTGCATCCCAATTTACAAATAAACAAAATTTTAATATTTTATGGGACGTGTTATTAGATGAGCTTCAGATTAATAATGCAAATCATTCGCTGATGGGTAATATACGTACTGTTTTTGAAAGCAATATTAGTCCCTTTTTAGCCAGAGTAGATCAAAGATCATCATTAATGGATTTAAATAAACAATTCTTAACCCAAATAGTAATAGCAGTAAAAAGACTATTTCCTCAACTAAATCAAAATCAGAATATAAAAAGAATAACTATTACAAATGAAGATGTAGCAGAACCGTATACTGTTGAAGATATTCATGCCTCTCGACAAACCGTGTTTGAAAAAGAAGTAGAGAAGAAGAAACAGGAATTGGAGAATTTTATGTCTCCTCCAAAACCGCAAAGTCTGAATTTTGCAGACAACAATAATAATGAAAAAATTACTGAAATGAAAACATTATTAGCTGAAAAGATGGCTGAAAGGGAAAGAGAGTTGAAAGATGAACTATTTACTAATTATGACAATAATATAAATAGTGAAACATGGCTACAATCTAAAGAAACATCTTTAAAAAATAGACCATCTACCAGTTCAATAGATATATCTAATTCAGGTTCTTCATCTAGATTAAAATATTTAAATATAGATGATAATAATAATATATCATTGAATGTAACTGAACTAAGTGATAAACCTGTGAAAAAGGTGTCTTTTAGTACAGAAACGAATAGTGTAAAATTGAATGAAAATACAACAAACATATTTCAAAAATTGAAAAAAAATATAATTGAACCGCTACCTGTTGTCGAGCTACGAGATACAAATCAATATGTTGAACAAAAATCGATGGCGCTACCTAATACTAAAGATGATATACAAATTAAGCAAACGATAGCTCCATTACCAGTAACTCCCATTCAAAATATACCTATTATTCCCAATCACGTTGTTGTTAAACAGTTGAATGAAATGAATAATAAGATTGATACTTTAACTGAAACAGTAGATAAACTAACAACAATCATACAGAATTTTTTTCAAACAAATACCGCAAATGCAACAAATATAGAAGATCAAGATCATGTAGAGCAATAATACATTATACATTATAAATTATACCTTATACCTTACGATTTCATAACCAGTCCTATCATTACCTTGTAATTTACCAATCAGTCTAGGTTTAACTCCAGGTATCTTCTTTGCCTGCATCACACTTTCATAATCATAAATTTCATTTGTATCTAATCTTAGTGTATACTTTCGTCCATTTGATGGATCTACGAAATCTCTTGACTGCCAAGTTACCATTACTCTATTGATATCAGCAATAGTATCATTTTCATCTTGCGAATAATTTGGATTATATGAAAAATCATTGACATTTGGCTGTCCAAATGATAAACAAACTAACCCCTCTTTTATATTTGATTGAACATGTGTTGCACAGTCAATTGACGATTCTTTTACTGCTGTTAGTAATTGTGATGTTAACTGTTCTTTAATAGTTAAGATTTCAAACAATTTTTCGTCGGATGTTTGATATAAATAGGGCGGACGTTTTGACACATCTTTTAATCTCAACTCTGTAGCAAATTCACTGTCTATTTGTGATTTCGTAAGCGTCATAATATAAATAAATACCTCTACTGTTTGCAATGCTTTAGGTAACTCTTGATGAGAACAAATACGTCTAGCACGCCCGATAACCTGTTCTAAACGCACTGGATGCCAATATGGCTCCATAATATGTACATATCGAGTGTTGCGTAAATTAATGCCTTCCGATCCAGCCGATGTAATCATTAGCACCTTAATAATTTCACCGAGATTATTATTGCTGCTTTTTGCTCTTAATTGAGTTGCTATATTATTTGGTATGTAGTTCCATGCACCATTATAAATATTACGTATAATTTCTCTCTCTTCTGCGTCTTCTGTTCCTGTATACAAAGCGTAACACGGTTTACCCATATCTTCTTCGCTCATATTCAATTCCCACGTATTTGCGCCTGTACGGCTAATTTTAAATTGTGCAAACCCATTTGTCTCTAGTGTCATAGCAAAAATGCCAATACCTTCCATCGAACGAAATTGGCTGTATACCAAATGCAATCCTGGATGCTCTGTATCAGTAATATTTTCTAACATGGATAAATATTTTGGACTGTATGTTTTTAACCCTTCTGGAGATAAAAATTTTCGTGCATGTATTTTTAAATAACGTAATGCTGCTTTAATCGCCTCTTTATACTCGATAGAACCCATCTTCTCTAAAATCTCATCTCCCTCTAATTCATCAATATCGCGCAATAACGCATCCTCATCCTTATATCCTTCTAATTCAATTACTTCTTCTTCGTCTGCTGAATTAACTAGTTTTTCTGCAGGATTTTCATCTGAATCAGCACCTCCAAATTGATTATCAATTTCATCATCGCTTTCATCATCGCTATCGCTTTCATCATCGCTATCGCTTTCATCATTAGCACCACCCTTTTTAACCTTTTCTAGCCGTTTTCGTTCCTTTTCCTCCGCTTTCAAACGTTTTTCTTCTTCTTTTTGTCTTTCTTTTTCAGCCTTGGCATCTGCTTTAGCTTGTTCTTTAGCAAGTTTAGTCTGTTCTTTCTCTAATTCTTTTGCAGCCTTAGCATCCGCTTTAGCTTGCTCTTTAGATGCCTTTTCTAATGCTTTAGCTTGCTCTTTTTTAGCCTTTGACTGTTTTTCTTCTTTTTGTCGTTTTTCTTCATGTTCCGCCATTTGAACCGAAAAAGGAATAAATAACTTATCCATTTTATTTTGTCTAGCAAATTCTTCAATAGAACCACGATATTTTCTTGTCAAAAACTCCTCAATATAACCTTCAATAGTTTGTTTTAATTCAATATCAAATTTATCAATATTTTCTTCCGGAACTACGAGCATAAACTCTTCCACTTTAGCTTGAATTTCTGGTCCATATTCGTCCTTATGTTTAAGAAATTCTTGTGTCATCCATTCAACTTTTTTCTGGGTTTTTATTTTTTTAGCAATTTCACGATACTCGGCCGGATTTGGACGGCCAGGAGGCGTAGGCATAACAAAATTACATGCAAGACGTGAAAAAATACGATATGTAGAAGCTGGTTCCTTGAAAATACCATCAATATCTATAGTATTTCCAGTCTTTTTACCCGGTTTTTCTGTCTTTCTCTCTTCGTGTCGATAATCTTCATATATTTTAAATTGGTAATCACTCATAGGAATGATAACTTCATGACGATCAAAATTCTTGTCATATGCAGGCAATAAACCTTCTTGAGCAGAGCGGAAATAAGATGTCAACCCAATAATTCTACGTTTAAATTTATCTACATTCATCACATTACCCGTATTTTTATCAATAAAATTATTAATAAATTCTTCTAATGTGTCTGGAAGAGCTGTATTAACAGAGTACGTGGTTCCTTTAGGAATAGCAGTTACATCATTTTTTCGCAATAATTTGACTATTCTTTTAACAAAATCGGCGTCCGATAACGTGCCTCTTTCTTCCATAATAACGTCTCCATTTGCATCATGTTCCACCTTACCTTCTTCATTACGTTTTTCTTTTAGTTCATTTGTAACACCTTTATAACCAGAACTAACACTGATTTTGTTTTCAAAACCATATGGATTGCGAGTAACTGTTAATGTTTTAGAGCTCGGTACATAATCAATATAGTCTAATATCTTTTCTTTAGAAAACATTTCCTGTAAGATCTCCTTTGATAGTTTATTACCTTCCGTATTCAACGTAAAATTCCATGTCTTGATATAACCTCTTAATATATTAAATAATATACCTATTTCGTTTGAATAATTAATGATAGGAGTGCCTGTTAGTAAAACTATTCTACAATTGTCAGCTCTTAATAAAAATTCATATAATATTAGAGCTAATGCATGAGGGGTCACCGCATCTGGACCTCTAGGTTTTTGTGAAAATTTTGAAATTTTATTGATTTTATTAACAATTCGACTAATTAAATTATGAGCTTCATCTATGATTACAACTGCATTGTCAAAAATATTGGTTTCAAAGTTATTTGTTAGTTGTTTAAATTTATCGCGCCTCAATCCATTGTAATTTATAAATGTGTATTTATTTTTAATCATTTCGTCTAATTGATCATTTAATATTTTTTTATCGGAAGTACTCAATTCAGAATAATTACTGGGTTTTGTAACATTAGTAAGCCATGCACCATAATTACGGCGAATATATTCTCGTGGTAGTCCGAGTGCCCCCGATAATGGGTCAACCAATTCAGGCTGATCCTCGATAGATATCCATTCCCAAAACTGGTTTTTCCTATAAATTAAATCACCACATTTTTTAATTTCTTCCATATAGTTTCTCTTCAAAGATGCAGGTGTCATAATAATAATTTTCTTGGAACTCTTCATTCCCTCTGCAATAGCAATAGATGTACAAGTTTTACCGGAACCTAAACCGTGGTATAATAATAATCCTCTATAAGGAGTATACAAATTGATGTAATCACGTACGATTTTTTGATGTGTTAGTAATGAGACCTCTCCTGTATCTTTACCAATATCTTCACAACTGATACCCTTTGTTTCATCTAATAGCTCTTCTTTATAAGGTTCAAATAACCCATTCACAAAATTAACAAATATTTCTCTATTATTCATGTAATAACTTGAAACCTTTACATTAAAAACAGGAGGAGGGGGCAAACGCTTAGCTAACGATGTATCGCCAATAATAAACGTCAAATTATTTCCTAATGGAATAACTCCTTTTGTTACTTTTTTGGAAATGCGTTTCTTAGGTACAATAGCTGTTTCTAAGGCTTCAGGTGCCAAGGCTTTAGCCGGCTCTAAGGCTTCAGGTGCCAAAGCTTCACCAGGCTCTAAGGCTTCACCAGGCTCCAATGCTTCA
>Ga0164297_10000918_pt1 | contig 33657 bp, 32 predicted proteins | sample GEODES058metaG_FD_113539 | JGI IMG/M metagenome (GOLD analysis project Ga0164297, IMG submission 113539) | Dystrophic lake water microbial communities from Trout Bog Lake, Wisconsin, USA - GEODES058 metaG | ecosystem: Environmental > Aquatic > Freshwater > Lake | place: USA: Trout Bog Lake... | reverse complement strand
ACAGAAAACTTATCATCTCCAACAGAAAAAGTTTTGCTGCTAGTCAATGCGCCAGCAAATGGGGATTCCTCTACCTCTCAAAAGGAAATTGAGTTATGTCAAAACAAGGTCTTTCAACTACTTGGCAAAAGTGGCTTTCAAATCAACCCGCAGTCTTGGGAAATGGTCAGAACAACACCGCAAGATTTTCATCAGCTATTTCCGGCAACCAAGGGAGCGCTGTATGGCATGGCAACCCACGGTTGGATGAGCTCCTTTCAACGGCCCAGTTCAATCTCCAAGATCAAGAATCTATTTTTAGCCGGGGGCAGCGTTCATCCGGGACCGGGAGTACCAATGGCGGCCTTATCGGGAAGACTGGCGGCCGCAACGCTGATGGATCACCTGCCTTTGACCAAGTAGTCCCCCATGGTGGTTACCTTTGGTGGTATGTCGATGGGATCAGTGATGATGGTCAACATAGCATCACTATTATTGCTTTTATAGGGAGCGTCTTCTCACCCTACTACCTATGGGCCAACCGTAAGGATTTTGCCGACCCCAATAATCACTGCTGTATCAATGTTGCCCTTTATAGCCCTGGTAAAAAGAGATGGACGATGACCGAAAGAGGTAAACGCTTTAATTACCGAGATGCAAGCAACTTTAAAGTAGGACCAAGTGATCTGCATTGGAACGGACAATCTTTAGAAATTAATATCAAAGAACGTGCAGTTCCATTTGGTCAAAAAGTAATCGGTAAAGTGAAGGTGCATCCAGAGCAATTATTTAATTATTCAGCCCCTCTTGATGCGCAGGGTAAGCATCGCTGGGGACCGTTAGCTCCCACATCTCGGGTTGAAGTGGAGTTTACTGAGCCACAACTCAAATGGTCGGGACATGCTTATTTAGATTCGAATGAGGGTGATGAACCCATCAATCGTCCCTTTTTAGAATGGGATTGGGCAAGATCTTTATTAAAAGATGGCAGTACTGCAGTAATGTATGACGTTCGTGAAAAAAATGGTCGTGAATATCTCTTAGCTCTGAAGTTTAATCAAGATGGCAGTATTACAAATTTTGAGCTTGGAAGTCGCCAGGCTCTTCCTAAAACTATGTGGCACATTCAACGTCATATTCGCTCAGATAAAACCAAGGTTGCAGTCATCCAAGATCTTGAAGATACACCTTTTTATAGCCGCTCTATTTTACAAAGCATCTGGCTAGGGGAAGAAGTAAGCTGTATGCATGAAACCTTAAATGTCCCTAGATTTTCTGCAACAATTGTACAAATGATGCTACCTTGGAGAATGCCAAGGCTCACTTAGACAGAGAAGGTTAGTTCATTCGTGCTAAACGATGTCTCTCTGCTTTTTCAAGCGTATTGATAACCCAAACCATACGTTGCTCTAAACTACCGGCATAGTGCGCGTATGGGTCTTCAAATGGCACAGCCTCAACCAAGTATTGAATCTCTTTAATCGGCTCAAGATTGGTTTTCACTTGTTTGACATGAATCATGGCCGATAAAGCCTTCAGCATTAATACCTTTTTACGACCACTCGACACAATCGCGCGTTGAGATACAGAATCTAAATCTTGTTTTTCAATTTGGCGGCCAATTTGTGCATACACTAACCTTGCACCATAAATAGCAGCCCTACAATCTCTGGGTAATTTTGTAATACCATTTTGTGAGCGTTGATATAAGGTATCCGCCGTTTTTAGTAAGCGGTCCACTACCCGAGCTATTTCAGCGGTAAAAGTAGGATTTTTTAACCAGTCGTCCGGGTTGATACCCTCTTCACGCAACCAATCCTGTGGCAAATACAATCTACCATTACGGGCATCTTCGCCAACATCACGGGCAATATTCGTCAATTGCATGGCTAAACCCAATTCGCAGGCTCGCTCAATTGGTTCATGGTAGCGCGTACCCATAATGAGAGACATCATCGCACCAACAGTCCCTGCAACACGGGCTGCATATTCATAAAGTTCATCAATGGTGTCATATCTGCGCCCCATCTTATCCCACTTAAAGCCTTCCAGTAATGCCTCTAGGAGAGTTTTAGGAATTTTGTATTCAGCAACAACGATTGCAAGGGCTCTATCCGCAGGTACATCCATCGGTTGACCTTGATAAATCAAATCAATCCGTTCTTGTAATGTTTGAATGATACTAATATCATCGCCACCATCATCAACAATATCGTCCATTAATCTACAAAAAGCGTACAAAGCAATGGACGGATTACGAACGCGCTTTGGTAAAACTCTGGAAGCAGCAAAAAATGATTTCGAACCCCCACGCATCAGTTCTTCGCACTGAATCGTATCGGTAGTTGTAGATGATGAGCTATTGGCCATCAAACTTTGATGTTGAAACATCGCGAAGGGATTAATCAGTAATTTAGAAAGCATGGTTGCTCCTTTTTTGAACTGCCGGCATTACGCTCTCCAAAGCTTTTGCCGATGATAAAACGCCAGGAATTCCAGCGCCAGGATGAGTGCTTGCACCTACCATATATAAACCTTGAATATCTTCACTAATATTATGTGGTCTAAACCAAGCACTTTGCAAGAGCAAAGGTTCAAGCCCAAATGCGGCCCCTTTAAAAGATAAAAGATTATCCTTAAAGTCCTGCGGTGTCATACAAAAAGATTCTGTAATATGCTCACCAAGTCCAGGTAATACTGTTTGTTCTAAATATGCCTGTATCGAAGTACGGTAAGACTCCATTTCAGTTTGCCAGTTGACCCCACTATCAAGATGCGGAACCGGTGATAAAACATAGAAAGTATCATGTCCATTTGGCGCCATTGAAGGATCGGTTGCCGTAGGACGGTGAAGATATAAACTAAAATCTTTTGCCAAATGATGCTTTTTAAAAATATCTGTGAGCAAAGACTCATAACGATCACCGAGCAACATCATATGATGAGGTACCTCAGGGTATTGACGTTTAACCCCAAAATACCAAACAAATAAGCTCATTGAATATCGACCATTTTCGACCTTCTTATTAGTCCAATGTTTTCGATATTTTTCCTCTACTAAATAGCGATAGGTCCAGGCAGAATCGGCATTAGAAACCACGTGGTCGGCATAAAGAATTTGTCCATCCTGAAGAGTAACGCCGGTTACTTTATTGTCAGAAATGTTGATTTTATCTACTTGGCTTTTGTACCGAATTTTTACACCAAGTCCATCTAATAGTTTCGCCATACCGCGGATTAATTCACCGGTACCACCCATGACAGAATGGACTCCCCACTTACGCTCGAGGGAATTAATTAAGGCATACACAGCTGTTACAGAAAAGGGATTGCCACCAATCAATAAGGGATGAAAACTCATCACTTGACGTAATTGGGGATCCTTAAAATATCTTGCAACCAGAGTGTAAATACTCTCCCAAGCTTTCATTTTGATCATACTTGGCAGAGCTTTTAATAGATCAGTAAATTTTGTAAAAGCGACGGCGCTTAAATCCTCAAAGCCAAGCTTGTAACATTTCTCGGCTTCCTTTAAAAATTTTTCATAACCGGGTAAATCACGCGGAGAAAATTTAGCCACTTCTGCTCGCATTTTCTCAGGATCACCGGTGTAATTAAAAATTTTCCCATCATTGAAGCGCACTTGATAAAAAGGATCCATTAAACGCAGATCAATATCATCGCTCATTTTTTTACCGCATAGAGTCCATAATTCTTCCAATAAGAATGGTGCGGTAATAATTGTAGGGCCAGCATCAAAAGTATAGCCATTTCTACGATGAACATAAGCCCGACCACCTGGAGAATCTAATTTTTCAAGAACAGTGACTTCATAACCTTTTACTGCTAATCGGATGGCAGCAGCAAGGCCACCAAAGCCTGAGCCAATTACAATAGCTCTGGAATGTTCTGGATGTGATTGATCTTCATTACTAAGATAAGAAATCTTAAATCGATCAACTTGAGTATCCACTACTGATTCCTTTAAAAAATGGCGCCCTAAGGCGCCATAAAACAGCGCTACAACACCGGTAAATTATTTAGCTGCCAAAGACGTTCCAACCTTCGGAGTCTCTGAATATTGCTTCGCTAAATAAGGATAATCTGCAAGCATACTTTTGCCGTAGAGGGGCTTATTTACTCCCTGATGGCAAGTGGCACAATTAGCTTTAGCCACGTCTCCTAGGCCACCTAAACGATGTGCTGGGAAAGTGGATGACAATGGCTCCATATACGTATTATTAGTATCTTTTACCATTTGAATCGCATACCAAGCCAAACCTCTCTGAGGAGTACTTTGTGACCAATCTGCAAAGCTTCTTGAGTTATGACAATAGGTGCAATTTACTCCTAAAGATTTAGAGAAATGCATCATTAAGCCATACACATGCTCAGTTTCTTGAAGAGAATGAACATTACCATTTGGCAAACCTTCTTTACCCTGAATACGTGCTGGATTACTTTGTAACAAGTATTTAGAGAATGGCTCATTAGTTAAAGATGAATAGGCAACGGAAGCAGCTGGTGCATTCTGGCCATTACGTTGCCCTAAAGCAGGTCCACTAATACCTTGTGGCACTTCTTTAAACCAAACATTTTGTGGAATATTATTACCACGATGGCAAGTGTAACAAGTTACACCCGTTTCTTTAACGTGATCTTTCCAATTTGCATTGATATTTTGATTCATCTGAATCATGCGACGTGCAACTATTTTAGTATATTTAGCATCCTCAGCAAAATTAGCTACATTGTGGCAATAAGAACAACCATCTTGAGGTGCTACCCAACTAGTCATGCTTACCATAAACGTTGTAAATTGGGCTTGGCTTAAGTTGCCAAGTACTTTAACGTTTTTATAAACATCAGCAGCTTTGGGACCGTCTCCTGGAATAGGCCCTGTTGACGGAGGTAATTCATTCAGTTTTGCTTTATCCGCATTAATTCTTGGATTCTGCACGTTAACCATTGCAGTTCCTCTAAAACCACTTTGGTCTCTTTGGAAAGAAGGTCGTTCGCAACCAGATAGAATCAAAGAGGCGCCTAAAAGAGCAACTAGTGATAAATAAATTTTTCTCATTATTTTGCTCCTTGAATTGCTGGTGTAAATGCTGGAGTAGCAATCGAAGGATCGATCATATTGGTTGATGGATAAGAAGGAACCATGCCATGATGCATTGCCCACACGTACCAGTTATCTACAAATGTACCGGTTAACAAAATTCCAATACCACCTGAAATTGGGCACAATACCGCAAACCACCAAGCCCAACGGTGAATGGATTCCATCGTTGCATTAAAGCCCATGGTCCATCTCCAGAAAAGCGCTGCTCGTTCAGAGGCTGTACCACGATCGACAATTTGCTCAATCTCACGTTCACCACCATAACGACCAACCGCTAAAATAGTAGCGCCGTGCATTCCAAATAATAGAACAGAGCCATACAAGAAGAAGATCGATAACATATGAAATGGGTTATAAAACAAATTCCCATAACGAATCGATAATGCCGCTGTCCAGTCTAAGTGCGGGAAAATTCCAAAAGGTACTCCCTCGCTCCAACTGCCCATTAATACTGGACGGAAGAGACCTAAAACAAGATATAACCAAATTGCAGCAGCAAAAGCCCAAGGCACATGGGTACCCATCCCCAATGCTTTAGCGCGATTATAGGTTCTTAACCACCACAATAAAATCGAAGTTGTTAGGAATAGACCGCAGATATTCCACCAGCCACCTTCACTTAGAGGTGCTAGGCGAAGTCCATATTTAGGAGATGGCGGATCTAATGAAAGCCAAAAGAGTTGTTTAACCATTTGAATTGGATTCCAACCCACTTGTGCAAGCATATTGAAACCAATAATCACAAATGCTGTCATGAAACAGATGAGTGATGCAACACCTAAACGACCTAAATAGATTGGCCCTAATTGCGCATTTCCAAGCTTACCTAACAGATAACTGAAGCCAATGCCACGAGTGCGCTCACGCATATCGTATTCATTAATCGGAGCCCCATGATTTTCTGGGCCAATAACTTGAGTTTGAGTGAATAGATTTTGATAGTCCATATTAATTCTCCGAAATCACATTATTGCCAAATCGGCATATTTAACCACCAAGTCCACCACTCTGGCCAACCTCTGGTCCAGAAAGGGCCGCTAATAATAATACAAACAGCACTCCAAAAAACTGCCGCAACAGCTAGGAATAATCCCACCCGATGAATACCTAAAGTACCAACTGAGTAGCCAATAATGTCTCTGAAAAATGTATCCTCATGTTCTGGGGTTTTAACAGTTTGACCTGCTCCAGGATTAGTTGAGGAGAGAACTAAAGCACCGTGAAGTGATAAGGCAAGCGTAGTTGCAAAGAACAAAGTCACGGCAATCATATGAGCCGGATTGTAATGAAAATGTAAATATTGATAACCCGTATTAGAAACCCAATCCAAGTGACTCATAATGCCGTATGGGAAAGCATGACCCCAAGCACCCATCATGATTGGACGAATCACTTCAAGAGTGAAGTAAGCAAATACAGCCATTAAATAGGTAAAAGGAACATGCAATCCCATGCCTAATTTTCGACAAATTTCAATTTCTCGCAGAGCCCAAGAACCAAAAGCACCTAGTGCGCAAATGGTGATAATTTGCCATAAACCACCCTCCATCATCGGCGCAGTTCCTAGACCATATTTAAGATCGGGAGGAGCAATATTGATTTGCCAAATATTAAATACACCTTGGTGAGCAGCTCCCCAAAGTATCATAGCGGTACCAAGAAAACTAAAAAATAATGTGGTGACACCAAAAAATCCCACATAAAAAGGACCAACCCAGAAATCAAAAAGATCTCCGCCGATTAAAGTTCCACCTCTAACTCGGTACTTTCTCTCAAAATTGAGCATCGCCATGATGTGCTCTCCCATTTATTCAAAATTAAAATACTTAGAATTCGTGCTTGGATGGAGTTTTTAACAACCCCGTCCAAGGCTTGATAATACAAATTACTTTGCTGCGGCAGTACGTGACTGCAAATACTGCTGCTGTGACATGCCATCTAACCATTTGTATTGATTTGTACTCAATAAAATCAAATGAATCATTGCGGCTAATGCAAAGAGAAAAACGCCTTGTGCTACCATCGCCCTCAAAGGGTCGTATAGTTTCCAAATTCTCCACATAATGCTTCTCCTAAGTTAAGAAAGACATAAAGCTATAAACACCTGCTTTGGTTGAATCAAAAAGAGATTTACCTCCCTCTGAACCTGGTAGCCAACTACGCCACCCCATCGGCAGAAAAAATGTCAATAAAGTCACCATGAAACAAATGACAAAACATAAAATAAAAATTACTTTGAAAGAGATTGAATCGTTCTCCATAACTTCTGAGATTAATTCTGCTTTTTTTTCCATGATATTTCCTTTATTTTTTTACAACAACATCAACTAAACCAAGGACGCCAAGCCCATACAAGAATATGAGCAACTACTGCGATGGAGGCAAAACCAACCAGTCCTTGCACATAAAATACATGAAACTCTTTTGCTTCATCATCGGTTAAACCAGATACAGATCTGTTTTCACTCATGCTGATAACTCCTAAAAACAAAACTACAGTTACTACACTCACCCCGTGTAGCTTGGGGATATGACGGATAGCCGTCAAATTCTTTACTCATTAATAAATGAGTTTGTGTTCTCATCAATTGACTCCAGCACCTACTGTTGCCTGAATACGATTTAATAATTCTTCAGTTACACGTGAAGCACCAGCTAATCTTGCCTCACGTTCCGCACGATCACGTAAACGTTTAGCTGCTGAGATTTGTGTGAGAACAGGTTGATTTGCAACAATCTGATTCAGAATCATTTGAGCCTGTTCATCCCAAGGTAAATTTTCTAATTGACCAGGTTTAGCAAGCGTTGCCTCTACTTTGTCGAGATCAGTCCCTAAAGGAAGAATATGGAATAAGGCATCAAATAAAGCGTTACAGAATTCTTGAATAATGTAAGTTGCTCCTGCATAGCCCATGAACGGCGTACCGGTATGGCGACGGATAATGGCTCCTGGGAAAGATGCTGGGATAAAAGCAGCTCGACCGCCAACTTCTGCAGCATACATACGCTCATTAAAACTACCATATAACACTAATGGTGTTTTCTTTTGAACAAATTCACGGATTTCTTGATTATTGGTTTTATCGCCAGGTTTTCTTGAAACAGCAAAATTACAAGGCAAACCCATTTCATCTTCTAAAAAACTTCTCATTCCTCTGGTGTAAGTTTCATTAGCAACAATACCGAAACTAGCGGTACCAAAAAAGTCTTGTGTGACTGAGCGCCATAAATCCCAAATAGGTTTTAATGTAGTATGTTTTTCCTTAGCAATAAATGGCTCTGGGTCTATACCTAATAACTCACCTAATTTTCTTAAGAATTGAGTGGTACTATGCATACCAATTGGAGCTTGCAAGTATGGACGTTCAAGATTTTCACATAACAAACGACCAAATTCACGATACATACAAATATTGACATCAGCATCTACTAAATTTGCCACATCGGCTAAATGACTGCTGAGTGGGAACACCATATTAATATCAGCGCCAATACCTTCAACTAATCGTTTGATTTCTGCTAAATCACTATACATATTGAACATGCCATAGGCTGGGCCAATAATATTGACACGTGGCTTTTCACCTTCTTTACGAACTGGACGCTCTGGAATATGTTTAACACCGTATTCAGTCCATAACCAATACATGGCACGATTCGCACTTTGCCACTGATCTTCATCAATCGTTCTTGGCAAAAATCTAGCAATGTTCATACCGACTGGAGTTACGCCACCACCAATCATTTCTGCAATAGATCCCGTGACGACAACTGACGGCAAATCTGGATCCAATACTTTATGAGCACGCTTCATTGACTCTTCAGTACCTTCACGGCCAAGCTGTTCTTCAGCTAATCCAGTTACAACAATTGGTAACTCATGCGGTGGTAGTGCATCGGTGTAATGTAAAACTGATGTGACTGGTAAATTTTCACAGCCAACCGGTCCATCAATGACTACTTGTAAGCCTTTGATGGCAGTGAATACATATACTGCGCCCCAATATCCGCCAGCGCGATCATGATCTAATATCAACATTAGCCCATCTCCTCAGCTTTACGTTTTTTCATTTCTTTTTCTAAACGACGACGAACATTCGCTTTAAAGTCAGGTCGGTCTAAAGGTACTTCGTCCCAAACACCGGCATTATGGCCTGAGCCAACTTCACTAAAAAAGTCTTCCATTACTTTGAAGCGATGTTTATTAGCAATGGCTGCATTAATGACTTGTGCAAGAGATCCAGCACCAGCTACTCCCATTAAAGGTCGTGCAGAAATTAAATTCGTAAAATACAAAGCAGGTATCGCAAGTTGTTTAGCTTTTTGCACGACTGGCGTTGTACCAATGGCTAAATCAGGGCGGAACTCATCAATGGCTGCCAAGTCATCCTCTAAAGATGCGCGGTACTGAACACGAACACCTTTTGACTCTAACCAATTTTTGTCGTTTTCACTCCAAATCGTTTTAGGACATGCTGTACCTACATAACGTAAATCAGCTCCACTCTCGACTAAGAGGCGTCCCACGAGTAACTCAGATCCTTCGTAACCACTTAAGGTAATTCGACCCTTAATAGGTTTGGCCGATAAAGCACCTTTAATCATTGGTAGAAATTTATTTTGTGAGGCTGCAATGAGATCTGCGGAAATATTGCAAGATTTACCAATTTCTTCAAGCCATGCAGCAGTACCGTCATAACCAATTGGAGCAGAACCCACAATAGTTCTTCCAGCTGCCTGAAACTCGCGAATACTCGCTGTATAAAATGGATGAATCGCTGCTACTGCTGCACAGTCGAGCGCTTGGTATAGCTCGCGCCATTCACGAGTTGGCACAACTGGACCTGCTGCCAGACCCATTGGTTCAAGCATCATGCCAATACCAACCGGATCAACCGGGAACATTTCGCCTAATAATGTAATGGTAGGTTTTTCAGATTTACCTTGACGAGGTGCTGTGACTGGACCTGCCTCGGCTTCACTTCTTGCATACTTCAGCATTGCGCCAGCTAATACATCTTTTGCTTCTGCGTGAGTTGGCACACCAAACCCTGGCACGTCAATCCCAATAATTCGCACACCATTAATTTCTTTTGGTAACAACTGCAAAGGAACTCCACTAGCAGTTGGAACACATAAATTAATAATGACAATGGCGTCATACTTTACAGGATCTGCCTCTAGATAAACCGCCTCTCGAATATCTTCAAATAGCTTGCCTGTAACTAAGCTTTCTGAATTGAACGGTACATAACCCACACTTCTTTTTGCGCCATAAAAGTGTGATGTAAATGTCAGACCATAAACACAACAAGCGGATCCTGACAAAATAGTTGAAGTACGTCGCATTCTAAGACCAACACGTAAGGATCCAAAAGCAGGACACATACTTTGCGGTTGATCATGAGGACCTTTAGGATAATCTTTGGCATAGCGCTGCAGAACTTCTGATTTATTGGCTGCTTTTGCAGCTTCAATCATTTGTTCTGCTCCGGAATGACAACCTATACCATCAGCATTCATTGCTTCCGGATTTTTTAGGATTGGGATTATTTTTTTGTCAGTCATGATTAGGCTTTGTCGTAAATGACTTCGAGTGAATCTTTATGTAATTCAACCTTACCAACCATGTCAAATAGACTTGCTGGCTCAAGCACAACGCTTCGACCCACTTGGTCTCCAGAGAACAAGCCTAATAATTCATCTTGGGACAATGGCTTAGGTCTTACCGGTGGCGCTTTTGCAACGTTCTCTCCGAGCATATCGAATAGACTTGCCCATTCAGTACCTGGTTTACCAATGATTTCGTAATTAGCACTCTTACGACGAATATCTTCATTTGCTGGGATTGCTGAAAGAATTGGAATTCCAGCGCGTTCAGCAAAGGCCGCAGCTTCACCTGTACCGTCATCTTTATTAATAACCATACCGGCGACACCAACGTTTCCTCCAAGCTTACGGAAGTATTCCACCGCAGAGCAAACGTTATTCGCAACATACAAGGATTGCAAATCGTTACTTGCAACCACAATTACCTTTTGGCACATATCGCGGGCAATTGGTAAACCAAAACCTCCGCAGACAACGTCACCTAGGAAATCTAACAGAACATAATCAAAACCCCAATCATGGAATCCTAATTTTTCAAGTGTCTCAAAGCCGTGAATAATACCGCGACCGCCACAACCCCGACCTACTTCAGGCCCACCGAGTTCCATAGCAAAGACACCGTCACGTTTAAAACAAACATCACCGATTTCAACTGACTCTCCAGCTAATTTCTTCTTCGATGAAGTTTCAATAATGGTGGGGCAAGCTTTGCCGCCGAAGAGTAAAGAGGTCGTGTCACTTTTTGGATCACAGCCAATTAATAAGACTTTTTTACCTTGTTGAGCCATCATGTAAGACAGGTTCGCTAAAGTAAAACTCTTACCAATTCCACCCTTACCGTAAATCGCAATAATTTGTGTTTCTTTGGTAACCGGCTTTGTAGAAACTGGATCTGGTTCCACCGCAGCCTCTTTTTTCAAATTCATAAATTGCACAGTTGCTTCTGCAGGTATAGGATTATTCATTACGCTGTTCTCCAATTTAGAGTCATTTTTAAGCATTGCATATCGTTAAATGCAGTGTGATAAGCTGAGCCAGCTTCCTGAGGGTTGCTGGTATGTGTAATCAACCCATCCAATGCCAATTGCTTAGAACGAATGAGTTGATGAACTTCTTCAATATCTTTAGCTTGCCACTGAGCAGCAATGCGCATTTTCATTTCACGCATAAAAGCAGGAGCAAAGTTATAAGATATTGGGCGATCGTAAAATCCGGCAAGGACAATTTCACCTTGTGGACGTAAACGGCTTACTAGTGTGTTAATGATTTCGGAATCACCGCTAGCATCACAAATCACACCATACTGATGAAAATCATCGTCTTTAGGATGAACCACTTTATAGCCCATTGCCCCAGTGGATCGGATCGGGTTTGTCTCCCAAACAATAGGTGTTTTTCCTTTAGCAACAGCAATTCGGGCAAGCAGCCTTCCGACAACACCATGACCAATAATTAAGTCTGGTTGAGCTTGTTCTCTACCTTCTGTTACATGGTAAGCCGTAGCAGCTAACGCAAGAAGGATGCTCTCTGCACCATCATCTTCATCGAGAAGAGTTACTCTTTGAGCAGGAATAACCACATGAGAAGAAGCACCGCCAAACAGACCTTTTACCTCACCATAGCATTTGGCTCCCGGCACAAAAACACGCTGACCAACTTTTAACTTAGCATTTTCGCCAACATGAGTAATGTGGCCTACCGATTCATAACCAGGCACTAATGGATAGCCCATTCCAGGGAATTGGGGCATCAAACCACTCCAGATTAACTTTTCTGTGCCGGTACTAATGCCGCTATATTCCATTTCAACAGCAACATCATCAATACCCAAATCTTCAATTTGTAATTTTTTCAAAGAAACCTGTTTAGGTTGATTGATTACAATTGCCTGAGCTTCCACTTATAGTTCCTGTTAATTTTGATTTACACCTACAATGTAAAATTATTGTTACATTGTTTACCTCATTCTACATCAGTATTTACCCTAAGTAGCAAATTCCTTATTTCTCAGCAACTACAATTTGAGCATTGATTTTCATCATGTTTTTAACTAATTTTGTTCTTTTAAACCCAGCCTCAATTAAAAAATCTTTTATTTCTTGAGAACTTCTCGGCCTTCCTCGACCCATCGCTAACAAATAAAACCCAAAATAAGCCTGCCCCATTGCTGGTAAATCCTCTGTATTTGCCATTGGCTCAGCCACCAAAAGCTTGCCGCCTGAGGGTAATGACTGATAAATAGACCTTAATAACTGCTTTACTCTCGCGTCATCATGATCAAAAATGACTCGTATCAGGGTCACAAGATCTGCACCACTTGGAATCGGATGATTAAAAAAATCACCACCAAAACATTGAACTCGTCCGGCACCCAATGTTTCATCTAATTTTTCTTGGGCTAATTGCGCAACCCCTGGTAAATCGAAGAGTTGAAATTGCAGATGTTTGACACGCTGACTCAAAAGTGAAATAAAGGTGCCTTGGCCACCACCAACGTCTAACAAACACTGATGTTGATTAAAGTTATAAGAATCGATCACTTCGTCAGCCACTAGCGGTAAAGAATCGGACATCAGAGCCGAATACTGAGACACCTTATCTGTATCACTTAAACTCTTTAACTCTTCACTTTGTTCTGTTATGTAGGGCCAATAACTTTCTAGCGCTTTTTCTTTGAGCTCACCACGCAATAAGGCAATCGGATCTCTCATATCCTGATAAAGTGCCCCATGATGCTCAATCATTGACAGCAAGGCTTGATTACCGACGAGAGGAGCTCCGAGTGTTCCCAGAGCAAAACGATTGCCTCTGGTTTCAATTAGTTCCAATGACTGTGCACCGAGTAGTAAGCGCTCCAAGCCCTTGATTGGCATATCTACTTTTTTAGAAAGCTCTTCCAAACTCAAAGGACCATTTGCTAAGTGCTCAAAAAGGCGCACACGCACACAGGCAAGCAATATTTGTGAATACACAAAACCAGCCATGAGGTCAAAGACACCCTTTGCTCTACTCTTAGAAATCGAACTTAAAAATGGGACTTTAGCAACGATTCTTTGGAATTGACGATTCGCGATTAATCGATCTTTTCTGATCAAAATCTTATCCAATAAGGAGTACTTATCCTTATCAATCGGTAGCATATTCAAGGAAACATTTTCCATTCAACTAAACCGTTGAAGTCTTGTTAGACTTTTGAACCAATTCTTTCTGTACTCTGTCATACAGTGCATTTGGTACCAATCGCTCGGATTCACTGAGGACTAACTTCTTCAACATATCTTGACCTGGACACTCTGGAATTGAGCGTATAGCTCGAGCTACTAGCTCATCAAAGTATTCAACCGCACCATCAAGGCCTAATTGGCGGGTCGCACTAGGACGATCTAACTCTATATCTTTACCAACTGGCTTACCCAAACTTTGCATATCACCAATCACATCACGAATATCATCAGCCACCTGGTATGCCTCTCCTAGGCTATCGCCTAGAGTGGCCCACACGAGAGGATTAGATCCTGCTGCCGAAGCTCCAGCAGAAGTTGCGGCTGAAAATAAAGCTCCTGTTTTAGCTTTTTGATAGGTTCTTAAGTTCACTTTTGGCTCACATTCCCAAGCCTGTCCAGCAATAATGCCGTTAGGAACACCAACACCCTGCGCTACGATTTTCATCACAGGTGCTAAACGATTGAGTGAGTCTTCAGCAGAATGCAGGAGAGCCTCAAATGCCATCACAATCAAAGCATCTCCCGCGAGAACGGCTAAACGTTCGCCGTAAGCCGCATGTACCGAAGGAATCCCTCTGCGCAACTCAGCATTATCAAAGCAAGGTAAATCATCATGCACCAAAGAGCCGCAATGCATTAACTCCAAAGCGACAGCAGCACCCATCGCCAATTTTGGATCATCATTGCCACAGGCAAATGCAACGGCTAAACAGAGTTGCGGACGAATTCTGGCACCGCCTGGAATGACAGCATGTCGAATAGCCTTATTGAGTGACTCTGGCCCACCTTGATTTTCAAAGGACTTTAAAACTTCTTCAAGAGCATGCTCAATAAGCAATTTAGGTGACATGTTGACTCCCCGTAATTTATAATTGCAACAAATGTGTAAATAATATTATTCACTTAATATGTAAACAAATATAGACACATCAATCAGGAAAGTCAATTAATTCAATAAATATTAGGGCAAACCCTAATCTTCATTTGATGATTTCTTTATTAGTAATATGAATTTGATGAAAAAATTTCAAGTAATCTGTCAGATGACAAATAAGACTTAAAAAAGACTCGCGCAAATGACGATGACCACCGATATCACTCGAGTACCATCAAACTGGCCAAACCGCCAGTACAGTCAGTCCTTGCGACTATCGGGCTTCAATTGGCACTTTCAGTTATGTAAGCATCCAGACCCAAACGCAAAGTCGCTGCTTTTTATTCACGGCACGGGCGCATCAACCCATTCTTGGGCCAATATTTTCAATCACTTTCGGGCGAATTACACCGTTCTGGCGATTGATTTACCTGGACACGGCTTTAGTCATGGCGCTCAAAAATCTCAATTGCATATCGATGAAATTGCAAAACACTTAAAGCTTTTGCTTGAAACTCTTGAGATACCAACACCAAATATCATCATCGGACATTCCGCAGGTACGAATTGTGCCTTGGCATTAAGCTTGCTTCTCACTAAACCGCCCGAAGCAGTGATTGGTTTTAATCCTTCCTTAGTAAGTCCACCCAGCAGCTTGTTGTTTTTTCTAGGGCCACTAATTAATCCTTTGATGACTTCAGGACTGACGGCAAGCTTTCTTGCCGCGAGCATTCCTAAAACCAATATGATTAACAAATTATTGGATTCGACCAACTCGATACTGAGTAAAGAACAACGCGAACCCTATCGATATTTGTTCAAAGAACAAAGTCATATTTATGGTTCAATGAACTTTATGGCAGCTTCCGATATACCAGTATTACTTACCAAGAGCTCGCTCATTCAAACCCAATTTATTTTTGTAGTCGGCAAACAAGATCTGTGGGTAAAACAATCTGCCCTCATACCAATTTTAGATAAATACTTTCCTGAGGCAACTATCTATCTTGAGGAAGGTGGACATTTATTGCCGGAAGTTAGCACTCATCGATGTATCGAAATCATTGAAAAAACGATTCACCAACTACCTATTTAAAGGAAAAAAATGAGCCTTACTTTAAAATTAATTTGTATCGGACTAGGTGTTTTTGGTCTTGCAATGTTTCTTAGAGCGTATCACTTTGGTAACCAATCCATGGGCAGAATCGGCGAATCTAAAAAGAATAAGTCCTAAAACGCCACTTCAATCAATTAACATTTTTGCCGCTTCGACAACTGAGGCTGATTTACCTTGAGGTAGTGGCAAATAGTGCGCACCAAGCTCACTCGCAATTCTTTGATTCGTTTCTTGGGGTCGCATTGAAGTGTCAATAAATAACATTTGTAATTGCTCCGCTCGCGCTTTTTTAGCACAGGCTAGTGCATCTTGAAAGGCTTGTTCACGTCCTCCCACGCCATCAAGGGTTACGTTTGCTCGACCATCCGTTAAAAGAATTAGTAACGGAGTTTGACCTTTAGACTTTAATTTTTTACCGAATTGTGCGGCATCCTGGATCGCTGCAGCAAGTGGTGTTCCTCCGCCACCTGGCATGCCAGATAATAGACGCTTAGCTCTTACCAGCGACCTCGTGGGGGGCAGAACCAACTCTGCCGCTTTGCCACGGAAAGTAATGAGGGCCACCTGGTCTCTGCGGATATAACATTGAGCGAGGAGTAACTCTACTGCGCCCTTAGCTTCGGATAAACGCTCCATGGCCGATGAACCTGATGCATCCACCACAAAGACCGTAACAGTGCTGGTGCGCTGGACATATTGTTTGAGATAAATATCATCTACCTTAATAATGATCCCTTTAGCAGTTGCCCGCTCTCCTTGCATTTCTAAACGCCGAATTTTTTGCCAAGGACTCGCCGCCTGGATCGTCTTTAAAATGTCGACTTTATGCTTATAACTTGGTCGACCTTTACGAGAAGGCATCGCTTGACCACTCAGTAATCCTTTTTGTAATTGGCCAACTTTTCCTTGAGCGCTTGCATTTGATTTAATCATTTTCTGTTTTTGATCAAACGAATCCAACAAGGTTTGTGACAAAGTGGCTTTGCTTGCTTCAATGATCATCTCCTCTAAATCTTCACGATTTAAGCTTGGAGGCTCTGGCTTGTCTTGATTTCTTTCATCCGTTGACTCTTGTTCAGAGGGGGGTGGCTCAATTGGCGGTGGCGGTAAATCGTTTGGATTGGGTGCCTCATCCGGAGGTGGTTCTTTACTCTCTGGTGGAGACTCTTCTGCTGGATCCTGCTCTAGTTGTTCTTCTTTAGGTTGAGGTAGGCGCGTAATACGATGAGCAAATACTAAGCGAGTTGCCGTCTGAATATCACCCTGTTCAAGGTAATCCCCTCCACGCAATGCTGCAAGAACACGTGCTGCCCGAGCAACATATAAACCTACCCGTAAGGAATCTATTCCAAATGATTGCGCTGCAATCATCATCGCTTCCAACGCTTCAATGGGCACTTCTATTTGCTTAAAATTTGCTCGGATTTGCAAAATATCAATTGACTCCAAAGCAAACTCACAATGACGATAAGACAGCCCCTCTAAGTTAATCTGAAAGCCTAATCGCTCTTCCAAGCGAGATAATAAATGTTGATCTTCCTCTGTCAGGCTTTCGTCAAAAGCAATCATGCCGAATTGTCCCGTGGTATCAAAGGCTTGGGTCAATAAGGCAGCAGTATGAGATTTCATGCGCTCGACCATCGGCATGAGGAGTAAACCATCATGGATTTGATCCAAAATTCCCAGTGAGTAGACCTTTTTTTGCTGAGCTAAGGTTTTCAATAAATCTAACTCGCCAATGAGAGCACCTTCATCTGCATTGCTTGGTACTTTAATGAGCGAGACTTGACCGTTAATCAAATTCTGTAAGCCTTTTAACCATTGATCTCGGACAGGCCCTGCTTGAGATTTGACCCAAATACCACCAAGTCCTGCTGGGTCGATTGCGACAATTTTTGCAATCAAACAAGCATCAGACCAACGCCTTTGGTCCTGCTCGGAGTCTAGTCTAGACTGCTCCATTTACTTTTGAAATAGTTCTTCTAATGCACGTTCAATACGAACAGTTGAACCTGTATCGTCGAGTGGATCACGTCGCAGTCGATGCCTTAGCGCGTAGGGAGCAATGCGCTTTAGCATCTCTAAATTAGCAATTTTCTTATTCTCAAATGCGCAAATAGCCCTGATGGTGCGCATCATCGTCAACTCACCGCGCAGACCGTCAGCTCCTAAATGTGCACACAACTGAGATACCTGAATCAGGATCTCATCATTAACTTGCACCTTCAGAAGTCTTTTACGGGAGGCAATGATTTTTTCTCGTAATTCATTTTGTGCCTCAGACCATTGCTGAATAAAGGCCTCAGGATCACGTTCATATAATTCGCGACGTTTAATGATTTCAATACGGGTCATGACTTCACTCGGAGTCTTCACCTCTACAGATAAGCCAAAACGGTCTAATAGTTGCGGACGTAACTCACCCTCTTCAGGATTACCACTGCCAATTAACACAAATTTTGCTGGGTGACGAATACTCAAGCCGTCACGTTCCACCACGTTTTCGCCGGACGCAGCAACATCAATCAGTAAATCGACTAAATGATCCTCTAATAAATTAACCTCATCAATATATAAATAACCACGATTCGCTTTAGCTAATAACCCACTTTCAAATGACTTCACCCCTTGAGACAAAGCTTTCTCAATATCTAAAGAGCCAACAATACGATCTTCTGTAGCGCCAAGTGGTAAATCTACGACTGGGGCATCAATAGTTTGGGACTTAAATTTTTTACCAGCTGCTTTTAGAGCAGCGCAGTTACTACATAAAACCTTACCCATCGGGTCACAATGGTAGCTGCAACCTTCAACAGCACTCATCGACGGCAGTAAAGCAGCTAGAGACCTAACCATTGTTGACTTACCGGTTCCACGATCTCCAAACACTAGCACTCCACCAATACTTGGATCAATCGTCGAAAGAATCATCGCCAACTTCATTTCTTCTTGGCCAACAATTGCTGTAAATGGAAAATTTAAAGCCATGTTTATTCTCTCTTATATAGCTATTTTTGATTTTTAAAAAGGATTGAATAATCTAACATATATTTTTTTAATGAAAATTCACAAAGCCTAGTACTTTCCCTAAGAATTGAAATTATTGTGTAAATTATAATTGACATAATTGGTGTAATTTAATAAATTTATTACTTAATTCGTTTTTTTGCAAAAGGAAAACGCTTCCGTTTTATTAGCTCATCAAAAATAGATGTTTAGATCTGATCTTTTTCAATTTCAACATCTTCTGAATTGGGCCGAGGAACTTGCAGATTGAAGAAGCTTGAACAAACTAGTTCAAGCCATCATAAAGAGGAGATGATGTGAGTCCATTAATGACTAAAGCAATAGACTTAATATTGCCAAAAAATGTATCTCAAGCTCCTGTTATCGCCCATTTATCCTATCGCAGTAAGGCTTTACAAGTATTTAATGATGATCAGTTAGGCGAACTAGAATTAGCAGCTTCTACTAATAATAAAAAACTTGGTGTTACCGGTATATTTTTATATAACAATGGAGATTTTTTTCAATCCATTGAAGGCCCCCCAGATAAACTGGAAAGCACGTGGGCAAAAATCCTTGCCGATGATCGCCATTCCATCACTGAAATCCAACCATTAAGCTACTCACCTTATAGGTTGTATTCTGGCTGGAACATGAAGCTGTTTAAGCAAAAAAATATCTATAAAAGTTCAATTGATTCATACAGTCCTCAAAATAGAACCTCTGACTTATTATTTAATCTTGTAAGAGAAGATATTTGGCCTGCTCTACTAAAGAATCATGAGTTAAATCAGTTTCCAACAGTCCGTGATACTTATGAAATACATCGCCTAGCAAAGCTTTTAATCACTGACCGGTCTGATGTACCAGAACAAATGTTACAAGCTTATTTTCAGAAAAATAACCAGTCCTTAGGTAACTTTTATTCCTTTGTCATCGGTCCTCTAGCATTATATTTAGGAGACCTCAGTTCTGAGGACTTATTTAATGAATTTGAAGTAACGATTGCCCTAAATCGGGCCCTGGTCTTTTTTAGAAAAATACGTCATATCCATTCAGGTTCTTTTATTAGTAATTCACCTAAGGTTACGGTTGCTAACATGCCTGGAGAACAACATATTATTTCAAGCGTGATTGACTATGAAATTCTATGGCAAGCAGGTATGGATGTAACACTCAATTTCTCTAAAACGGATGAACAACTTTTAAGTTATGTACATACCAATAAAATTGATGTTTTAGATCTATCCCAAAGTCCAACTCTTTTTAAAGCAAGTCAATTAGCGCGTTTAAAAATGCTCATTGGGCATATTTATGATTATTCTTTGAATCCTAAAATCGCCATCATCCTTAAAGGACGTGGATTCTCGAATCTTTCAAAAAATCATGAAAGTTTTGGCGCTGATTTAATTTGTAACGTAACAAATGAACTGAAAAAAAATGTGCTTGATGTCTTTAATCAGTCTCTAACCGTACCTAAACCGATTCAAATCCTCAAGAAATTAAAGACCATCATCCATTAAAAGGTATCGTAAAAATTAACACCTTTCAATAAAGTTTTAGTCTTTCAAGAAATCTTTCAAATAGGGCAAACTTCTTTGAGGATCTTCTTCTTGAGGTAAGTGGCCCATTTCAGGAATTTTTTGCAATCGCGCCTGTGGCATGAGATGAAGATAATCCTGTGCGTTTTGAATCGGAATCATCCCGTCTTGTTCGCCCCAAAGAAGAAGTACTGGGCAATGAATATCCTTTAGGTATAAATTGGGGTCTTTTAAAATAGTCTGACGCATTCTATCTACCATCGCCCGACGGTTGCCTGGCATTAAAGCCAATTCATAATATCGTTCAAACAAAGCTGGGGTTAAAACATTTTTATTAGCATAAGCAAACTCTAAGTTTTGCTTAAACATGAACTGCGGGAATACATATTCGATGAGGTTCATGTATGGAGGCACCGCTGGCGCTTTGTTATACATCATCCCGGGACTTTCAAAGCCATCGGGAGAGATGAGAACAAGCTTTGAGACAAGCTCTGGATTTTTGGCTGTGAAATACCAGGCTATCCGTCCACCAATTGAATTTCCAACCAGATAAATTTTATTCAGTTTTAACTGATTGATGATTTCTAAAAGAAGTTGGTTCGTTCGATCATCTGAGTAATCCCCTGCCTGATCAGGCCCACTTAAACCAAAGCCAGGTAAGTCAAAGCGGATAACGCGATAGTCTGTATTCAGTTCTTTTGACCACTCTTCCCAAGTATGTAAACTAGCGCCAAAGCCATGAATAAAAACAATTGCAGAACCATTTTTATTTCCTGTATCTTGCAGATGAATCCGATCACCGCCAACGTTGATAAACTGACTATAAGAATTACTATATTTGTGTTCTAAATTTTCTTTATTTAGATCAGTCGTCCAAAGTAATGCAGTCGCTAAAGCCGTCACAAAAAGTAAGAACATAAATAGAATCACCGAAATGCGTAGAACTGTTTTCATTAAATTGAACAGAAAAATAAAGAATTGGGTTGATAAATGGCTACTTTTAAACAATAAAAATAATTAAAATAACCCAAATGAAAATTTTTCTTACCGGAACTTCTGGCTTTGTCGGCTCTCATTTACTTCGATTTTTAGAGGGTCAAGGCCATCAAGTAATAAGCCATTTCAGGCCACATTACTCAAGTTTGACCTTTGAGCAAAATCATAACATATCCAATATTGACCTATTTGATGAGAATTCATTGGTTGCCGAATTGCGAACGATTGACATAATGATTCATTGTGGTGCATTCGTTGCAACTTGGGGAAAAGAAGAGGATTTCTATCAAAATAATATTTTACTCACTCAGTCCATCATTCGATGTGCCAAAAAAGCAGGCGTGAAACAGTTAATCTATTTAAGTTGTGCTTCAGTGGTCATGAATCAACCCCAGGCCCTTTTAAATATCACAGAATCTCTTACGCTAACTTATATTGATGGTTTGCCTTATTCAAAGTCAAAAGGCATAGCTGAGCAATTGGTTTTAGATGCTGGCAAAAAAGATCTAAAAACGATTGCTCTTCGCCCATCCTTTATATGGGGGCCTGGTGACATTGTGGACCGCCAAATTGGTAAGGCTGCTCAGGCAGGGGAATTTGGTTGGTTTAATCAAGGTGATTATTTATTCTCGACTTGTTATATTGAAAATCTGCATGAAGCCATTTCTAAAGCAATGCAATCAAATCAAACTGGGCAAGCCTATTTCATTTCGGATGGAGAGGCGATTCGTTTTCGATCATTTATGGAAAAAAGATTACAAATGGGTGATTATCCGATTCCAAGCCTTTCATTCCCTAATTGGTTTGCTTGGGCTTTAGCGAGATTCACTGAAAATGGTTGGAAATACTTGCCATTAAAGGGCTCGCCACCCATTACAAGAGAAATGGTAAGACTAACTGGATATCCATTTACTGTCTCAATCGAGAAAGCCCAAGTTGAATTAGGGTATCAGCCTAAATACAGTGTTGAGAAGGCCTTTGTTCATCTTTCAGGGTTAATACCTAATGCATTAATTGTATGAAATAATCTTAGAAGCTTGCAACGAATAATAAAGAAAACATGATGATAGAAAACGATATTTTTTTAAAGGCTTGTAGGTACGAAGAAACAGACAGAACGCCGGTCTGGCTCATGCGACAAGCAGGCAGATACCTACCTGAGTATCAGGCTACACGAGCCAAAGCTGGTAGTTTTATGGGGCTAGCTAAAAGTCCCTCCTATGCTGCTGAAGTGACACTTCAACCACTAGATCGATATGATTTAGATGCAGCTATATTATTCTCAGATATTCTCACGATTCCAGACGCCATGGGATTAGGTTTGAGTTTTGTGAATGGTGAAGGCCCACAATTCGCCAACCCACTCAATACTGAACAAGCCGTTCTAGATTTACAAGTTGCTGATATGGGTCAACTTGATTACGTATTTAACGCTGTCAAAGAAATCAGAAAATCATTGATGCAAAATGGTAAACAGCGTGTACCACTCATCGGATTTTCTGGCAGTCCTTGGACACTAGCTTGTTACATGATTGAAGGCAGCGGTTCAAAAGACTTCTTAAACACGAAGAAAATGTTATACAACCGTCCAGACTTAATGAACCGTATTTTAGATATTAATGTCGAGTCTGTTGCCCAATACCTTGAACTGCAAATCGATGCCGGTGCGCAAGCAGCGATGATCTTCGATACATGGGGTGGCATGCTCAGTAGCGGGGACTATCAGAAATTTTCCTTAGACCCGATGAATAAAATCATCAAACGAATTAAGTCCAATAAGAAATATGAGTCAGTACCAGTGATCATCTTTACCAAAGGCGGTGGAGGTTGGCTACCAGCAATGGCTAATTCTGGGGCAGATGTCATTGGCCTAGACTGGACGATTGAATTGAAACTAGCAAGACAGACTCTTGACCAAACTGGTAAAAAAATTGCTATCCAAGGTAACGTTGATCCGCTTCTTTTACTTGCGAATCCGAAAGAAATTGAGCGAAGAGTGACCGAGAGTATTTCGAATCTTGCTGATGCAAAAGTGAATGGCTCCCACCCACTCAATGGCCATGTATTTAACCTTGGGCATGGCATTAATCAATTGACGCCTCCAGAACATGTACACAGTTTAATTGCGGCGGTCAAAGAGGCCTCGACCCGACTCAGAGGAAAATAATGAATCAGCCAAACACACCTAGCCGTCTAGTTATTGCATCTCGTGAAAGTCGCTTAGCGATGTGGCAGGCAGAGTATTTGCGGGACTGCCTTAAAAATCTTTATCCAGAATGTGACGTACAAATACTTGGCATGACGACAAGGGGTGATCAAATCTTAGATAAGGCCCTCTCCAAAGTTGGTGGTAAAGGTCTTTTTGTTAAAGAACTCGAAACCGCAATGGCGGAAGGTCGTGCAGATTTAGCAGTGCACTCATTAAAAGATGTGCCGATGGTGATGCCAGAGGGATTTGAATTAGCCTGCGTGATGGCTCGGGAAGATGCGCGCGATGCTTTTGTATCTAATCACTTTAAGAGTCTAGAAGAGCTACCTCCAGGTTCTGTTGTGGGAACCTCTAGTCTACGTAGAGAATCCATTTTAAAAGCACGTTTTCCGCATTTAGTGATTGAGCCCCTACGTGGCAATTTGGATACTCGTCTAGGCAAATTAGACAGTGGTATATTTCAAGCCATTATTTTGGCTGCGGCAGGTTTAAAACGCTTAGGCTTGGCAAATCGTATTGCTGCATTTTTACCATTAGATATTTATACTCCCGCACCAAGTCAAGGCGCATTAGGGATTGAAACCTTAAGCAGTAATCCGCAGATTAAAGAGTGGTTAGCGCCTTTGAATGACTTACCTACCTTACTTGCTGTTTCAGGCGAAAGAATGGTTTCTCGCCAACTGGGCGGTTCCTGCGAAGTTCCGCTGGCTGCTTATGCAAGTTGGGAGAATCAACAAATGCACATGCGCTCTTTTGTGGCGAGTGTTGATGGGAGTAAGATTTGTCAGGCAACTGGACAGGCTACTGTCAATAGTGTCGCTGATGCTGAGGCACTCGGCTTAAGTCTTGCTCAAGAATTATTAGCGCAAGGTGCAGAAAAATTCATTAAATCCCCCATCTAATTAATACGGGTAGATTTACTGCTTTCATTAAATCCTAAAGAATAAAAATTTCTTTTTATTCTTTAGGATTTTTTTCGATTAGAATCTTAATATAAAAAAGAGTTAAGCTCAAAAATATTAGGAGACATAATGACTGATCTTTCACAGATCTCATCTGATTTGCCGTTGCTTACGCAATATGTTGCGAACTTTTCTACACAATTAAAATTTTCTGATCTCTCAGAAGAGGTCAATGAACTAGCCAAAAAATCTATCTTAGATGCCGTTGGAGTTTCTCTATCTGGATCTATTTCGGAACCGAATAAAGTACTAGAAAAATATTTACAAAGCCTCAATTGCCAAGGTCCAGCGACTGTCATTGGCTCCAACTTAAAGCTATCGCCAAGGTTTGCGGCTCTTGCCAACGGCACCGCTATGCATGCAGACGACTATGACGACACTTTACAAGCGCAAACGGGTAGATTTCAAGGTATACACCCTACTTCACCAGTACTCGCAGCACTCTTAGCGTATTCAGAAACTACTCAAGTATCCGGTAAACAATTTTTAAAAGCCTTCCAAGTTGGTGTGGAGGTTTCTTGTCGGTTATTTGATGCAACGCATGTTAACCACATTTTGCATGGCTTTCACTCGACAGGAACCTGTGGCATGCTAGGTGCCACAGTAGGTCTAGCTAACTTACAAAATTTCGACAACCAGGCAACTGCAATTGCTCTCGGTATTGCAGCTAGTCAAGCTGGAGGCCTACAAGAAAATTTTGGCACAATGGTAAAACCGTTTCATGCAGGACGCTCTGCTGAAGGGGCCATCGTGTCGGTCGATCTTCAAAAGATCGGCTTTACTGCATCACCTATTATTCTAGAAGCGAAGAGAGGCTTCTTTCAAGCTTTAGGGGGTGGTTATGAAGCCGATCGACTGCTCGGAAAATTAGGTAATCCATGGTCATTTTTAGACCGCGGAATCTGGCTAAAGCCCTACCCAACCGGCAGCCTCGGACATCCTGCAATGACGGCTATGCATGAGTTAGTTCTTGAGCATCATATTCAAGTAAACGACGTACAAAAAATCATCCTCAAAACGAGTCAAAATATTCACCATACTTTATTGCATCATCGGCCTAAAACAGAGCTGCAAGCGAAGTTTAGCCTTGAGTTTTGTTTAGCAGCGCTCCTAGTAGACCGAGCCTGTGGACTCAATCAGTTTCATGATGAATATGTCAATCTTCCTGCTATTCAATCAGCTATTCAACTTATCGAATATACCTACTTCACCCCAGAAGAAGAGAAAAATAATCAACACACAATCGTGACTAGTTTCGTATCGATTGTTCTTAAAAATGGTGAGAGTTACTCGATACGAAAAGATTTTGGGAAAGGCAATAAAGCAAATCCCATGAGTGAAGCTGAAATTACGGATAAATTCAGAGAATGCTCAGAGTATCGCAAATGGGATAGTAAAAAAACAGAAAATGCCATCATGTCTATTCGAAACATTGAGGCTTTAGATGATATGCGCCAATTAACGCGGTGGTTAGGATCATGAAACTAATAATCTTCAAAATCACTTATGTCATCTTTGGGGCTTTCTCATTATGTTCTCTCTCATATGCTGCTGAACCTTCTAATGATGCAAGCAATTACCCGACAAAACCTATTCGCTTAATCCTGCCTTTTCCTGCAGGGGGTGGCACTGATAATTTAGCAAGAATTATGGCACCCAAGTTATATAAGTTACTGGGGCAGCCAGTTATCATTGATAACCGGCCTGGTGCTTCTGGGAATATTGCTACAGAGGCGGTAGCTAAAGCCAATCCTGATGGTTATACCGTTCTCATGGGATATAACACTGCCCTCACTTTTAATCCGTTAATTTTTCAGAATCTCAGTTTTGATATTCAAAAAGACCTCAAACCGGTAACGCTTTTAGCCACCGCAAAATATTTCTTGGTAGTCAATAACTCGGTTCCAGCAAAATCATTAAAAGAGCTCATCACCTTAGCTAAAGAAAAACCTGGACAATTAAATTATTCCTCAGGTGGCAATGGTGGGACATTACATTTAGCTGCTGAACTGTTTAAGTTTAGGACTGGCACTGAAATCACTCATGTGCCTTATAAAGGTGGCGCACCAGCAACGCTCGGGGTTCTCACCGGTGAAGTACAAATGACCGTCGGTAGTGTGACCTCCTTAATGCCTCATATTAAAACGGGTAAGATTCGACCTCTCGCGGTCACTAGCTTAACGCGTTCCAACGTAATGCCAGATGTACCCACCATGAATGAATTAGGCTTAAACGGTTTTAATGTGACGTCTTGGTACGGTCTTTTAGTCCCTAAAAATACTCCCGACGTGATTGTTGCAAAACTAGTCAAAGCGGCTCACGAAGTGATTGAATCTGACGAAGTAAAAGAGTCGATGGCTAAACAAGGATTAGATGTCACTATCGGTTCACCTACTGAATTTGAAGAAATCATCAAAAATGAAACCGCCATGTGGCGTGAACTCAATAAGAAATTAAAAATTACCGCAAATTAATAATCCTAATCATCCCATCTATCTCGAGGATCACAATGAGTCAAAAAATATCTCCCACCATGCTGAAGTTGAGCAAATATATTTCAGCAGCAACTTCCAAACCGATTCCCAAACAGGTTAGCGAAAGAGCTAAATTACATTTAATTGATACCTTTTCTGCCATGATTTCTGGTTCTAGACTAGAGCCTGGTAAAAAAGCCATTGCCTATGTCAAAACATTAGGTGGCAAACCTGAAGCAACTGTTATTGGTACCAAAATTCGCACTAGTATGCAAAACGCTGCTCTAGCAAATGGGATGTTTGGTCACGCCGACGAAACGGACGATACGCACCCACCATCCTTAACCCATCCAGGAACCAGTGTCGTGCCCTCTGCGCTAGCAGTCAGTGAAACGCGTAAATTGTCTGGTGAAGAATTTTTACGTGCAGTCGTACTCGGATACGACATTTGTGCAAGAACTTTATTAACTTTAAAGCCAATGCCTTATTTGCGTTCAGGGCATCATGCTGGTGCGACTGGTCAGGTCTTTGGTGCCTCGGCTGCTGCAGGTGCTCTACTTAAATTGTCTCCACTAGAAGTTCGATACATGCTTTCTTACACGGGTCAACAAACAGCTGGGCTCTACACTATGTTCAGAGATCCAGAACATATTGAAAAGGCGTATGCGATGGGCGGTATGCCAGCGCATAACGGACTGCAATCGGCCTTAATGGTCAAGTCAGGCTGGACTGGTGTAGAAGATATTTTTTCTGGAGAGCGTAACTTTTTCTATACCTTTGCACCAGAGGATTACGAGATTAATGATTTAGTAGACGGCCTCGGTAAACGATTTGAGATGATGCGGGCATCGATTAAGAGATGGCCGATTGGTGGGCCAATTCAAGGACCCATGCACGTCTTAAATGATCTGCTAAAAGAGCATCAATTTAAAGCAGCGGATATAGAAAAAATTATTGCCAAGATGCCTGATAAAGAACTAGAGATTGTCAACAACCGGCCGATGCCTGACATCTCTGTGCAACACTTACTATCGGTGATGGTGATCGATAACAAACTCACTTTTAAATCTGCACATGATTTTGCCAGAATGAAGGATCCACAAATCTTAAAAATGCGCTCTAAAGTGCATGCCGTGGGCGATGAATCGTTAACGGATGTGCAAAGACGTTGGCGCTGTGTCATGGAAGTCCATTTAAAAAATGGCACCGTACTACATGGGCAAACCATGGCAGCAAAAGGTAGTTTTGAAAATCCTTTAAACATTAATGAAGAAAAAGAAAAAGCGATGGATTTAATCGGCCCGATTTTAGGCAAGCCAAGGTCTATAGAGTTGTTAGATTACCTGTGGAACATTGATCAGGTAAAAAACATGGCCTCTATTCAAAAATTTATTACAAAGTAACTCTTAAGGGAGATCGTATGAAATCATTGATTTGTTTATCCATCCTCAGTTTGTCAATTGCAAGTAGCGGAATGTTAAAGGCACAAGAGTATCCATCCAAACCAATCCATATTGTCATCCCCTTTGCGCCCGGTGGTGGCGCTGATGTTTTGATGAGACCGCTCAGCAAAAAACTCAACGAAATTTTAGGTCAACCGATTATTTTAGATAGTAAGCCTGGTGCAAATGGCAATATTGGTGCGCAGTTTACGAGTAAAGCCAATCCGGATGGCTATACCCTATTAGTTGGTAATAGTTCCATTCCTATTAGCGTCAGTTTGTATCGCAACTTGGGTTATGACCCATTAAAAGATCTGACGATGATTAGCTTAATCACTATGGCACCCAGTACCCTGGTAACGAATCCAAGTTACCCAGTAAAAACTGTAAGTGATTTGATAAAACTAGCAAAAGAAAATCCTGGCAAAATTAACTATGGATCTGCTGGTTCAGGAAGTACTCCTCACTTAGGTATGGAGATGCTAGGTTTAGCGACGGGCACGAAGTTTACCCACATTCCATACAAGGGATCTGGTCCCGCTGTAACCGCATTGTTAGGTGGTGAAGTAGATGTATTAATAACAAATACTTCTACCATCATGAGTCAAGTTCAATCCAAAAGACTAAACCCTGTAGCAGTTACAAGTTTACAACGCTCGCCGATCATGCCAAACATACCAACTATTTCTGAGACAGTTCCAAACTTCGAAGTAAAAACTTGGTATGGTTTATTTGGTCCGGCAAATTTACCAAAAGAAATTGTCAATAAATTAAATGCTGCGATCGCTGAGGCAATTCGTAGTCCAGAAATCAAAGAACAACTCATCCGCAGTGGTTATGAACCTGAAACCACTTCACCAGAGGGTTTTAATCAACTGATGAAAGATGACGTTGTTGCGTGGGGTAAAGTTGTAAAAGCTTCAGGTGTTCAGATCGATTAAGACAATTAAAGACTCCAGTACATAACCTACTGGAGTTGTATTTACAAGATCTTAGAAGCCATATAAGCGCGTTGGATTATCCACCATAACTTTTTGGATATTTGTCGGTGTTTGAATCCACTGCGCAATTTGATTCACCAATTCGCCATCATCCGGCATGGGTGTATTGGGCGCCATATTAACGTGTGGCCAATCAAATCCCCAAACGAGTCTGTCTGGTACAGCCTCTACTAAAGCCTGGGCAAACGGCACGATATCACGATAGAACAGTGGATCTTTAGAGGTACGATAAGGTGCAGAGAGTTTAGACCAAGCTTTGCCCGTCTTTAAGAAATCAATTAGCCCTTGAAAGCCTTTGGCTTGCACCCCTTGCTCAATCACTGGTCTGCCCATGTGGTCAATCACCACATCAATCGGAAAATCAGCGAAGGTTTCTCTCAAATTCGGCATCTTTTCAACATCCATCAAAAATTGCGTATGCCAGTTATATTGCTTCACTCTTTCACCTAATTTTTTAGCGGCGTCTAAAGACAGGCCAATTTGATTCACTAAATTACAGCGAAAGCCTCGCACACCACCAAGATGTAAACGCTCGAGCTCCGCATCGGTAATCGATTCATCGACGAGTCCAATTGCTCTAAAACGATCTGGCGCACTCGCAATGACATCGAGTGCTAAAGAGTTATCTTGTCCATAAACATTCGCATGCACAATCACCGCCCGCTCAATGCCTAACTTCTGAATCAGTTGCATATAATCTTCAACACTGACTGCAGGTGGCAAATAAGCTGGATCGTTCATCATGGGATATTTGGTCATATCCCCAAAAAGATGGCAATGACAGTCGGTTGCATTCTTGGGTAGGGTAATTTTCGGTTGAGAAGTTTCTACGCAAGGCATTGGATTTTGAAATGGTGCGGAATTAGACATATAGATATATAGGAAGGATTAAAAAAGAAGTTATTTTTTATAACTGAGGTCTCGGAAATTTAATCAATTGATATTGATGTTTTTTGTTATTGCTTGATTATAAAGACTGCAGAGTCTTCCCTCCTGAATTCTCAAGAAATTGAGTCAATCTTTTTTAAATTCCAATATTTTTCAAACAACAAACCCGCATTTAGGGATTACCCCATATTAAAAAATGAAAAGATGGCGTGTAATATAAATAAATAGAAATATTAAAAAATGATTGAGACAAACCTTTCATTTAAATAACTTGTGTCATTGAGATATTGAAGTGAAATTATTAAACACCCTATTTGACGCTGCAAACTATTAGTTAATCAGATGGACTAGTTTATCTAGTTGCAAAGTAGTGCTGATTTTTTTGATTTATGAAACAAATGCTCTTACAGGCTTCAACTCTTCTTATGCATAATAAAAACAAACTTCTCCTCTTTATTTCTAGCATCATCTCTTTAGCCATATTTCCATTGCAATCTTTTTCACAAAATGTAAGCTTAGGTGAAAAGGCTTTTAATGAATGCCAGGCTTGCCATAGTCTCGAGCCGGGCGTCAACCTCATTGGGCCTTCTTTAGCTGGGATAGTGAACCGGCAGATTGCGGCGGATGCTAGTTATCGATATTCAAAATCTCTAAAAAATGCTACGGGTAATTGGGATGTCAGTACTTTGAATAAATTCATTGAAAATCCCCAAGCACTCTTTCCAGGCAACAGAATGCCCTACTCTGGCCTTAGTAATGCAGCTGAGCGTAAAGCTTTAATCGACTACCTAATGACTTTTAAACCTTAATTTATATACTACTATGCCAAATTCAACCAATGATCGAAGAGACTTCCTGAAGGGTGCTTTAGTAGGAACTTCTGTTGCCATGACATCAGGTGTTTCAACACAGGCTTTAGCTGCTGACAAACCTCAAGCAATGACAGCTAACACGGACAGTCAGGGATATATTTTTTTCAATCTAGAAGAACAAGAGTGGATTGAACGTTTAGTCAATCACATGATTCCTGCAGATAAGCTCAGCCCTAAAGGGACTGACCTTGGTGTTCATTTTTATATTGACCGCGCCTTAGCTGGCGGCTGGGGCAAAGGTGACAAACTATATCAAGCAGGGCCATGGAAAAAAGGCCTGCCAACTCAAGGATATCAACTGCCGTTAACGCCAGCCAACTTATACAAAGTAGCGATTGAACAGTCGAACCTGTATTGTCAAAAAAAGTATGGCAATAAGTTTTCTAAAATCTCGGCCGCTCAAACAGAAGAATTTCTACTTGATTTAAAAGACGGCAAAGTTTCATTTACTGATGGGCCTCCTGCACAAGTATTTTTCTCCATGCTTTATCAGAATGTGATGGAAGGAATGTTTGCGGATCCAATCTATGGCGGCAATAAAGATAAAGCTGCGTGGAAAATGATTGGTTTTCCAGGCGCGGTTGCAACCCATGCCCAAAATGTAGAGAAATACTTTAATAAACCCTATAAAGCGCCGATTTTTGGTATTGGCGATTTAAGCTAACGGAACAGATCATGTCTACAAAATTAAAAGAAGTTGATGTGGTTATCGTCGGTATGGGCTGGACTGGTGGCATTCTTGCCAAGGAATTATCAGAAACTGGACTCTCAGTTCTAGCTCTTGAGCGTGGTGATTTTAAAACGACCGCAGATGACTATTCATTGCCTAATATTCGAGATGAGTTACGTTATACGATTCGACAAGAACTAATGCAAAACGCGTCTAGAGATACTCTCAGCGCTCGTAATAATCCTAGTCAAGAAGCACTCCCAATGAGAAGGTTAGGTTCATTTCTACCAGGTGAGGGCGTTGGTGGTTCAGCTATTCACTGGAGTGGTGGCACTTGGCGCTGGACGGATATGGATTTTAAAATTCGTTCGATGTATGAAGATCGATATGGTAAAAAATTTATACCCGAGGATATGACGATTCAAGACTGGGGTATCACCTACGCGGAACTGGAGCCTTATTACGATAAATTTGAAAAAGTGGCTGGCGTCTCCGGTAAAGCAGGTAATTTAAATGGCAAAACTCAAGCGGGTGGTAATCCTTTTGAGGGTAGTCGTAAAAATGAATATCCACTACCGCCCTTAAAAACTATTTTATCTGCCAAGATTTTCGAAGAGGTGGCCTCGAATCAGGGATACCATCCTTTTCCACGGCCATCGGCGAATGCTTCCCAAGCTTATACCAATCCTGATGGCGCAAACTTTGGGGCTTGTCAATATTGCGGTTATTGTCAACGTTTTGGTTGCGAGTCCAATGCAAAAGGTGGACCGCAGATGACGGTGATTCCGATTGCGATGAAAAAACCAAACTTTGAATTACGTCTCAACACTTGGGTTACTCAAATTAATAAAGACTCAAACGGTAAAAAAGTAACGGGCGTTACCTACACCAATTTAAAGACTGGGGAAGAGTTTATTCAACCGGCCGCCCTCGTTTTAATGTGTGCCTTTGCCTTTAATAACGTTCACTTGATGCTGCTATCCAAAATTGGTACTCCCTATGACCCGGTCACAGGCAAAGGCTTAATTGGTAAAAATTACGCCTACGATACAGGTGTTGGTGCTGAATTATTTTTTGAAGATAAACACTTTAACCCTTTCATCAATGCTGGGGGTACTAATACTGTCATTGATGATTTCCATGCAAACTGGAATTTTGATCGCTCAGGCCCAGGTTTTGTTGGTGGCTACATTGTCTCAGCGGGACATAATACGAACCTGCCGATTGGGTATCGTCCTGTCCCAAAAGGAACTCCAATGTGGGGAAGTAAATGGAAAGAAGAAACAGCGAAGTGGTATCAAACTGCAATGGGCATTTCTACCCGATCAGGTGTATTACCTCATCGTCATAATTACTATGATCTGGATCCAACCTACAAAAATGCCTTTGGTCAACCTCTGATGCGTTTGACGTTTGACTATCATGAGAACGAATTAAAGATGGATACCCATGGTGCTGGCATTGTTAATCAGATGATCAAAGCGCTCAATCCGACCAAGTTTTCGAATGCCGTTGCGACCAAGCGTTCTTGGAATACCGTCCCCTATCAAAGTACGCACAGTACTGGCGGAACCATTATGGGAACGTCTCCAGCTAACAGTGTCGTCAACAAGTATCAACAAAGTTGGGACTGTCCAAATTTATTTATCTTAGGTGCTAGTGTGTTT
>Ga0164297_10000912_pt1 | contig 33771 bp, 37 predicted proteins | sample GEODES058metaG_FD_113539 | JGI IMG/M metagenome (GOLD analysis project Ga0164297, IMG submission 113539) | Dystrophic lake water microbial communities from Trout Bog Lake, Wisconsin, USA - GEODES058 metaG | ecosystem: Environmental > Aquatic > Freshwater > Lake | place: USA: Trout Bog Lake... | reverse complement strand
GAATGGGCGTTCAATTGGCAATTGCCCGCTCGCCAACCCGGTGAAAAGGCAGTTGGAACAATAGCGGTTGCCGGAGAAATCAAGGAAGGCAATCTGTGGTGGTTTGTCCGCACGGATGGAATCTATCGGTCAGAAGATGGGGGAAAGACACTGCTGAAAATCGTTCCCTAACTGTAAGGACAAGACGTCAATGGCTATGAAAGCGAACAATTCTCCTGCAGGATTACCAGGATTCATGTGAAGTTTCATGGTTTGATTGAACTTGAAATCTATGAATCCGTCCTTCCAGGCAATGCGGAATATAGGTTGGATTTCCATTTGCCTTTTCGCGTCTGCGGGAGCCTTCGCGGGAATTAGGTCTCAGTTGGCGGACAATCGAGCGGCCGTAATCACGAAAACGTTCGAAAAGTTCTCACCTGCGGTTAGAACTCGATCTGACGAAAAGAATTTCTTTGTGGAATCTAACGGTATGCCTGACCACCCACTCATGGTTGGTATTACAGCATGGCAACAGCAAGTTCCGATGCCCCAAAAATACACCGGAAACAACGCTTGGCAATTTCCCCTGTTCCCAGTTGTTGCAAAGGAGCCATTGTCGGCAAAGGATCACTTCTTTCGAGGGGCCATTGCAATCGCGGCGGACGGAGTTCCGATCTTCAATCCGATCAAAAATGATGGGGTGACGGATACGTTCTTAGCGGGTGAGTTGGACAACTATGGAGGGCACAGCGGACGAGGTGATGATTATCACTATCACATCGCACCCGTTTTTCTGCAACAGAAGATCGGCAAGGACCTACCAATTGCCTATGCTTTGGACGGCTATCCCATCTATGGATATACAGATCCCAACGGAAAGGTGCCATCTGATCTGGATAAGTTTAACGGCCATACCACTAAGACGCTAGGCTATCACTATCATGCGACCAAGGCATATCCTTACTTAAATGGAGGATTCCACGGCGAAGTAGCCGAAGTCCAAGGGCAAGTTGATCCGCAGCCCAGAGCTCAAAGTCCAAGGCCCGCGACTGATCCACTACCAGGCGCAAAAATTACAGATTTTAAGACGATTGGACCGGGTTCCTACTCGCTGACCTATACCGTTGACGGTGAAACGAACAAAGTCAACTACATATTGAACTCCGATGGCAGTGCCAAGTTTGATTATGTCGATGCGAATGGGAACACGCGAACAGAGAATTATCGGGCTCGAAGGGGACCTGGTGGTCGAAGGCAAGGCCAACGTGGTCCTGGTGGAGGACAAGGTCAGGGACAAGGTGGTGGTCAAGACCAAGGTCCTGGCGACAGACCGAGAGGTGGTCAACTTGGGCCGCCTCCTGGACCGAGAAAGCCATGGCTAGTGGATCACTGGAAAGAGCTCGATGCCAATCACGATGGCGTCGTCACAAAAGACGAAGTGATTGATCAATGTAAGGCTGCCTTCAAGGAATATGCCGACGGCAAAGAATATATCAGTGTGGCCGAGCTTCCAAATCTGCCTACTGTGAGGCTGGCGATTGGTGGGTTTATCAAGGTTCATGCCAAAGAGATCGATCGAGATTCGGATGGCAAGATTACGGAACAAGAGATTATCGATACGATGATGCGCATGTTCCGCAAGCAGGACAAAGACGGTGACGGCAAGTTAAGTGGGTCGGAATTAGAAGGGTGAGGCGCTGGTCAATACCGGTCGTCGGATTTGCTGTTTTCACCGTTGCTATCGGCCAGGGCGGACAAAGAGGGCAGCAAAGAGGAGGTCCTCCTGCGGTATTTCGAACAGAGGTTCCTGAGAGTTCGATAAATGTCATTGCTGGAGCACCGACTGAAACCTCAGTCCATTTAAGTATCCTCTGTCCTAGCAACCTGCGTGTTCGAGTGGTAGTCCGCACCAAAGCGGGAGACATAGATTCAAAGCTAGATCGATCTCCGCTTCAATTGGTGGCAAACACGCCCTATGATCTCATCCTGTCAGATCTTCGCCCCAGTTCAATTTACGATTATGAGCTTCGTGATGCTATCACGGATTCAAAGTTGCTAGGCGGTCGATTTGCTACGGCAAAGAAAACTGGTCAGCCGTTTGTGTTTGACATTCAGGCTGATTCCCATCTTGATGGAAATACTGATCCCAAGGTCTACCAAAACACGCTTCAGAATATCGTAGCCGATCAACCTGATTTCTTGGTTGATTTAGGCGATACATTCATGGTGGACAAGTACCCCAACTACTTGGACTCTCGAAAGCAATACCAGGCTCAGAGATTCTGGTTATCAATACCAGGATCGATGTCGTCGATCTTTTTGTGCCTGGGAAACCATGATGGAGAATATGGGTGGCGCTCACGTGGTGGCGAAGAAATAACTCCGTGGTCTCGATCTCAGCGACAGTTTTACTTCCCAACCATCCAACCGAATGGATTCTACAGTGGAGCTCCAAAGGTGGGTCTTTACTATTCGTGGCAATGGGGGGATGCATTATGCGTTGTTCTAGATCCATTTGTGGCCACACGATACAAGCCTCGTTCGGCTGAGGAAGGCTGGAATTGGACGCTTGGCGAGACCCAATTTAAATGGCTAGAACAAACGCTAAGGGCGTCATCAGCTAAGTATAAGTTTCTCTTTATCCATCATTTGGTCGGTGGGTTTGGCAAAGAAGCTCGAGGCGGTGTTGAGGCGTCAGATAAGTTCGAATGGGGTGACCCTGGGGAATTCCCTGCCCAAAGAACTGGGTGGGCCGAGCCTATACATTCTTTGATGGTCAAGTACAAAGTCTCAGCACTATTTCACGGACATGATCATCTCTACGTTCGTCAAAGTCGAGATGGAATAGCCTATTTGGAGGTCCCTCAGCCCAGTCAGGCCAGGGGAGATAACACTCGAAGTGCGGAAGAGTATGGATATAAAACGGGGAAACTGCTAGGGAGTTCCGGTCATATTCGCGTGACTGTTAGCCCCGCCGAAGCAAAGCTTGAGTATGTGAAGTCCAGGCTTTATGCTGCCAATCGGGAAGTTGTCGATTCGTTTTCCATAGCACCATCCAAATAGCGATGCTGAGAACTGGATCCACCCGTTATTTTCGCGTCTTCCTGATTTTCATTGTCCATGGGTTTCTTGCATGCGCTTGGGCACACGATTTGTCTTTGACGAGAGTTGTCATCGTGAAGGAAAAGTCTCAGACTAAGGTCGAGGTCTATACTCCCCTCAGTCGATTGATCCATACCGACTCTTTGGGAGTGCATCCAACTGCAGCCCAAATGGATTTGGCTATAAGGCGACGTCTGGAGCTTTGGTCGGATGGCGAGCGTTTTCGCCCTACTCATGCCAATCTCCAAGTGGATACCCAAAATGATATGATCGCTTGGCAGGCTTTCTGCGTTCCAAATTTAAGAGATTGGGAATTGAAACAGAGGTTTTATGCCGATGACTCGAAGTCCTACACCTTACTCAGAATTCAAGACAATGAGAAGAATGCCCAAGAATGGATGATCGATTCCAGTCGGACATCATGGAGTTCTGCAAGTTTGAGTACTTCGCCCATCAATACGATTTGGGTGTTTCTGCGAACGGGTGTTCAGCATATTCTAAGTGGCCCAGATCACATTTTGTTTGTGTTGGGACTGATTATGCTTGGGGGCTCCCTCAAGTCTCTTATCAAGATCATCACAGCGTTTACGGTCGCTCATAGCATCACATTGTCGCTAGCCGTTACGGGTTTGATCCATCCGAACCCCAGAATAGTCGAGCCTCTCATTGCCCTATCAATTATCGCCGTCGCGACGGAAAATCTTCGATCTGGCGGTAAGCCCAAACCCAATGATTTTCGAGCTTATATTGCCTTTAGCTTTGGCCTGATCCATGGATTTGGATTTGCCGACGCTCTGACGGGAATTGGGCTACGAGGGCGTGAATTGGCCATGGGCCTAGTTTCTTTTAATTTAGGAGTGGAAACGGGTCAGGCCAGCATCATTTGTCTTATGGTGCCCATTATTGGATGGTGTGCAAGACGATGGGTAACGCAAGTTCCCAAAGTCCTGCAAATTGGATCCGTCCTCATTGGGATGATCGGGAGTTATTGGTTCGTTGACCGACTCTTACACGCGTAGAATCAGCCACTTCCGTCAGGAACTTCGTGGCCGAACTTTATAACTGTGGGCAATCTGGCCCGTTTTCTTCTCTGGGGTTTCATCTGCCGGAAGGAAGCTTCTGAGGTAATCCACCTGAACATGATCTGGTGACACCGTAACTCTAAGATGTCCAGAATTTGGCAACTTTATGCCTGAACCATACCGATCCTCGTTGTAGGTTTCGTAGCCTTGATCTGCGGGCATCGGAACTTCCTGATAGATCACACCATCGCGTTCTTGCTGGCAAAAAAGATGATCATGTCCTTGGAAAAAGATCGTTACGCCGTGCTTGACCATGAGATCATGGATCGGCATTTCCCAACCAGGACGCCTTTCCTGGAACTCAAAGTCTCCTCGCTTATTGTGGCCACCCCACTCGTAAAGATGAGACACATCGACTCCGCCTCTCTGGGTGCCAAGCACATGATGAGCAAAAACGAACTTGTACTTGGCTTTACTGGACTCTAATGTCTTCTTGAACCAATGATATTGAGCATCACCCATGGTAATGCCCCAGAAATCGCGATTCTTGTGCCCACCTGCTTCACTACCATCCGCATTCTTGCCGCCTCCCTTTTCGTGGAGGCCACTATCAACTTGAGACCTGGAGTGCCAGTAGTTGTCCAAAACCACGAATAAGGCATCTCCCCAGGTCCAAGAGTAATAGTCTTTTAGAGGTCCGATGCCATCCAGCTTTTCGGAATTTCCTGAATAGAATTCGTCCGGTCCAATGGTGGGGAAGTATTTATTGCGTGCGGTCTGTGCCCAAACTGCAGCTTGATGCCGATCATCCGTTTGATCGAAATTAAACAGGGATGCCTGCTCATGGTTTCCATTCAACAAGAAAACAGGTGCTGTTTGGCCGATCAGCCCAAGAAAAGGGCGTTGCAGTGTGTACCGACTGTTAACGGATTCCTCATCCAGAGTTTGCAGGGTAGTAATACTGAAATCGTCTCCCATGCAGATATAGAAATCGGGAGGAACTGATGCTGCCTGCAAGAGTGTGCGTGCATAGAGGTTCGGATCACTCATTTGTGCCCTTTCCGGATGGGAATCACCTTGAATGCCGAATGTGAAACTGCTCCCTGAACTTCTTTGAGTATGAAACCTACATTCGGGTCGGGTGGCGAAGGCCGTTTCACCAACCTTCCGGTAACGAAGGCGATAGTGGTATTGGTTATCGGCTTTCAGACCTTCGAGTTGAACTTCGGTCGGATCATTTGTAGCAAGATTAAAAAGCTTTGTCTTGTTTGGATAGGAATTTGGCTGCGAACCATATTCTATGAATGCCTCATAAGGTTCTGTGGCAAGGGCGCTAATGGTAACAGAATGCTTACTGATCCTCCCCAAAATGATAGACAGGGACGCATATTCAGCCAATTCATTGGGGAGCTTATACTCTGTTCGGCGCTTCTTCCTGCCTCCACCTTGGCCGCCGCCACGACCCTGGCCGCGCTTACCTCCGCCTTGACCGAGTGCATTTGAGATGCCCCAAAAAGGTAGTGATGCCAGCGCAGCGATGAGTGTTCGGCGAGAGATATCTACTTTCATAACCGTTCTTATTCGGGTGGAAAGACGATGACTGCTTCAACGGTGTTCACTGGATATCGCCAAAAACTTGGAATTCGGACAGAGTCGGAGTATCGGAAGCCTTTCGGATATTCAATCTCAATTTGTCACATTGAATTGGCTGCACTGGTATCTCTAGACGATCGCCGATGGTTGTTCCCGAGGCGATCTTTATCCACGTGCCCTTGACCTCAGCCTCCAAATCGAACTCTTGGATGCGCCCATACGGAGCGTCACTCAGCACGATTTCGGACACGGCATGAGCCTTCTGAAGGTCAACCACTACCCAACCTGATCGAGCCTTCTCTTCCGTCGCCCACATGGTTTCAATTTTGCCGTCGGTGATGTGTTCTGCGACCAATCCCGCACGTCCGGGCCAAATACTGGACACTTCCACGGGCTTGCCCAGTGCCAAATTGATCGGCTCTGGAAGCTTCAGAAGGGGATGGCTCATTATGTCTCGGTCCAATGTGAGTTCGACAATGGTGACCATCGGTCGGCGGAACGTTGGTGGTACGTCGATGGTCCAAGTTTCTTTGTTGGCATGCACTGAAACGGAACCTCCAGTGATCACGCGGGCAGACTTTACGGAACCATTAAGGCTAGGCATAACCAATGAATCCCCTCTCCATTTGGTAATGAACAGGTTGACCTTCTTCCCCTTTCGAGTCGATACGCCCCAAGACCCAGGTAAATAGGGTCCGCCACGCGTGCCATAGATCGCTGATCCGTTCAGTTTGAGCCAATCTCCCAATTCGAGCATCCGAGCAGCGGTTGCGGGATCGATCGTGCCGTCCGGACGTGGGCCAATACCCAACAGAGCGTTACCATCTCGTCCCACGCACTGAACAATCCAGTGGACCAAGTCCGACATGGGACGAGGCTGGGCGGGTGGCATCCATGACCAACCACCATTCGGACTGCTGGCAGGCGGGCTGAAGTTGTAGCAACTATCCCAAGCCTTCTTGTCATAGTAGTTGCCAAACATCATCTCTCGGGCTTGATAATCGCCCACCGCATCTGGCGCATTGTAGAAACTGCTGACGAAAGGCAGGTCGGGATTGACGGCTACACCACGTTCACCGCTGTCCGTCAACTCTGGTTCCGGCTTGGTTGGTTTGGGCTCTATCCTGTTTCCGAGGAGTGTCGATGGTGACAAAGATCGAGCATAGGCGTACATTTCGCGGCCATCCGAATGAGTCCATGATGCCTCCCAATTTCCGTCAAACCAGATACATCCGACGTGTCCATAGTGGGTTAACAGCTCTCGCAAATGAGGTTTGAAGACGTCGTTCTTATAAGCGGTGAGATCGGCGCCAGATTTGCCACTGTACTTGGGATTCCACCAATCCATGATTGAATAGTAGAGGCAGAATTGAACCCCTCCTTTCTGACAAGCCGCAGACATCTCCTTGATGTAGTCTCGGCCAAATGGGGTGCGCATGACGCTGTAATCTGACGTCTTGGTATCCCACATGCTGAAGCCATCATGGTGTTTGGGAACAAGAACGGCATACCGAATGCCGGACTCATGAAATAGCTTGACCCACTCATCGGCCTGAAACTTCTCGGCTCGGAATTGCTTGTAGAGGTTATCGTACTTCTCGTGGCCGTAGTCATCGCGACACCATGAGATCTCCCTGCCGATGATGCTGGATGGGTTCCAATGGACAAAGACGCCGACCTTGGCATCTCGGAACCATTTGGCTCTAGCGTTGTATTGCTCGGGAGTTTCCGACGGAATATCGATCGGATGATTCATTTTCATAGGAGTCAAAAGTGCGGCCAGAACTCCAATTCCGCAAGTAAGCATCGCCACTATTCTCGTCTCATCGGCTCAAACCTTTCATAAATCAATGCCTTGGCATCGACTTGGATGCCCCGATGAGTCAAGGTTACGCCTTGAGACGCAAGACGACATGCCCAGCAGGTAACACTTCGACATGCGACAACTTTGTTAGTCGATGCAACAATGCGCGAAGGTAAGCCGAACTCATGGGACCCCAACCTTCGGTATCCAATCCGTGAGTGTTAAATACAAACCAACCACCTGGTCCTGCCAAGAACTTGTTGATCTCCTCGTCAAAGAACTGGTCGCAGCTTTCAGGACCATGCGAGAAACAACCAATTCGGACTGGCTGACGGTGAGTCGGTATGGGATTCACCGGTGAATTCCCTTGAGTTCGAACAACCAGGAATTTGGAAAGGGCATAGGCATCAAGCTCAGGCGTTGACGCATTGTAGGCGAAGTTATAGACGGATTCAGATGCCTTAAACCCTTTAAGGTGCTTCTCAAATGACACAACACACTTGTCGATGAGCGCTTTTGCTTCTTCTAAGGGGATCGTGGTGAGATTCACGTGATTATAGGTGTGGGCCATAACTTCGTGTCCTCGTTTCTTGAGGCGATTCCAGTCGTCCCAATTACCTTTCGGAAACGGAACGATGCCAGCATCTGGTTGGCCATTGACCATGGGGTGGAAATCAAGCTCTTGTCCTTGGGCGATCACGTTGAAGCAGGCTCGAAGTCCAAATTCTTCATACACATCCGCAACTTCAAAAAAGGATTTCTTGAATCCGTCGTCAAAGCTTAGGGTGACAATATGGGTCTTCGATGGGGATGTCATGGCAATGCTTTTTCCTTGGCCAAGTGTGCTTAGTCCTATGGTGGATAGAGCGGAAACTCGAATGAATTCTCTGCGCGTCATTGTTTGGGAAGCTCCTTGTGTTGCTTTAGCCATTGAAGTAGTTTGCGGTCAAATTCTTCTGGCTGTTCCAATTGAGGGGTGTGACCACTCTTATCAAACACGCAAACCGTCAAATTTGGCAGATCTCGGTATTTCAACCATGAAGTATGGGGGATGACAAAGTCATATTTGCCTGTTGCCGCAAATGTGGGGACAGGCACAGACCGCTGTTTGCCGAACATATCGTAGTCCTTAAATAGATCGGCATAAAGGTGATGAAGGAGATCCGCTTGGATCGTCATCCCTTGCCAAAGCCAGCGCGCATCGTAGCGAGGATTGAACCAATACTTGGGCGCCATTGCCAAATAGTTCTCAACATCGGGCTGAAGTTCTGGATGCTTGCTGAAATCCGGCAGATGGCTCCAGTTATTGTTTTGGAGTCTCTGGCGCTCGGGTGACGCGGACTTCCAGATCTCTGCCGCCGATTCTTCGTACCGCTCTCCGGTTAATAAGACTGGTGAGCCAATTGTGACCAGGCACGATACTTCATTCGGGTGCACTCTGGCGTATTCCATTGCAATAGATCCGTGCACGGAGTGTCCCAACAGGATCGGTTTTTTGAGATGGAGCGATTTTCTTACGCGATCAATATCATCAATGATCGAGTAGAGAGTCATGGCGGAAATTGGTTGTTGCTCCATGATCGGGGCAAACCATGGCAAATCAACGAAGATCAATTTGAGGTGTTGCCGCAGGTTTTGGGAAAAGGTCCGGGGATAGTAAACCGATGAGCCAATCACCAAACAGGGCTGCCCGGTGCCTTCCACGACATAGTGGAGTCTGGACCCCGGCACGTCGATATGTCCAACTGCTTGGCTGGAAGACCCGGAAAGGAAAGTGGTGAGTAATAGAAAGGAAGTCAGCAATGTTTTGTCGTTATAAGGCACAAGGAATAGTCAAGGGATCTCAAAGAGAAGTTCAGAAGTGTGCTTAGATTGTAGACCTCAGATCCTTCGGTCAATTCACAGAATTGTTAAAGTGGAAGTTTGCTATCGGTTATTCTGTGACTGATTTCGTGGAGTGTCACACCGCCACAAGTTAAGAGCCGCTCGGCAATCGCCATTCGAATGAGAATCTGGAGAGCGGCGGTTGGACTGTCCGGATAGTAGTCCTTTCGCTCATGTGGCAGTTTGGTTCGATCGACGGCGTCTCGCGCCAATTCCATCAGATGGAATCCATCCTCAATCGTGCAAACCACATCCGCTTGGACACTCACTCGCATCGTCTTATCCTATCGGATTTTATTCATTAGGTCCAAATTGTGATTCAAAGCGAGGTGATCTGATCTCCATCCGGGATACGCTGAAGCCATGAGCGACGGCGAACTGATTGGCTATGAATCTCTTATTACTCCTATCTTTGAATGGGTCCAAGAATCCGAATGGATGCCGACCTTTCAGGACTATATTGAAAAGTATTTTGCCGAACTCAGCGAATTAACTTCGGTTCCCGCCATTGCCGTCATTCAGTCACTCCCACGCCTCTTTACATCAAAGGCTTATCGAAGTTGCTTTGAATCGTTCATCACCAAGAGCTTCGGAACCCCATCACGTTCGCCTATTGAAGACTGGCTCAGCGAGATGGAAGACCAGGTGACCGAGATGGAAGTGAATTACCTCAAAGCATTTCTCGTCTCTGTTCCGAGTATCTACCAAGTGGTCCAGCGTATTCCCGACGAATCGATCACTCTGCGAGAGCGTTCCAATACGACGGGGCCGATTCAGATTCCAGACAGTGGGTCGACCAGTGCCCTTTCGGAAGGGGATTTCATTGTTACGAGGATCGTGACACTGGATGAACAGCATCATTTGTCAGGCACAGTTCTGACCCTCAACGAAACACTGCTTCATATGTTTGATGAGGGTTTTGAGGCCGAAGTCAAAGAGATTCTGCGATCGGTAGAGAAATACCTTCAGAAAGATCCGCGTCAGCGATCCATTGCGCGCCAAAAGGCGAAGGTTTCGATGGCTCCCCTAATGGCAAGCATGTGGGTCGGAATGGTCTTCGGTGAGGCTAGTCCGGAGTTGGATGAGGATGAATCGGATGAGGGGCTGGAGAGTGAAGAATTAGGTTCCGGCTATATTGCCAGGATCACCTTTGCTGGGAATTCCTCCGAGGTCGCGACATTACTGGATGGATGGAGCGACGTCAACCGACCTATTTCTAATGAGTTCTTCTGGCGATGGATGCCTGGAGACAGCAAGGTCGACGTTGCGATTTGGATGTGGGACCCGGAAGTTTGGGTTGAGACCTCCAATAAGGAGCATCTTGACAAGGTCTTGGCGTCAATCGGCGAATTACTCGGCGACCGGATAGAGGATGTTGATATCGAAGAGCTTATGGATGAATTCGGCGATGAGTTTGACTTTGAACTTGATGACGAATTTGAAGATGATGACCTTGAATCATCCTCTAAAGTGGCTGACAACCCGCCTGCTTAATAAGCAAGTGAGCCAAAGGATCTCACCCAGTTTCGTTGATCACGTATCAAGGATCGAGTGGATCTTGTGGATCAATGGTGAGACTCTTAAGGTCGGGCAAAAATGAAACATCAAACTTGGCAATTCGCTTAACGTTTGTATAAGGGATGTAACCAAAGATGTCCTCACAACGTTTCGCAAAGGACGGACTCACGATATCTTGGGCTTGATAAGGATTCGTAACAATGAGGACGGGTATCTGCATCGGGACTCCGCCACGAGCCAAAATTCTCACCGCGTTTCTGATGTTGGTGGTAGTGTGTCTTGCGTGAGGATCGACTAGGATTGTTGATTCTGGAACTCCAAAATCATTCATCAGACATCGTTTCACCTCCAACGCTTCGCAGTATGGCGTTCGATCGGGATGAGCGTGACCACCGGAGGTCAGGATAAATGGAGCTAGTCCTGCACGCCACCTCTTTGCCGCAAGTTCGCAAGCAATCCTGCCAATGGGAGAAAAGCGGACTTGGGCTTCTTCAGGTCCATATCCAGGAACCAAAATCGAGGAATATCGATATTTCCTCCAATCAGTCTTTTTTACTTGGGCAAGCGCCTTTGAATTCTCGTGAAATTCTAGAGGTTCATATCGACCGGCTTCATCTCGTACCTGAGCCCGAAGCAATTCGACTGCCAGACTTGTGCTCCAGTCGAAAAACGTCTTTTCTTGCTCTTCTTGGATCGCACTTAGGACTGTATGGAGTAGGCCGCCGTAGAGTGGGTCCTTGATTTTGTAGATGGGGCCGTTTATTTCTGGACTATGCCCTCCCTTTGTTTGAGAGCCATAGACTTCAATTATTTGGTTTATCCCTTCGGCACAGATTTGCCATGCTTTGGCCATCAGCTCTGGGTCAGACAGATTTTCGAAGCGCTGATAAACATGCGTCCGACGCAACTCAGATTGTACAAATTGACTTAGCTCAAGGTGCTCAGAGGTTAGTTTGGAGAGTTCTTGGGAAGTCTCTTGTATTTCGGAAGGGCTCCAAATAAGCTGATCAACCCCCTTGGAATTTCCCAGACCTAGTGTAGCTGCAACGTCGGAAAAGGTTTTGCCGCGTCGTTGTCGTGTCTCCGACAATAATCGGTCGGCTTGAATCAACTTAACAAGGTTTGGATGAGCCTGCAACCTGGAACAAAAATAGAAGTTCTTATCCCTAAGTGGTTCAACAAGGTGAAGGGGGGCAATGTCAGATTGTGAACTGACGCATACAAGGGCAAGGATTGTTTGAAGCATGAGTAGATTGGTTGGGGATGACACTGGGTCATCCCCTTGCATCGATTAGGGGTTGAAGGTCTGTGAAGACTTCAACAGCTTGAACATGGAGAAGTCATTGCTTCTTACCTTGCCCCAGCCCATGAACTTTGCATGGCCGTCGGCAAGCGCATAGTTTGAAGCTTGGCCGTGAGCCGTAGTCGGGGTCTTCGTTTCGTAGTGGTAGATCGCCGAACAGACACCGGGGAGAAGATTGGAGGGATCGCTTGATCCAACGACTCGACCTGCCAGCTTCCATGTATCGCAAAGAACGAAAGCTGCTGAGGAGGCGGATCCTACATATCCAGCGTCGGAACCGGTTTGGGTTGGACCGAATGCTTCAACCAATGCGATTGTATTGGCGGATTCTTGGACCTGGGACCCGTTGTGACCGATGGGTGAACTGGATTGAGGATACGGATAAGTGCTCAACCCCGTGTTCTGATCGATGCCGTAGGGCGGATAGGTTGTTTGACCTTCTACCGTCACGATGTTACCGACGAACTGATATGACCGGATGATAGCCTTTGACTGATAAGATGAATCCCAGAAGCTATTGCTCGATGCAGATGCACGTGTGCTGGCATTATCGTCAGGGCATGAGAAGATTTTTTCGTTCTTCACATACGGCATGATGAGCATGTCGTAAGGCTCTCGGGGATCCGATGCACTGGTATTGCTAGCGGCTGGAACCCATTGATCATTGCCTGGGTAGTAGTCGTCAAAGTCATTGGTATACATGATCATGCCAAGCCCGATCTGCCTGACATTGCTCAAACAAGCAGACTTCTTGGCTGCTTCCTTTGCTTGAGCAAAAACTGGGAAGAGGATGGCGGCAAGGATCGCGATGATCGCGATAACAACAAGGAGTTCGATGAGCGTGAAGGCCCGATTCGGACGATTTTGCATGATGGCTGGGTCTCCTATTAGGTTCAAAGTGTTATACGATTTCCACCCTGAAGCCTACGGAGTATAGGCATCAGCCCTGTTAAGACATCGTTAGGCTTCCTACTGGATCAAGAAATTTAACAGTTGGAAAATATCGATTTTGGGAAGTGGTAACACACCATCTTGGGATGGGTGAGTTTGTTGATCGTAGGTATCATTTCGCCTGTTCCGCTCTTGCAGTGACTTAGAAACTTATGCCCGCTATCGCTAAAACTTCACGGGAAGAACTCATAAATGCCGCGTTGGTGATCGTGGAAAAAGAGGGTTTGGAGTCCCTTAATATTACGCGTCTTGCCAAAGAGGTTGGGATCAGAGCTCCATCTGTTTATAGTCATTTTGCAGATCGTAAAGACCTCTTGCGGGCAATAGAAGCTCGGATGTTTTCGGAGATTACAGAGCGATTTCAATCGGTGGATGACCCGGATCCCATGACTGCGTTACGACAGATGTGTTTTGCATTTCGTGACTTCGCTCTTGAGCGTCCACGCTCGTATCAGATCATGTTTGCGCTTGAGGCGATGGATACTGATGAAGCAAATGAGCTTCGTAGGCGTGCCATTCAACCGACACTTCGACATCTTCAAACCCTGTACGGTGAGGATGCTTTCTTAAGGAACCGAGCGATGGTGGGCTTTGTACACGGCTTTGTCAGCCTAGAAATCCTGCATGGGTTTCGCTTGGGAATGGATCCGCTCCTCTCTTTCTCCATTGGAGTCGATTTAATTCTTGGGAAACCGGAGCAAAGGAATTCTCAAAAGCATCGCCGCAAACCAAAACCTCTAAGCTGAATTCGAGCTAGTTTAAGGTTGGGACTCTAAGAGGTAGGGAAAGCCACGCCAACCCGATATCTCGATTCAAGTGGCTCTTGCTTTCTCCACCGGGGGCGTCGTAGAAGATTGTGAGTCGGTTTTCAACTTTGACGACTAATGGTAGCCCAACGTACTTCTTACTCCACGTTCAGTTCGTGCCATCGAGCACAACGGCTTTGTGAGATGGATTCCAATGATTCAGATCTTGGGACCAGTAACACCCAAATGCATCGGTGTATTCAAATCCTTCCATTCTCAATGTGGCCACCGGGCGACCATCTGCATATGTCTGTTGATCTACGAAAGAGGGAAGCAAGGCCAAGAAAATCATGGTGGGATTAAGCCAGTTTGGCTTGGTACATGATTTCGATGGTGTGACACTCGTGAGGTTCCAACGTAACTGCAGGCATAATCACGCCACTTTCCAGGCAGACGAAGTCGGGTGAGCCGATGTCGGAGATGGTGTGATTGGGGCCAGGATTCCAAAGAACTGAACCGGCACAGCCTTGGGTTCGGATTTCAACCATATGGCTGTCAAACTGAAGAGTTTGATCGTTTTCGGAGTCTAAATAGACCCGATCAAATGGGGTGGTATGAGGGGCCGAGCTGTCGTCCTCTTGCTGTTCGGTTAGGCCAAGCAGGTTGTCCAGATAGCGATTGCCGATTCCGGAGATACTCACTGACGATGGATTCTGCGTTGCCCAATAGGTGTGAATGGCGAATTGAAAAGGCGATGAGTTCTCGCCGACGTTTTGGATGTTCGCGGTCACGATGAGCGATTTGTCCAAGCGATAGGTGAGTTCACAGGAGAACGTAGTTGGACCGTAACTCTCCGGTGCAGGCTCCTGAGTCGATAGGCGAACGGCGTTCTCTTCGTGAAGGAGTTCGAAATCCCAGAGTGAGACCCGGGCGGTACCGTGCTGACCACTTAATGTGGTCCGATTCGGGAGCAAGCTACCCTTTCCGAAGTAGGAAAAGCAGATAGGAGCTCCACCGTGATGGGGATGCTTCCCATCGATGACCGTGTGTTCCTTATTTTCGAAGACGATCGGCGTTTCCCCCTTGGTCCAATAGAGGATCTGTCCTCCAAAGGCTGCAATGGCAACCTCATCATCGTTGTGTGTCAATACAATGACTGGATTCCCAGCCGCATCTTTTCGAGTGCTTACGCCCATGTTTTCTAAATTTTGACTTACATCATCGATTGGCGTCCCCGTTGGTTCGACATTTCGCAGTTAGAGTCCGTGTTTGAAGTCTTAGAAGCCCAGGAATAGGGCATTTAATGACATGAAACTGATGACAGTACAAACTCAGACTGGCAATAGATTGCTGGATGATCAAGACTGATCTGTAGACGCCAAACAAACTCCGAGTACTGACCATTACTGTCCCCGAAGAATGCGGGCGAACCTAGCGAGGAGGAACGAAATGGTAGAACTGAACAGCCACGACCAACATACTTACGATGCCGTCTTACGACATCCCACTTCGGGCAACATCGAATGGAAAGGTCTGATTTCCCTTTGCCGACACCTTGGTGACGTAGTGGACGAGCCAAACGGGAAGTTTAAATTCACTCGAAACGGTCATTCTGTGACGCTGGAACCTCATGGCAAGGACGTTGACAAGGAAATCATCACCCACCTCCGATCATTCCTGCGTAGTACCGATATCCCCAACCTTTCTTCAAAAGATCCTTTGCAGGTTCTTCTCGTAATCGATCATGCAGAAGCGCGTGTTTATCGGTCAGAAGCACCCGATTCAAAGGCAGTTCACATCGAGCCAGGCGATCCTCGCGGATGGAATAGACATGTGCATACGCACCATTCTTATGCCCGTCCGCCGGCAAGTGAACCCCACCATGACTTCTACAAAGAAGTAATCGGTGCTCTGGCTGGTGCTGAACAGGTCTTGGTTTTCTGTGCCGGTAGCGGCTCAAGCCAAGAGTCTGATTACTTGCTTCAAGAGCTCTATCGACTCGATCCGGTCCTTTCCGAGCACGTTATCGATGTGAAGAAACTCGACCTCTCGCACATGACCGAGGGTGAAATCTTGGAAAAGGCAAGAGAGATATTTAGCACTTAGCCGCCAGCACGCTCTGGATTTACGCGGAAAGCGTGTCGACATGGGTCTCCTAGCCGACGTGAAGGGACCCATGCCATTCGCCCGTCAAACAGGCTCACCACAGAACCTTTTCGTGATGACTTGGGTGAAGTTTGGTCGTCGCCTTACCGAATTTTCATAGTTCAGAAGTGTCATGGAATCGCTGACAGCGAACACGTAGACAGTGGAAAGGAAGACTGGTTTCTGCGACAAATGGGTCCCATCCTAAAGTCGTCGGAGTTCCTGAGATCAACCCCAAGAAGGCATCCAAATCAGTTGGGCTCTAATGTCAAGACCCGATGATTGCCGAACGGAGATACATCCATGAATTCAACCAAAACCCAAAAGGTAAACGACGCCGACCTGAAAAATGACATTCTTTCTGAGCTCAAATACGAGCCTGGCGTCAAAACAAACGACATTGGAGTGTTGGTCAAAGATGGAACCGTCACTTTGAATGGCTATACAACAAGTTATTGGGAGAAGGCGAATGCTGTTCGAGCAGCCAAGCGTGTGGTAGGAGTCAACGCTATTGCTGACGATATTCAGATCAAACTGCCAGGCTCTTTAAGTCGAAACGACACCGATATCGCTACAACAGCTCTTCAACAAATCGAATGGTCACCAGCAGTTCCAGCGAATGCAGTGAAAATCACCGTTCGAGACGGTTGGATCACTCTTGAGGGTGAAGTTGAGTGGTGGTATCAAAGGAACGCTGCCGAGAACGCTGTACACTTCCTCATGGGCGTAAAGGGAGTCTCTAACTCGATCACCATCAAGCCCAAGCTTTCCGCGGCCGACATCGAGACGGATATCCATGCTGCATTTAAGCGAAGTTCCATGTTAGATGCAGATGAAGTGACGGTTACGACTTCTGGCAACACCGTGACCCTACGCGGAAAGGTGCGAACTTTCGCGGAGAGAGATGAAGCTGATCGTGTTGCTTGGGCGGCACCAGGTGTGATGTTGGTAGTCAACGAACTTACCGTTCGATGGTCCCTGCTGACTGACTAATCCAGTGTCATTCAAGACAAGCCCTTGAGTGAACAAGAGCGAGTGCCGGTAGATGTCCAACTAAACACTACCGGCACTTTTCATTGTGGTGTTCATTGGTTACGGTCAAATTGCCTAAGCATTTACTGACAGCAAAAGAGAAGACTTTTACTTGCTCAGTGGATGCCAGTATCGTGACGGTGTGGCCGACATCAAAGAGTACGTATTCGTCGTAATTGTCGCTGAAGTGTGTGTCGAAGGGTTTTGGCTTCATCGCGGCGACCGTTTACCATCAGGCTTGCCGGGAAGAGCATGGCGGAGTTTGCTCCGTTCAGGATGCATTCAACAAGTCTTGGATTCAGCCGATCTCATCACAGAACTGACATTCCCTTCGTGTCCAGAATACAGCCTCGTCATCGTGGATCAAGTATAAGTAGCTACAGATACTTATACTTGGGACTCATTGACCTTTTGCTTGTGGCGAAGTCTGATGGAGACGAAAAGGAGACTTGCCTGCGAAGTTGAGGTCGCCAATTACAGGACTCCGACATTTGACGACGCTCCTACCCAAGGGTTTTGCCACAGGGTTGGAATGGTTCGTACTTCCTGGAGTACGATGCTCGATCTCGGGATCAGGCTAGCATTGCACAATGGAAAGAGTTGGTGAGGAGTTCTGAGAATACTCATCAGAACTGCATTCAACTGTGAATCACAGCAAGCTGAAGACTTTGGGTGGTGGTCCCGCTGCTTCAAATGCTTCAATCGCGCTCCATGCGTTACCCGGAGATTCTAGTTTGGGAGAATGCGACCACGACATGATTCGTGCGGTATTCCAAAGGCTAACGCCTCCTCCAAGTCTACGACATGCTAACAATGGATTGGTGAAGAGGTGATGCATTTCTGCCCGTTCACCCATTCCACCAACGGCGATTTCACTGAATTCCAGGTAGATTGTCTGCCCATTGACGAATGCGATTTCAGAGACGATGTTGCTCCTGAGACCTTCCACTTTGGGAAGATTCTTCTCCAGTAGTAAGTTGAAATCAGCCTTGGAAATTTGCCTCACATAGGTTCTCAGGCTGTTCTCTCGCATGCTAACGACGTTCGGAATCTCTTCGGTTATGATGGAAATGCCGAGCAATCCATGACCGGCAAAGGCGACCGCACTATCCTTGTTTTCGATGACGAGCGTAGAGCGGTCGAAAATTCGAGCGTCCAAGTCGTTGCATATTTTGGCGATCAGTTCTGGATTATCTTGATGGAATACCCGAGTTACTCCACTGACCAAGTGAACGTGGATGGTGATAGGTTTGTTGTTGTCCATGGTTGCCCTCTCGCCCCTTCGACCGCAGTGGGCCAGTCAGTGAGGCGTCAACTGTAGATTGGGCAATCATTTGCAAGTTCGCAAGTCCGTCTCTTTGCTGTCGGAGGAATGGTGTACAGGCTTGGTTTGGTGCAAACAACCGTGGATATCCGGATATAGGCTCTTGGTGAACCTCAAGCACAAAGTGCCTATAATCACCCATGGCAATCGACGGTCATTGGGTGGGCTATTTCGTGCAGGAGTATGTAAGGCGTCCCGGACTCAAACAGGATGAAGTTCCTGAAAATCGATTCCGAATCGAAGCTTGGTTTCAATCAGAAGGAACGGTGCTAACCGGCAAGATGGTGGATTTAGATTCTGAGCGTGTTTTTGCATTCTCGGAGTGGCTGCTTGGAATGCATGAAGGATTGCCCATGCCAATGCGGATCGAGCGCCATCGATATATCGCGAAATACCCAGATGCGGTCTTTCGAATCATCGCTCATCCAAACAGCAACCTTGAGGGAGTTATCAACCATGACTCTGTGAATTTCTCAAAGTCCTATTGCGGCCCATGTGAGTGTTGCATTAGGAATGGAAATCTTGAGTCAATCACTCGGCACCTATGTCCGTCTGTCTACTACTATGGGATTCTCAGCCCTGATGGTTCGAGAATCTCTGGAACCTTCGAGGTACAAGCATGGACCGAGAGTAGCTCCCACGTAAAGGGAACCGGCGAGTTTGTCCTGATGAGGGATGAGTCGGCAGACTAGTCGAGGTTGGCGAGTTGATCCGATGACTCGTGGACGTTGTATCGAGCGTCGAGTTGAGAATGGAGGCATCGAAAGTGCCGCGTTATCAGATCTGTGATTATGCTGTAGTCCGCATATCAGGGTTGTCGGCTGAACTCTTCAACTTGGATTCGTGGATCCAGAGAACGGCAAGAATGAAATTCAAAACCAACGCGACAAGAGCCAATTCCATATTAAATTCGATAATCGACCTGTATTTTGAGATTGCTCCTTCTACGGTATAGAAAGGTAGGGAGACTCCAAAAAAGAAAAGGCTCGCGATTAGGGGGAACACCCACAGTCTGGTCTTGAATGCAGTTGATCCAGCCGCAAGGCACACTAAAACAAACATCCAATTGCTACTGGGTAAACCGAATCTCATACCCGCACGAAGGACTTGGGCGGGTACAAGCTCTTGGACAGCATAAGAGTAAGCAACATCCACCAACGCAAAGGAGATTAATGTCGCTACAGTTCCCAGAAGTAGAGACCCCAAAATCGTTGGATTCTCCATTTCGTTACGGATCGCCGTTCGGGCATTGGTAAACATGGTTTTCACAGCTTTGTGCCAAATTGGTACTCTACTGTAACACGGACCCAAGGGACATGCCAAATACATTTGCCCATTGATTTGAACTCCGAATTCCCGGTTTATCGGCAGTTGATTCAGTGGTTGCGTACCCAGCGGATTTGGTTTGCAGACTATATGACAAATCCAATCCCGTGCGTTTTAGTTCGCCACTGTGTCTAAGTACGTTTGTTTTACAAGAACTGCCTGGGCCATCGGTGGGGAAGCGGGAAACGAAGTTGTGAGCCACTGGTCAACTAGGATTCTTGATCCGAGATGCCCAGTGATTGTATGTCATGCACCGCTGTTGCCACGAGTGTATTAGAGCGTGAATGGTTTGTACGTTATCTTCCAACTTGATGTGGTTACTAAATTTGAGTTGTTTGAGCTTCTGATTTACCGATCACCTACAGCTAAATCCACATTGGAACCGGGCGAGTGCAAAGTCATTAGCCAATAGAAGTGACGTAGACTTGGTGATGTCATGCAAAGATCGTGGTTAGCCAAAGCCAAATCGGTCCACGACCTTGGTGGTTTCGAATACATCGTCAAGCCCGGACAGACTTGGGATGAAGCCAGAGATGACCTGGCGACAGAAAAATGGCTCAAAAAACTCCGACAACCAATACCAGTGGCGGAGAAGTTTCTCCCATTCTTCGGCTCTCGCATGCACGATTCTTGGGTGATCTCAATCGATTGCTCGCCAGATACTGTGCGCCTGAGTCTGGACTGCATCAACACGGACATATTTGTGCTTGATCTGGTTGCGGAAGTTGGCATAGAAAGAGTTCCAAGCCGGTGGCCTGTAGACTTGGTTCTCCATGAACCGGTCTTTATGCGGACTGCACGGTACGCGCCGAATGGTGCTTTACGTTTTGAAGATTATCGGAGCCTCGGTTCTCCAGAGCTACAGAAAGGTGACGCCTTTTTGCACGATTGGTTTTTTGAAGAGGATGATCGTATTCAGTGGGTTGCGGAAATCTATTCCCGTCGTCAACAGACCCACAAACTATCTTCCTCTGTGTTCTTGATGGTGGATTGCCGTCGAGTTTCAGCGGTCGACCACCGGGCGGATGCGATCGAAAAGGCATATGGCCCCTCCGCCAGGATTGTATGGAATGAAGTTCTGCATGGAAACGAGCTGATGCCCCCTTATGAGGGGATATGGGGCATGAATTGCATGAGGGACTTTATCAACGAACGGATGAAGCTGTGTGGGTTCCGAAGGTCAGACTTTGTGATGTGATCTTGTTGATAGAAATGGGCGTGGAATTAAAGTTGAAAATGGCTGATGCGCTGGAAATTCTGGGTGCCTTACGATTCGAGCTAGAAGCGTTATGCAAGGCTTATGCGGTTAAAAGACTAAGGATATTTGGATCAGCGTTAACCAGAGAATGGAACCCCGAAAATAGCGACTTCGACTTTGTCGTCGAATTTGATGCCTTACCGGAGAACATGCATGCTTTTGATCAGTATTTTGAGTTCAAACAGGCGCTTGAGAGATTATTGGGACGATCTGTTGATTTAGTCGAATTGTCCGCAGTCCGGAACAGCTTCTTTCGGCGAAATCTCGAACGAGCGGCAAAGGAATGGTACGCGGCCTGAAACTGCCGTTGTCTTGCCGATGTGAGACTTGCATGCCGCGGGATAAGAAGTATCTGTTGAGCAGGACGATGCTTGATAATAGGTAGGAGGTGCACGAAATGGAAATCGCCGAACGAATTCAGTCGACCCCAGGCAAGTGTGGCGGACGCCCATGCGTCCGCGTTCTCCGCATTCGTGTGACCGACGTTTTGGAGCTGCTTGCTTCGAGCATGACCAGAGAAGAAATTCTTATGGAATATCCTTCGCTCCAAGACGAAGATATCACGGCGTGTCTCCGGTTCGCTTCAGGGCGAATTGATCATCGAATTATCTCAGGATGAAAACTTGGCCCTTCAAGAATTCATTCAATCCATATTCAATAGATCCACCCTGGTCATCCTACGTTCGGTGGACGGTGGCCCAGATCTCTCGCTTGGCATCCAAATCTCGGAACTGCTTCCGACCTTCGGCCAGATCTAGATAAACGGTCGCAATCTCATAGGGGCGCATCGGAAGCTGAATTGAGTTCTCAGAGATATCCAATTTAGTTGGCGATCAAGAAGTGCAGATCAGTGGATCGATTGCGATGCCTTTATGGCGAAAACGACCGAGGACTGAAGTGGCTCTTTCCGAGAAAAGCAGGTTTCGGGCTGGCCAAAAATAGCCACCATGCCCCCCAATATGCTGAGATGTCGAATGAAAATCGTGTTGGAGTCGATCAGCTCCAGAGATGGCAAGGGGTGAGAGCAACCTATGTCCAAGCGTATGTCCAAGCGGACATCGGGTCATATCCACGGAGTCATTTTTCGCGAACGGTGTTACACCGATCCAAACCTGTGGACTGATGTCGAGAGTCTCCAAGGTAAGGAGTTGAAATGCGAACACGTCGGACATTGCGATGGCTCTCTCGTTCAATTTCCGAACGTACGGAGGTTCTGATTCCGTTAGGTCGATAGGAAAATCCAACTTGTCAACCATCTTGATAGAAGTTGCAACTGGAATCAGCCGGAACCCGGTCAGGTTTTCAGTAACCAAGGTTTCAGCCAAATCTCGCCGGCAAAGATAGTTTCCATTAGCAAGGCAGAACAGGGCGTCCGATGGCTTGCGAGAGATGTTGGGGAGAATCAGAGGGGACACTTGCCGTCGGCCAACGCCGCAAAAGGGGCATTCGAAGGTGGTGTCATAGCGAGTTCTCTCCTGATCACAGAAGTCATTCGATGACTTCACTACTCGGCCGTAAAACCATGCTGACGCGTCAAATTCAGCCTTTGTGTATCGATAGTCAAACTCAAAATAGGAAATGAACCAACTGCGCTTTGCCTGACCAGGTGACGCAGGTCTGAACAACTTCTGGACGATTGGGGAATCATATTCCCGAACGAGCTCGGCAACACTGGATCCTATAGGTCTAAATGGATGAAGTTCAGACCTTAGGCTTTCTGGCAACTCATCGATGCCTACTCGGAATTTGATGAACGTCTTCACAACTGCTCAGTCAGGGGCTAGGATTCCATATCGATGGTTAATGGCTTGCCACGATACCAAATATTGAAAATTCCTGAGCCAGTAGTGTCCTTTTTAAAGTCCGCCTCCAGTCCATAAAGATGCTCTCCTTCCCCGGTGCTCCAAATGGGGTCGAGTTCGTAGTCAGGTTGTCCAGGTATGCCATCCCGAATCGTGATATCGCGCATCGAGGTTAGCCGGGTTCTGGGATAATGTTCGCTCCTTGATATCCCAGTGCCTTCTAGAACCGTGTAGGCACCGGTGAGCTCATCGTGGTCGGTGAGAATTAGCCTAGAATGATCGTAATCGACAAAAGATGACATATATTGGAAACTACTTCCATTGTTGCCTGTACAAGTGATTAAGCCTTGCAGCTCGTCACCAGGGTAAACGGTCAAATAAGGGGTGAAGACAGCCGGTCTGCCGTTTGGTCCTGCGACCGCGTACCAACTAGTGATGCACCAGAAATTTCCACCAAACACACCGTTGTAGCCCCATTGGAGCACCGAGTGGAGGATATCGGCCCCGCTTGTTGGCTGCATACCACAGGAAAGGTATATCGATTGGTCTTCAACAAGGGTGGGTGGATCTGGCACAATCCACTTGGTTCTAAAGCACTCGAATATGCCGGGTTCGCGACTATGATGGCATTGAGCGTTTACGATCCAACTCTCTGCTGCTCCAGCCTTTACTTTCTTTCTGGAACCCTTACCAATTTCCCCAAGTGTCACAACAGGTTTGCCGCAGGCGTCCATGATGGTGACTTTTCTATGGTGTGTGCTCACATATTCGCCAGGTCGCAAGATGTAGCAGTCTTCTTGCGACCGTGAACCGAGCGGCGTTTGGACCAGCTTGTGACCGTCTAAGTTGTGCGAGTCAGGGTCTTTGGGCGAAGCCATGATTATTTCACGTCAGCAAGAGTGATCCGCTCTTGGCTGTTCACCTAATAGTAACGGTAAAGATGAATGTTTACTAGAACCGGGTTGCACGCATGGCACGATATGAAAGATCCAGATGGTTGGAGCGCCAAAATGTGACAGGCATAGTCCGAAATTGAACGTAAATCTGCCTCATCGTGGGCGTAGTCATGAGGGTTCACCGGGGCCGCGCTCCCATGTTTTTTTGATCAGAATCGATACTGTCGTAGGAAAAGAAGCCCCAATCAATCTTCTTGCGTCCGGTGGACGGTTGCCCAAATCGCTCGCTTGGCATCCAAATCTCGGAACTGCTTCCGACCTTCGACCAGATCTAGATAAACCGTCGCAATCTCATAAGGGCGCATCGGAACCTGGATTGAGTTCTCAGAGATATCTAGTTCGGTTGGTGAGCAACCCATCAGATCAGTTCTAACTGCGCGCGCCACGGACGCGTTGACTTGGATCGTGGCGGTTGATTCGACTCCGTCAAATTCGACCAAGCGAAGCACAAAGGGATATTCCCAATCGGCCGCGTACCCTTCGACTCGACTATGACCGGTCATCTCTCGATACAACGCAGTCATCACCACGTTCTCGGGAGAGCAGGATGCAAATGAGAACGACTCAAGTTTTGGACCATCCTCATAAGGCGAGAAGTTTTGCCCCAAAGGTCCATTTAACAGCTCCTGAGCCGTTCGCCATCGGGCACTATGCGTCATCAGGCCGTGTGGAATCAGCCAGAAGTGCCCGTAGGTTCTAGAGATGAAGTGCTCTTCATCCCATGCATCGTAGGCGTTGAGCAGGCACTTGACCTCGTTGTTCTCACCCAAGAACCACTGCTGACTCCCGTCATGCACGATTAACAAGCCTCGCGCAGGATTGTCCGCATCGACCAGGTCCACAAGAGTCAACGAAGTGAATGGATTTCGGACCTCCTCAAACCATTGAGGAGATGTCATCCAATCTCCCGTCGGGTACTTCTTGGGCCAGACCCCGTTGGGGTGAACCTCAGTGACGCCGTACGGTTGATCAGTAATGATGTGGGGGCGGAAACTGAGTGGCAACTTCATCGTCAACCCGGAATTGAGACCCGAATCGGGACGGTCGATCTTTGCCGTGATGTCGAGCTTGAATGCACGGCGCTCCGGGAGAATGGACGCGGTTGGGCAGATGTGTTGATCCTTCTTACTGCTCATCTGAGCGGTGGTCGGAACCTTGATCGCGACTTTGGACTGGATGACCGAGTACGTGATCTCGCTTTCCGCCGCAAGCAGACCTTCTGGGAATTCTGAGCACACGAATTGAGAGATTCGACGGTTGTCGTCGATGGAAATCTTGAGATCATCTCGCTCTTTGACCTTCTTGAGGTTCGGCACTTCGGTTACTGAATCCAGACTGATAAAACCAAATGCGGGCACATCGACGCAATTATCCGAGCCTACAGCCAATGGGGTCCGAACTGCCCAACCGTGAGGGTTGAAGTACAAGGCGCCTTTGGGCTTCTTGCTGGGCTTTTCATCGGCATCGTTGTCCTTGGAAATGGATACCGAACGTTGGTATTTGTCCCCGACCAAAGAGGCAATGCGCTTGAGGTTGGAAACGAACACTCCACTCGAAAGCGATCGGCTGCGCTCATAGCTATAGACTCCGACTCGCCCACACAAACCCTCACACTCGCAGTTGTCGTGGTGCTGAGCCTGCAGCAATTCACGCCACGCTTCCTCCAACTCCCACGTCGGATACACATCCCATTGAGCATAGGGACGTCCGAATAAGCTCGCGATAGCGGCGGTCGTTTCGGCACGAAGCACGCAGGCTTCTACCTCGTGGGACAGGCGACGCATTCGGTCTCCATTTTTGCCAAGGGTCATACCGTGCCAGACATCATCCATCATGTACCGGCGAGTCGGGACTTCGGCGCCGATCTTGGAAAGGTATTCCCCTAAAGTGGCAAAGGAAACTTGGAATCTGGGATCGCCCAGCAACTCCTTCGTTTTTGGGAGCAAGACTTCACTTCGGCACATCCAATCCTGGGTAGGCATCAGTTCTAACCATTGGAGAATCAGGTCGCCATTTGCCGTGCCAGTTGCCGCTAACTCATCCATCAAGACTTGGATATCTTCCGGCCATTGGTGCAGGTTCAGTCGATTGCGGGTCGCGGTAAGTAGTCTTGAACCATCTTGCCCCTCCCACCAAACAACGGGGACATCTTCTTTCGGGACCTCCGGTGTATGCCAGGTCCATTGGAAGAAAAGGGAAGCGTACTTGTAACCGCACGAGCTGAGAATCTGCGGGAGCTGAGGGAAGAAATCGAACTCTTCCTCCCAGAACGTTTCAGGTCGTTTTCCCAGTAGCCGTCGGCAGGTTCGAGCGCCATAAATTCGTTGGCGAACGTTGGATTCTCCCCCGTGAAACTGGCCATAAGGCTGACCATAGGAGCCGCCTACGATCTCAACGGTGCCGTTTTGGACAGCTTCCTTCAACTCGGCAAGCGCGTCTGGACATTCGCTTGCCATCTTCTCGTAGCCAACGGCGTCAAAGTTGATATTTCCCTTGGCCCCTGTCTCTCGACAGAAATGGAGCATATCTCGGACCGAACTGGGCAGTACCTCATATCCCCAGAGCCACTCCATGTCGACCCAATGCATGTGATTGCCAAAGGTGTAGGTGATGGGAACTCGTTCTGCCATGCCTTCCATCGTACTCTCACGAGAGTCTGATCGGTTACTTAACCTTGCTTAAGCAGGAACACTGGCGAATGGACATTCAATCGACAGCTTTTGTCTTGGGCTGACTCATAAGCCCAGCTGAAAAATGATCTCCTAACTTCGAACCGAATCATAACCTAGCGACCTAAAAACGTTCGCAGGTATCCACACGAAGTGCGATCCATCAAAAAGCGATAGCCAAATAAATCTGGAGCTGTCCTTCACAAGAAACCTCATGCAACAGTTCGATAGCGCTCAGCAAAGAAGGCCAAAATTGGCGGGCCAGTTATATATCAGAGAGTCACAACGTCTAACGGATGGCATAGATCGTACCATCGTTGCAACCAACGTAAATGGTTCCATCGACGCCGATTGCAGGTGAGGAGTCGACCCATCCACCAGCCAGATATCGCCACTTGAGCGATCCACTTGAATTGATCGCGTAGAGGTAATGGTCTGCGGAGCCGAAATAGACGGTGCCGTCAGAGCCGATAGAGGGACTTGAATCAAGGATCTGATCGCCGGTGGCGTACTTCCACTTCAGTGTTCCATCAGGCCGTAAAGCATAAAGGTTGTGGTCTCTTGAACCGGCATAGATCGTTCCATCTGATCCAATTGCTGGGCAAGTGTTCACCCAGTCTCCGGCTGTAAACTTCCATTTGAGATTACCGGTGGAATCAATCGCAGACAAGTGATTGTCTTCAGAACCTTCGTAAACCGTTCCATCGGATCCCACGGAAACCGTCGCGATTCCAGCCCCCGCGTAATAAGCCCACTTAAGACTGCCGTCCGGTCGGATCGCATAAAGGAATTCGTCGTCAGATGGTAGGAACACAGTTCCATCGGGACCGATCGCGGGGGAAGCTCCGCTCACATTTCCCAGATTGAAACTCCACTTCATGGACCCGCTAGGAGTCAGTGCATAAAGAGAATGGTCCAAAGACGGAATATAGATCGTTCCATCCGTTCCTATGGCAGGAGCAGAATTGCTGAATCCGCCTGTCGCAAACTGCCAGCTCAGAGTGCCGTTAGGGTGAACCGCATAAAAATTTCCATCAGTGGAAGTGATGTAGATGGTGCCGTCCGATGCAACGGTTGGTGACGAGTAGATGGTTGAACTCGTCAGGAATTTCCACTTCAGAGTGCCATTGGTGTTGAGAGCGTAAAGGTACTGATCCCACGAACCGATATAGATAGTCCCATCGGAGCCAATAGACGGCGAGGATGCGCCAATAAGGGAACCGGTAGTGTAGCTCCACTTGAGTGCTCCATTTGCTCCTGCTCCGAAACCCAAGCCCGTGTTCTGCGCATTCCCATGAAACTTGGGCCAGGCTGAATTGGCAAGAACGCCGGAGATGCTAATGCCCAGCGTCGTCGTTTGGGTTGAGCCGGCAAGGGAAGCCGAAATTGTTGCTGATAAGTTGCTCGATACGACCGATGTCGCAATAACGAAGGATGATGTAGTCGAACCCGCAGGGACAACTACCGATGACGGAACAACGGCATGTGCGGAATTGCTTGACAGTGAGACTGTGCAACCGCCCATGGGAGCTGGAGCTGAGAGAGTTACGGTACCAATGGTCAAACTCCCGCCTACCACCGTATTTGGATTGATATTCACTGAGCCCAGATGTGGAGCTAGAATTGACAACCTCTCCGAGATTCCGACACCGTTGGCGTAAACCGCAATCACAACCGATGTTGAAGCGGTTATTGGCATTGTCGTTACGCCAAAACTTGAAGAACTGGTACCCGCTGGGATAACGATCGAGCTTGGAGCAATACAGACGCTCGGTGAACTAACGGCGATTGAGACGGGTAATCCGCCTGTTGGCGCAGTACCTGTGAGCGTTACCGTTACGGTAGATGACGTACCACCAACGACAGCGTTGGGCGAAAGTGTCAAATCTCCCAGTTCAGCTGGAGTGATTGTCAAATTTGCGTTTTTGGAACTTGAGCCCAACTTTCCCGTGATCGTCGCAATGCTGTTGGTGGACACTCCTGTAGTTGAGAACAAAAAGTTCGCAGTCGTGCTTCCTGATGGCACTACCACATTGCTCGGAAGCGTGACAACCTTGCTGGTCGACGTTAATGCTACTGTCGCTCCGGTAGGCGGTGCAATGCCCGTCAGTTTTACCGTCCCGATCGATAGGTCTCCACCAACCACTGACGTCGGAGAAAGAGTAATCGAACTTAGAGCAGCTGCCGATACGGTGAGGTTGGTCGACTTTGCAGTGTTACTGGCAGAGGCGGTCAGTTTTGCTGATTGGGTATTGGTCACACCGATGGTTGAAACATAGAACGTCGCCCTTGTTGTTCCTGAAGCCACCGTCACATTGGATGGAACTGAGGCGCACGATGCACTTGATGACAATGCTACTGAGAATCCTCCCGCCGGTGCCTTTTTTGAGATCGTTACTGTCCCTGTTGTAGGTAGTCCACCAACTACAGTAGTTGGAGTAAAAGAGAGCGAGGAAATGGATTGAGCAAAGCTTGCTGAGAAAGGAAAAATCGCGAATATGCTCAGGGCGAGTGCACGAATCAAGTTGAATTTGGCCCCGGATAGATTAGTCATAAAGGTGAGTCCGTGCTTGCAGAATATCACAGTCCCAAATCCGCCTTGATTGGCTTGGTAGAACCTAACTTTGGGGTGCTCGTTTTCCAGTTACCGATAACAAGATCCAAAACGATTTGGCTGTCCATGAATCACTAGACAGCGGTGGGCTGACAACAAAAGGGCGGACTTGAGCCTAGCCAAGATTGCCAGCAACAATCCATGAACCCAATGGATTGGACCTGCCAACTGTCTTCTGCAGATCAACTCATTGAAGGAGATTGAAATGGATAGGGATCGAGCTAAGTGGAAGATCAAAAAAGTGGCAGGAAAACTCCAAAAAGTAAAGGGGAACCTGACCCACTCCAATTCGGACAAGATCGTTGGAACGGCAAAGGAAGTCGAAGGCACCATTGGTGAGAAACTGGTCCAGGCGAAAGATGCCGTTCGTAAGGCAATCAAGGATTCTTAGGTAGGTGATGCCACTAACGCATCGAGCTAAGTATCACATGGCCCTATGAAGCATGGGAAAAAGATGACCGATCAGCCTGCTGACAGCCTGCCACTGAATGACCTCAGTGGACGTGAGACCCAAGTGGTTTTGCTTGCTGCAGACGGGCTGACCGACAAAGAGGTTGCGATCCACCTCGATCTGCAACTTGCCACGATTCGAACGTACTGGGAACGAATCCGAATGAAGTTGGGGACAACGAACAAGGTTCAGTCGATCAGTCGAGTCCTTGCTCAGCTCTATCGCGAGAAAGCACGTAGCGAACGAGAGTACGAGCACATTATGAAGCTCGTCGTAGAGACGGTCCCCGACTTTGCGATCTTCCTCATGGAGCCAGATGGCACTCTTCGCACTTGGAACGAAGGTGTGAAACGGATATTTGGATATGATTCGTCGGATTGGGTGGGTAAATCGGCAGACATTATCTTCACGAATGAGGATCGTGATTCCCACGCTTTGAAAAAGGAATTGGGGGTCGCGATGGAACTTGGCCGCGCGAACAACCAAAGGTGGCTTCAGCGCATGGATGGTACCAAGTTCTGGGGTAGTGGATTCTCAAGCACAGTACTGGATGAGGAGGGAAACCTCATTGGAATCGTTAAAATTTGTCGTGATCACACCCTCTTGAAAGGGGACCGCAGGACACTTTCACCTGGCGATCTTGAGCCTTCACAACCTGAGCAAGTGTCCTCCTTGTGGGGCAAAATAACGATAGGAGCTTAATCCGGAGACCGTCTATCCTTTTCACGGGGACGCAGCTTACAAGCTATTACCGGGTGTGTGGGACTACGTTGTCGCGCGAGCAGGCCCAAGCGTCCCTTTCCGTGTACCTCCCGGCTGTAGTTGCAGTGGAGGAGCAACCCAATCCCTGAATACGCCGTAATTTTGGGCAGCAATGGTTGCCTGTATTCTCTTGGCGGGATGGATCTCCCTTTCTACCGGTCATTCCCTCAGTGATTCGTTTTCTGTTCGGACGATTGGCAACGTGCCAGTGAGCGACATTGAATCGGTGAAGTCTAGTGTTCGAGCATCAAGCAAAATGGTCTTACGATTTATGGGGCAACCCAAGGTCACACCATTTGAAGTGGTCATCTGTGGTGACCGAGCCAGTTTCGACAAGGAGCTGGCGGCTGAATATCTGACTCCCAATGCTCAGCGATGGATGGTGGGGGCCGGCATGAGGCGCGGACTATGCATCCTCAACCCAAGTAGGTGGAAGACGGATGCCGCTGATCATGATCCTTCCAATGTCGCAGCTACCAAGAGATTGATTTGTCACGAAATTGTTCACGTGTATCACGCCCAGATCAATCCCAGCAGGGACTTCGACGGTATGGACGATCTCGGATGGTTGGTTGAAGGGGTCGCCGTTTATGCATCGGGTCAATTGGACACTGAGCATAAGTCCGATGGTCAACAGGCGGTTCGAGCAAACGCCGTACCAGACAAGCTAGGTAACTTTTTTGGAGGTCGATACGGTTATGGAATCAGTGGTTCGTTAGTCGCCTATATCGACCATCGTTACGGCCACAAGACGCTTTTGGAGTTGTTGCAGATGACCAAACCAGATCAAGTTCTCGGACGCCTCAAGACCGGTGAATCTGCCTTGATTACAGATTGGAAATCAAGTTTGGGTGCCCGGCACGATTGAAGGAGTGGTGTTAATCCGTAAATAGTGGCAATGGATTGGTTATCGGAGTGATGTTCAATTCCTTTCCAACACTCCCTTTGCTCGTTGGCTTTTCTGAATATGCCACTGATTCCGTTTAATCATCATATGACTCGTGTCGAAGCGACCGAATGGATCAAAGCGATGGAACCCGAACTCCGCCAGCTTGGAGTTCGTTCGATTTCTACCTTTGGTTCCGTTGCCAGAGATTCGGCCGATAAAAATAGCGATTTGGACTTAATCGCTGAATTCGAGTTACCCCATACCTTTCGGCAGTACTTCGACACTTTCCTACTGTTGGAGGAGAGATTGCATGTTCACGTTGATCTGGCTGAGCCTCACACATTGCATCCAAAGTTGAGAGACAGGATCCTTTCTGAGGCAATTAAGATTGCGTAGCACCATACTTCTGCTGGAAGATATCTTGGATCGTGCGTTGAAAATCCAGGCCAATTCTGAACAGTTTTCACGCGTTCAAATCCTGCAATCCTTGCCACAAGATTTAGAATCCGATAGGTTTTGAACTTAGGTTCTTCTTGATCCCGTTATATGGCGAGGCTAGATACTAGGGCATTTGAAACGCTCCGCGTTCCCTACCGTATCGGTACTATGCAACGAGAGGTGAAAGGGTTTTGACAACAGGTTTAAGGTTGCTGGGTGTGACCGTCGCTCTCATGGGGACTTTAGCGACGAGTTTTGCCCAGAAGTTAGATATGACGGGAATTTGGGCAGGTGAATTGCACATTGGCGGTACGAGTTTGCGCCTGGTGATGCGAATCTCAAAGGGAGCAGATGGTTCCTTGGCCGCCAAATTGGACAGCCCCGATCAAAATGCCAAGGATATCCCGGTTAAGTCCGTCACGGTTGTGGATGGCAAAGTGAAGGCGGACGTAACGGTCATTGGCGGAGTGTACGAAGGGGACCTGAATGAAAAATCGTTAGAGATTAAGGGTAACTGGAAGCAAGGTGGGCAGTCATTCCCTCTCAATCTTAAAAAGACGAACAAGGTGCCGGAAAGAACGAAACTGAATCGACCTCAAGTGCCGAAAAAGCCTTATCCGTATGAAGAAGAAGTTGTTACGTTTGAGAACAAGACAGCAGGCGTCAAACTCGAAGGCACCCTCACTAAACCAAAAACGGGTGGGCCATTCCCCGCGGTTCTACTCGTCGCGGGATCCGGACCCAATCAGCGAGATGAAGAGATACTTGAGCATCCAGTTTTCAAGGTGCTGGCAGACTATCTCACTCGAAACGGGTTTGCAGTTTTGCGCTATGACAAACGGGGTGTTGGAAAGTCGACCGGAAGTTACTCCAAAGCTACAACCCGAGACTTTGCAGATGACGCATTGGCTGGCGTTGCGTACCTAGAGAGCCTGAAAGAGATACAGCCCAAGAATGTTAGTGCCATTGGACACAGTGAAGGCGGCCTTATTGTTCCTATCCTGGCGACCGAGAGCGATGTCAAATCCATCGTGATGATGGCCGGTCCGGGCATCGATGGAGGCCAAATCATGGAACTCCAGGGGGCGTTGATCAACAAGGCTGAAGGGATGCCGGATAAGGACGTTGAGGCCTTTCGGCATCGACAAAAGGAGATTTTTGCCGCAATTCGGGAAGCCAAAGACGACGCGGATCTTAATGCGAGATTGGATAAGGTCGCTGCTGAGACCAAAGCTTCAATGTCTGCTGAGGATTTGAAAAAGCCCGAAGTCGAGCAGTCCTTTGCACAGGCTCGTAAGGTTTACACGTCAATTTGGACGAAGTACTTCATCACTTATGATCCAGTTCCGACCCTGAAGAAGGTGAAGTGCCCAGTTTTGGCACTCAATGGTGAGAAAGATCTTCAGGTTCCAATTGACGCAAATTTGCCGGTGATCGAGGCTGCGCTCAAGGAAGGTGGAAATACGGACTACACCATCAAGCGGTTGCCGAACCTAAATCACCTGTTCCAGACCTGCAAGACAGGATCACCGACTGAGTATGGAAAGATCGAGGAGACCTTGTCGCCCAAGGCGCTCAAGATCATGACGGATTGGTTGAAGGCACATACGAAAGGGTAAGTCGCGTGCCCTGGTCAACGCGGATGATCATTCTGCGTTGACCTCGTTTTGTCTGGAAATGGGTTCGGGAAATCATTTTTGGGAGTAATTGTTGGTCACAGTCCGCTTTCCCACCCTCTGACTTGGCATCGGGTTCAACCATGCCGCCCCTTTTGCCCGTTCCCGCTCCTTCTGACGGGTAGGGTCTGCCCACCTGTCCTTCATACAAAACAGAAAGTTGCACCCATTTAGACGAATAATTTGAGACTGAGAATTAGGAAAAAGGTGGCAACGAGCATTCTTGAAAGTAGCAGAGGTTCTGCGGAAGAGTGCCTTTCCTGGTTCCTCCACTTTGGATCAAGGTGCTTCTGCCGTGCGGGGCGCCATGTTGGAAACGGTTGAGAATCCCCTCAGGAATGATCTGGAGACCTTGGTGGCTTACGAGTGGTTGCTAGGCGAGGGCATTTCGTCCGAAGAGGCCGTATCTTGGTCTGCACGATCATGAAAGCGGAAAGGCTTACAACGATTCCGATCGCGAGAAATACTTGGAGATGCTGGCAAGCCTCCCCAATCTGCCCGACGATTGAAGCTACGGGAATCTCTCT
>Ga0164297_10000910_pt1 | contig 33818 bp, 29 predicted proteins | sample GEODES058metaG_FD_113539 | JGI IMG/M metagenome (GOLD analysis project Ga0164297, IMG submission 113539) | Dystrophic lake water microbial communities from Trout Bog Lake, Wisconsin, USA - GEODES058 metaG | ecosystem: Environmental > Aquatic > Freshwater > Lake | place: USA: Trout Bog Lake... | reverse complement strand
GGGAGGAGATTTTTTAGTGAGTTTTTATTAACTTTGATTTTGTCATTTGTTGTCAAAACAAAACTTCTTTTCTTTTTCTTTTCTTTTTGAGGCAAAAGGTGCTCGATCAGTCTTCGATCGGGACGTACCAGATGTTGCGGAATCGCACCCGGTCATGGTGATCCTGAAGTCCCAAGGGCATGGCATCGGGCATCGCTTTGTAGGCCCTGCGGGCCGGACCGTGCGTGGAACCGATAATGGTCGTGTCATCCTGCACACGGACCCCGTTGAAATCGACTGTGACGTGTGCTGCCTTGGTCAGATTGCCTTTTGCATCGAACTTCGGGTGGTGGAAGGTGATGTCGTAGTACTGCCAGTGGCCGGGAGGTCGGATCGGGTTTGATGTCGGCGGGTATTGACCATAGACCGCTCCGGCAATCCCGTCGGCGTAGGTTTTATTGTTATAGGAATCGAGTACTTGGATCTCGAATCCATCCTTGGGATCCATGAAAAGGATTCCGCTGTTGTTCCTCTTCTGACCATCCTGACCTGTCAATGGTTCGGGCGTCCACCACTCGACATGGAGTTTCATCGATCCAATCGCCTGCTTCGTCATGAGATTCCCAGAGTTGGGTGTCACCTCGACATAGCCATCCTTGACCACCCACTTCGAGGGCTGCCAAGCGGAGAGATCCTTGCCGTCGAAAAGCACGATGGCGTTCGAGGGGGCTTTTGATCGGGCCGCCAATTCCTCCTCTGGCAAGGGTGTGCTGACCGGAGGATACGGACGATTCATATCGTGCCATGTCTGCTTCCAAATGTCCGCATCGGGGGGCGGTAGCGCAGGGTTCGTCGGGGCCGTGTGCTCGTAGGGAGTCGGAACGGGCTTGGCGGGTGAAGTTGCCGGAGAGGGAGCAGTTGCAGGGATTCCCTCGGCTCTCAGGATGAAGGTAGTAAATGGCAGCAGAAGCAGGGCGGTTCCAAGAAGGGAGCGGGAGGAGGTTGTGTTCATAGGCAAAAAGAGAAAATCAAAGGAGTTAGAGGTTATAAAACTGCTCCCAGCCCTTGCGGGGGGGAACGCCCGCAAGCAAGGCATCGGCTTTGGCATTGTCGGTGATTCTTTTGGTCGTGGGATCGAACTTGAACTTGGCGTTCAGACGCTGGGCAATCACGCCCAGATTCATGGTCTGGCAAAGAGGGCCGGCCACGGCAAACGATGAGCGGCACGTTTCCTCTCCGCGACAGGCGCGGATAAAGTTCACGTAATGGTTGGAGGGACTCTTGGGCACCTCGGGAAGCTTGGAGGCCATCTCGTCGGCCTTCGCCCTGGGGATGATTTGAAGGGTGGAACCATGGCTACCCCCCTTAAAGGTTAAGCCCTCGCCATAGATAACCTTGCCGGTGGGGTTGTTCAGGGCACCGCTGCCACCGGCGGAGGGGGGAGGAATGTTCGGATCGACCACCTCGGCACCAAAATCGTCCGGCAGCGGCGGCAGGTTCTTGAGTCCGTCGTACCAGGTCAGTGTCAGCGGAGGCATGCTGTCACGGGCTGGAAACCGGAAGGCCAGCGTGGAGGCCTGGGGAAAGATGTAAGGATTCCAGCCGTCGAGTTTGACGGCCTCCACTTCGGTCGGCAATCCTAGCCTGAGGAATTCGTGCGAGGTATCGAAAATATGAGCCCCCCAGTCCCCAAGGGCACCATTTCCGAAGTCATACCAGGAGCGCCACTCTCCGTTCACATAACCCTTGTTGTAGGCATGGAATTCCGCTTCCGAGAGCCAATCGGTCCAATCCAGCGTGGAAGGAATCGGTTGCCCGGGTAAATAGCCATCGACGTGCATGCCGTGCCAGCGACGGTGCTTGTTCATGAAGGCGTCGATGCGGGTCACGTTTTTGATCACTCCCGCTTCGGTCCATGCCTTGAACTGAAAATAGTTGCCCTCGGAGTGCCCCTGATTGCCCATCTGGGCGGCCACTTTGTATTTCTTTTCCGCCTCCATCATGAGCGTGATCTGGCGGAAGCTCTGCCCCATCGGCTTCTCGCAGTAGACATGCTTGCCGAGGGACATCGCCATCATTGCGATCGGAAAGTGGGAGAAGTCGGGCGTACCGATGCAGACCGCATCGATCTGCTTGCCCATCTTGTCGAACATTTGACGGAAATCCTGAAAACGCGGCACTTCGGGATACAACTTGAGGACTTTCTCCGTGTGCGGCGCCCCCATGTCCGTGTCGCAGAAGGCGACAAAGTCCACGAGGCCCGTCTTGGCAAAACTCATCACATCCTCCGCACCACGGTTGCCGATGCCACAGCAGGCCAGATTGATCTTTCCACCCGATGGATCGCCCGCAAGGAGACGGGGAAGGAAAAAAGCGGAGGTGCCGGCCGAGAGAGCTCCTCTGAGAAAGGTTCGTCGTGAAATCCCGGAGGAGGGGTCAACAAAACGGGATGGTGTGTTCATGGGAGATTGGACAACGAGTGATCAGTCGGCTGGCAGTGGGCGGAGTTTGATATTTCTAAAGGAGGCCTCGCTACCGTGTTCCTGCAGAAGGATATGTCCGTCGGTCCATTCACCGAAATTCGCGATATTGTGATACTTGCTGGCGGCAACCGCGGCCCGGAACTCCGGCGACCCACGCTCAAACTCCACCGTTTTTTTCCCGTTCAGCCAAAACTCGACATGCTTTCCCTGAGAAACAATCCGGGCATGGTTCCATTCACCCATCGGCATCACCTTCTTATCCCGAGGCGGCGGAATCAGGTCATAGAGGGCGCCCATCGTTCGGTTGCCGTCACGACCGAGCTTGGCATCGGGATGAAGTTGGTCATCAAGGATCTGGAACTCCATTCCGATCGCCGAACCGACAGTCGTTGGCTTGCCAGTTTTCTTGTCGATGGGCGAGAGGTTGGGTTGGACGAAAATCTTGATACCGCTGTTGCAGTTGGGGGTGATCTTGAAATCGGCTGTCAGTTCAAAGTTCGCGTAACGCTTCCGGGTGATGATGTCCCCGCCTTTGGCCGACTCCTCGCCGCCATTCTCATGAACAGACAGGACTCCATCCTGAATCGCCCATCCCTCATTGGGGAAGTTCTCGGATCTGGCGCTTCTCCATCCATCGGTGGTTTTCCCATCCCAGAGGAGTTGCCACCCCGCTGCCTTTTCGTCATCAGTAAGGGTATTGGGGGCGGCTTCACTGTCAGTGATGAACGGAGTCATGTCCGGCAAGGGCAAGGACTTTGGCTTCTCGGCGACATACGGAGGATTGGTGTAAGCCCCCGGAGCCACTTCCTTGATGTTGGGTGGAACTTCGGCGGAAACCTCACCAAGCGCCCATTTGATTCCGCCGGCCAGAATTTGCTGAAAAAGGGGATTGGTCCAGACATCCTCGCGATGACCAAGCGCCGTGTACCAGACACGCCCCTTTCCCTCCATGCGGGCCCAGGTATTCGGATAAGGAGGGCGGTTGTAGTCGTTACCCTTCATGTGTGGCGCGTCGATGATCGTCAACACATGGTCATCGGGAGAAAAATCCTTCAGGGAATACCACTCTTCCATAAGGGCAAAATTTGTTCCGATGTTTTCAAATCCAGGAAACTTGGGATCCACCACCGTGATGGTTGCGCTCTGTTGGGCATCGTGCTTGATGAATTCCCCTCCGAGAAACTGAATGTAGGCATCGGCGTTCGTACCATGGTTCAGGTAACGGTCCGGCCCCTTTTTGTCCTCGTTGCCAGTGTGGAACGTATCGCTGGCCGAATGGGTTCCGATGAAACCTTTGCCGGTTCGCACGAAGTCGACGAGAGCTTGCTTGCCCTCGGGAGACATCGGCGGTTGACCATCCTTTCCCTGAGAACAGAGGTCTCCGGTGGTATAGAAGAAGACAGCGTCGAACTGGGCGAGATAGTCCTTGCTGAACTTTGATCCATCCTTGGAAAAGGTGAACTCCCATCCATTCTTTTTTCCCAGATCGATCAAAACCTTTTCTGCAAAACTTGGCTGCCCCTTTTTCCATGAAATCACGGGATGCTCAAAACCACTCGACTTGGTGAAAAAGAGTATTTTTTTTGTCTCCGCGTTGGAGATGGTGACAAATGACAATAGGCCGATAACAAAAAAGGAGAGGGCTTTCATCAGCTTCTGGGAAATCAACGCTCGACGCGGCAAGTGGGAAAGGTGGATTGCCCTCTCAGGATTCGATCTGTTGGCGGGAATCCGTGAGGAAGCGATGAAGGGGGCGACAGAATTTCGAGGGATGATAGGGGGGGATTTGCATGGGTGAAATAGTAACACACCGCAAAACTGAAAAAGTTGCAAAAAACCTCAAAAATCTCTCGTCCAATTACCAATCCGAGTTCAGATCCATCCGGCACGGTAATGCGCTTGGATGAATTTTTTGGCATCAGGGTCGTTTTCCGCACGCATCTCTGGACCATTCCAGACGAGTGTTTTTTGCGCTCGGAGAGCCACAACGCCTGAGAGGGCTATTTCCGTCAGATGTCCACCTCTTTCGAAATCGGAGAATGTGGAGGGGCCCCCGCTACAAGCATCGACCCACTCCTGGACGTGTCCCTTGACCCGGGGAAGAGTACGGGGAATACCAACTGAGGCCGCGTGATTGGTAATTCCGGAAAGCCTCGACTCCGAGGAGAATTGGATATACTCAACCCCGGAATTCCCGGGATCCCCGAAGGTGAACCCCTTTTCCCCCAGCAGGAGACACCCTCCATCGGGAATCTTTCCGAAATGTTCCAAGAGGGTCTTGGGAATGACAGAGGGATCAGGCTTTCGCCCGCCGTCATACCACCAGACGGTGACCGGCGCCAAATCACCACGTGCCGCGAAGTTGAACTTCAGGCGAACTTCCCTCGGGTATCCATAGGTATATGCTCCGGGAATATTCGGTTCAATGTCGGTCGGGTAATCGAGCTTCAGACTGCGGAACGGGAAATTCAACCCGTGACATCCCCAGTCAGCCATTGATCCGCCGCCGAAATCATACCAAGCACGCCATGTCTTGGGAGTGTATGTTCCAGACTTGAACGAATGAAATGGAGCCACGCCGATCCAATGATCCCAATGCAGTCCCGCGGGTACGGGATCCTCTCCCACGGGAGCGGACTGCCCTGCCTTGAAGGAGAAGCTTGGGTGAACCCAGACATGAACCTCCCTGACCTGCCCAATTCCTCCGGCCTGAATAATCTCGATCCCTCGGCGCATGAAGGATGAGGCGCTCCCCTGGTTTCCCATTTGGGTGGAGAGATCAGGGAACCGGGCAGCCAGCTCACGGAGAGCCCTGGCCTCCGAAATGGCATGGGTCAGCGGCTTTTCGCAGAAAACATGCTTCCCGGCATTCAAGGCCGCCGCGGCAATGGGTGCGTGCCAGTGATCCGGCGTGGCGATGACCACCGCATCAATATCCGAGGCAAGCAACTCCCTGTAATCCAGATAAGTTTTTGGGGACGGATTGTTGGATTTTGAGATGAGATCTTTTCCCTTGGAAATGCATACATCGTCCACATCACACAGGGCCGTTACAGGCATACCAACTTGGAGAATTTCGGACAACCGCTGCCTGCCCTGAAAACCAACTCCAATTAATCCAATGCTTGGCGTGGAGCTAAGGTTCCTCGCGCGGAGCAACCTGGGAACACCAAAAACAATTCCTCCCGTGGCCAGGGTCGAAAGGCATAAAAAACGTCGGCGATTCATTTCTGAGGAGAGCAACAAATTTGTAGCGTCACAAAAACGCCAAGGCTTGGTAAAAGTTGCATCCAATGAAAAGAATTTCCAGTGCTTTACCGATTGAATGAAATTCAAGCTCTTGCTTTGATCAATTCTTTCATAAAAATCCCTCCCTACACCAACCATGTCACGACCTGTAACACTCTTCACCGGCCAATGGGCCGACCTTCCGATCGCCGAACTCGCCCCTCTCGTCAAAAAGATGGGTTATGACGGTGTTGAACTGGCCTGCTGGGGGGACCACTTCGATGTCGTCGCCGCTGCCGATCCCTCAACTTCCGCGGCATACTGTGACCAGCTTTGGAAACTCCTCACGGACAACGGACTCACTTGTTACTCGGTCTCTAGCCACCTGGTTGGTCAGGCTGTCTGCGACCTCATCGATGAGCGCCATCAGGCGATTCTCCCTCCTGAGGTCTGGGGCGACGGCTCCCCCGAGGGAGTCCGTCAACGCGCCGCGGAGCGCATGATCCTCACCGCCAAGGCCGCCAGGAACTTCTTCGACCGCAAACCGGGCTTTGCACAAAAGCCCCACCCTGTCGCGGTCAATGGTTTCACCGGTTCCTCGATATGGCATTCCATCTATGCGTTCCCACCCACCTCTCAGGAGTATTGGGAGAAAGGGTTTGAGGATTTCGCCAAGCGATGGATTCCGATTCTGAACGCCTTCGACAAGGAAAACGTCAACTTCGCCCTGGAAGTCCATCCAGCCGAGATCGCCTTTGACATCGCCTCGGCGGAACGCGCCCTCGCCGCCGTAAAGAATCACCCCCGCTTCGGATTCAACTACGATCCTTCGCACCTTGGCTACCAGGGAGTCGATTATGTAAAGTTCATCAGAATCTTTGCAGGCCGCATCTTTCACTGCCACATGAAGGATGCCTGGTGGGGTCACGGCGACGGCACGGTCGGCGTCTTCGGCGGACACACCAGCTTCGGCGACGCCCGCCGCTACTGGGATTTCCGCTCCAACGGCCGGGGCGACATCCGCTTCGAGGATATCATCGTCGCACTCAATGACACCGGCTATCAGGGCCCGCTCTCCGTCGAGTGGGAGGATGGTCGCATGGATCGCGTTCATGGCGCCAAGGAATCGGCAGCCTTCGTCCGCAAACTCGACTTCACCCCGAGCGCCGTCGCCTTCGATGCGGCCTTTGACAAATCCGGAAAATGAGTTCCCTTCCCCTTCCAGCAGCCAAGCGCAAGATCCGGATGGGGATGGTCGGTGGAGGCCGCGGGGCCTTCATTGGGGCCGTTCATCGCATCGCCGCCAATATCGATGGACAGATCGAGTTGGTCTGCGGGTCCTTCAGCAGTGATCCCCAGCGCTCCCGTGACTCGGGAGCCGATCTCTTCCTTGCACCTGAGCGTTGCTACGGAACCTTCGAGGAGATGATGAAGGGTGAGGCAGCCCTTCCTCTTGGAGAGCGGATGGACTTCGTCTCCATCGTCACGCCCAACCATGTCCACTTTCCGGCAGCCAAGTCGGCCTTGGAACAGGGCTTTGCGGTTCTCTCTGACAAGCCCGCAACTTTCAACCTCGCAGAGGCCAAGGAACTCGGGGAGATTATCAATCGCACTGGCCTCCTTTACGGACTGACCCACAACTACACCGGCTATCCGCTGGTCAAGCAGGCCCGCGAACTCGTCCTCGCGGGACGCCTTGGCAAGATCCGCAAGGTCGTCGTGGAATACCCCCAGGGATGGCTCTCAACGCGTCTGGAAGAGAGCGGACAGAAACAGGCCGCGTGGCGCACCGATCCCGCCCGCTCCGGAGCCGCAGGTTGCATCGGCGACATCGGCACACACGCCGAGAATCTCGCGGAGTACGTCACCGGCCTGAAGATCAAGGAACTCGCGGCCGACCTCACGACCTTCGTCGAGGGACGAGCCCTGGATGATGACGGCAATATCCTCCTCCGTCTCGAAAACGGGGCCAAAGGCATCCTCCACGCTTCCCAAATTTCGGTCGGAGAGGAGAACAATCTCAATATCCGCGTCTACGGCGAACTCGGCGGACTCGAGTGGCACCAGAGGGAACCGAACACCCTGTTGGTGAAATGGTCTGACAAGCCGGTGGAGGTTTGGCGAACCGGGATGGGCTACCTTGGTACAATCGCTGCAGCCAACACGCGCACCCCGCCCGCTCATCCCGAGGGATACCTCGAGGCCTTCGCCAATATCTACCGGAACTTCGCCAACCACCTTCGCGCCGTCATTGACGGCACGAAGCCCGATCCGATCGCTCTCGACTATCCGAGGATCGATGACGGCATTCGCGGCATGGCCTTTATAGAGGCCGTGGTCGAAAGTTCCCGCAACAACGCCCGCTGGACGGCCTTGGATTGAGAAATTCAATTTTTTGCCCCCTCATGAAGCCCCTGACTGAAGTCTGGAAGGGATGGGGGAAATAGGAATCGTCTTTCCCGATCCGGCCGAAAGAGGTTACGATACAATTTTCCCGATGCCTCCCCAGTCTAAGTCCTCACCAAAAGCAACGACGCACTTCGGTCTCTTTGATGAGTTCTTTCAGGAATTGAAACCCGGACAGTTTCTAGAGGCGCTGTTTGAGGCGCTTCCCAATGCCCATCTCTTCGTCAAGAATGGAGAGCGCCAGTTTGTTGCCGCCAGCGAGGGATTCGCTCGCCAGATGGGAGCGGAGAAGGTGGGTGATCTTCTTGGTAAAACCGATCACGACTTCACCCCTCACTTCATCGCTGATGCCTTTGTGAAGGATGATCTGTCGGTCCTCCGGACAGGCAGGTCGATTCTGCAAAAGGTAGAACTCGTGCCGGCGCAAAGCTCCCTCGACTGGCTAACCACCACCAAGATCCCGCTCTTCGGAAAATCAGGAAAGATTATCGGACTGGCGGGAATCATCCGCAAAACCGAGGACACAGACGATCTCTACCGCGAGAATCCCATCGTCCATGGCATCGTGGACTTCATCGGGGAGTGCTACCGTAAAAAAATCAACGTGCAGAACATGGCAACACATGCCGGCATTTCTGCCAGCACCGTGGAGCGGCTTTTTCGCAGCACCTTCGGCATCTCTCCAATGAAATATGTTAAGAAAGTACGTCTGCACGCCGCCTGCAAGATGCTTCGTGTAACAAAAAAATCCCTCTCAACCATCGCCGGAGAATGTGGGTTCACCGATCCGACCAGCATGAGCCGGGACTTCAGGCTTGAGATTAAGATCAACCCGCGATCTTACCGAAATTCCTTCGGTAATAAAAAACTTACTGCCACACGAGTAAAATCGTCTCCGTGAAGTTTCGCCAGATCCTTGAAAAATACCGGGCGATCTTCTCGATCGGGCTGCAAAATACCTTTGTCTATCGTTGGAATTTCCTCCTGCGCTCCCTCTTCGCACTGATCCCACTCTTCGGGACGGTCTTTGTCTGGCGCGCGATTTACGGCGACACCTCGGGAACCATAGCCGGCTACGACTTTGGCGAGATGATCTTCTATTTTCTGATTGTTCTTCTCGTCGATAATCTGATCACCCCCACTGAGGATGAATGGCAGATCGCCGCCGAGATCAGGGAGGGACAACTCAGCTCTTTTCTTCTCAAACCGTTCGACTTTCTTGCTTATCGATCCTGTATCTTCGTCGGGTCACGCCTTCTCTACACCGTGGTGACACTCCTGCCCGTGGTGTCCGTCTTCTGGTGGTACCGCCAGTATCTCCACTGGCCCTCACATTCCTCCACCTGGGGGTTTTTTGCACTGAGTCTCGTGATGGCGGGGGCGATCCAGTTCCTGATCGCCTATGCTCTTGCAATGCTCGCCTTCTGGATTCTCGAAATCTCGACGGTGGTCTTCATCCTCTACTCCTTCGAGTATTTCCTGAGCGGAAAACTTTTCCCTCTCGATACGGTGCCCGGCATTGCCGGCAAACTTCTACGACTCCTCCCCTTCCCCTATGAGCTCTACTTTCCCGTGGCCGTTCTGATGGAGAAAATCCAAGGGCCTCGGTTGTGGCAGGGACTGATCATCCAGGTCACTTGGGTATCACTATGCTATCTGCTGGCACGACTGCTCTGGAGGTCCGGAGTGCGACGCTACGAGGGCGTGGGAATTTAATAAATTCGTCGAAATGACGAGTCTGTCTGTGGCAGATGATCAGGGATGATTCGAACAGTGGCTCCTGTGGCAATACGATCGCAGAGCATCGCCACATCGGTCGATCTCATCCGGATACAACCGTAGCTGGCAGGATGACCTAACAATCTCTCCTGAGGGGTTCCATGAATATAGATGCCGCGATTGAAGGCGTTTTTATTACCGGGTTCAGCCCCCTCAAGCCAAAGAATGCGGGTCACGATCGGATCACGTCCGGGGGCGTTGGGCTTGAGAACTTCGCCGGTGGGAACTCTAGAACGAAACACCTCCCCAAGGGGTTGTCCCATCCCGATCTTCATGCGGACAAGGAATTTACCCAACGGTGTGGCATAACTACCCAATCGGTCACCGATCCCGAATCGTGATGTGGAGACGGGATAGACAGCCTCCTTTTTACCGTCTGTCTTCAGAAGTAGCGCCTGATCCTTAACGCTGACGATGATCTCATGATGAGGATCCCCTTCGGCATAAAGAGGGGAAAAAAACAGGAGTAGGGCGGCAAGGGGTGCGAAACGCTTCAAGGTTATAAGCTGGCCTTATAAGATTGATTCGTCAACCCGCTCCCGTTGTTTTTATTCCAACAGTCCGATCTCTTTCAAATGTCCATCGGTGATCGTGACCCGAGCCCCCGTGCCGACGAGTTCATAAAGTTTCTTCACATCGGAGGAACTCATACGGATGCAACCGTAGCTCACCGGAGTTCCAAGAAGTGATTCCTGGGGGGTGCCATGAATATAAATACAGCGACTGAAGGCATTGCTGTTGTGCGTCTCAAGCCCCGCCAGCCAAAGAATACGGGTCACGATCGGATCACGTCCGGGGGCATCGGGGGTGAGTATCTCGCCGGTAGGTTTTCGTGAATGGAAGACGGTTCCAAGAGGAAATCCCCCGCCGATTTTCTTGCGGACGCAGAGATGACCGAGGGGCGTGGCGTAGCTTCCCTCGCGGTCACCTGTTCCATATTTTGAGGTGGACACCCTGTAAAGGGCGACAGGCTTGCCATCGGTAAGCACCAGCATTTTCTGATCGGCAACGCTCACGATCACACGATGATGCGTGTCCTCCGCGCAACCGGAGAGAAGCAGCAGGATGCCGCAGGCAAGGGCAGCGTGAAAGAGTCCTTTACTCACTTTAGTGATTCCGCAACCTCCGATGCAAAATACGTCAGGATCATGTCTGCACCGGCTCGTTTAATGGCAAGTAGCGATTCGTCACGCGTCGCTGCATAATCAAGCCAACCGAGTTTCGCCGCGGCGTGGATCTGGGCGTACTCACCGGAAACCTGATAAGCCGTAAGCGGGAGGCGCGTGACGTCATGCACCGCTTTGATGACGTCGAGATATGGCCCCGCGGGCTTTACCATCACCATATCGGCCCCCTCCTGCTCATCGAGTTGCACCTCAAGAAGGGCTTCGCGCACATTCGCAGGATCCATCTGATACGTCCTCTTGTCCAGCGGAGCCGTGATCGTGCCGCTTCCGACCGCATCCCGGAAAGGGCCGTAATAAGCAGAGGCGTATTTGGCCGAGTAGGCCAGAATGCCTGTCTGTTGATGGTTGGCGGCATCGAGCGCCAAACGTATCGCCTGGACACGTCCATCCATCATATCGGAAGGAGCCACGATGTCGGCTCCGGCTTCAGCCTGCGCGACCGCAAGCCTGCAGAGAGCCTCGACCGTACTATCATTCTCAATGGATCCCTTTCCGTCCGGGATCCCGTCGTGTCCGTGATCCGTATAGGGATCAAGCGCCACATCCACGATCAGGAGGAGACCGGGACAAGCCTCTTTGACGGCACGGATCGCGGCAAAAAGAATATTTCCGGGAGACATGGCATGCGCTCCCTCAGCATTCTTGAGCGAGGACTCGACGCACGGGAAGAGAGCCACTGCGGGAATGCCAAGTCCCGCCACCCTTTTGCACTCCTCGACCAGAGATGCAAGCGTGTGCCTCATCACCCCGGGCATGGACTCAACCGGCTCGGGTTGCCCCTCTCCAGCTTTCACAAAAAGGGGCTGGATCAAATCCTCGGCACGCAGAGCGGTCTCACGCACCATCGAACGAACAGTTGAAGTTGCACGGTTGCGCCGCATCCTTCGAAGGAGGCCCCGTCCGGGTTGGTTGCTCATTCTCTTATCTTCACCGAGGCGTGCCTTGAGTCAAGGCACCGGACGCATAGCCATCATTGGCGACCCTAACGGGATTCGAACCCGTGTTACTCCCAATCGGGAGCACCAGAGCGAACAAAGTGCTGTAAAACCCGGTGGGGGGCTTTTTCTCTTATACCCTTCACCTCAGGATTTCTGCACGAGTAGCCCTGCGATTCGCTCCTATTGCCTCAAGAAGCTCGTTCCGGCGAAATAAACGATGCTTCCCAAGTTTGTAGCTTGGAAGCAGTCCCATCTGGAAGTATTGCTGCATTGATCGCTCAGGGATGCCAAGCCATTGTGCTGCCATCTTGGAGTTGATAAATTCCGAGTGATTCTGTGCTTTCGGTAGCTCCTTTTTAGTCAGGCAAACCGTGATGAGACGGCAGATCGCTTCTGCTAGTTCTTGGGAGTATCGAAGCACTTCAGGGTTCATGGTCGGTGGGGTTGTGTTCATGTCTCACCCTTAACCCCGCGAAGAAAAAATAACGGCATTTTTGGGTTCGGAGGTAATTTTAGAGCATTGGACACGTTTCTTGGTTTATTCAACCCCTGGCTGTTTATTCCCGTGTCCCAAAATGAAATGATAATTCATCAAATGTGTCTGGGATAAACCTTTTTGGCTGGATTGTTTATTTTGCAATAGTAAAAGTGAAGTATGGCTTCATCTAAACGTCTTGGGATAATCAAAAGCGTGATTGCTACCTTTTCGAAGGGGAGGCCGCTCAGTTCCCTGGAACTTCGCTGTGCCGGAGTCTCCAGGGAGTTGGCTTATTATTACGTTAAGTCAGGGTGGTTGAAGCGGTTGGAGAGAGGGGCATTTGCTTTAGAGGGAGGGGAGTTAAGCCAAGATGGTTGTCTGGAGTTTTTGAATACTCGCTTTTCTGGTCTCCATATTGGCGGGAAAACAGCCCTTTCGTGGCGTGGGTTGATTCACAATGTTCCATTTCAGGAGACGCTCTGCCTGTGGGGACCCAAGGGGGTCAGGATACCTGTGTGGTTTCGAGACAGGTTTCCATGCCGTTATACAAGTCGTCAGCTTTTTGAGCAGCCGATTATGCAAACGACTGCCATAAGCATCCTCCCAGACAAGCATGGAAAAGTTCCCGTGTCAGAACCGGAAAGGGCCTTGCTGGAGTTGCTCAGCGAGGTAGGGACTCACCAGGAAGTGGGAGAGGCTCGCAATATCATGGAGTTGCTCGGTTCTATTCGCCCGGAATGCCTCACTCCGTTGCTGATCCATTGCCGCCAAACTAAAGCGTCACGACTCTGCGTCCAATGGGCTGAGGAATTGGGTCTTCCTTGGGCTACACAAGCCGCTGAAGCAATCAAGGGGGTAACCGGAGGAGCCCGGTGGGTCAGGAAGCTTGCCAGCGGGCATACACTGATTCTCAAAGGATCATGAATAGTCGCTATCTCGATACCGTCAGGCTGCTGTTGGAAGTGGCGCCCGAGGTCTTTTCCCAAAGCGAGTTTGCGATGAAGGGAGGAACTGCCATTAGTTTCTTCTGTGGCAACATGCCCCGGCTCTCGGTGGACATTGATGTGGTTTTCACCGATCACACAATCTCTCGGGATGCAGCCCTTACAGCCATTTCATCCAAACTCAAAGCAATCCAGGATCGTCTTGCGAAGAGGGCGATCATCGCTGAGTTCCGGCCTCTTCCGTCAGGGGAGGAGATTAAATTATTTCTGAGAAGGGGTGATATGATGGTGAAGGTTGAAGTCAATCAAGTGTTCCGAGGGACGGTGCTTCCGGTTGTCCTGTCGAGATTGGCAGAGGAGGCCAGGTCCCTTTTCACCCTCGATCTTCAGCTTCCGACGTTGGATCGCTCGGAGCTATTTGGAAGCAAGTTGGTTGCCGCAATGGACCGGCAGCACCCTAGGGATTTGTTTGATGTGGCGAAGTTGTACGAGCAGGGAGGACTGACCCCAGAAATCATCGAGTGCTTTGTCTGCTACTTGGCGGGCCACAATCGAACATTTCACGAGGTTCTCTCACCAAATAATCAGGATCTCCTCCGTCCTTACGAGAATGAATTCGTTGGAATGACACGGGAGCAGGTTTCACTCCATCACCTGGAGGCTATCCGCGAGAAACTGAAGAAGGATTTGTTGGAGGGGTTGGAGCCCCGTCACCGGGAGTTTCTTCTAGGATTAGTCCAATGCAATCCCGATTGGAGTCTGATGAGATGCGGGCATCTAGCACAACTTCCCGCGATCCGTTGGAAACTCCAGAATCTTGAGAAGCTACGTGACAAAAACAGGAAAAGATTCGACCTGCAGTATCAGGAGTTGGCTTCTGTAGTGGCCAGCAAATGACCATCGAAGTGAGATGCTGACCCTGGCACTCCAAATCCTGTAGGTGAATGTAACTAAAAGCCTGGTCGATGGGCTGCCTGATAAGGGGTAAGATTTATATCCAGCGGATTTCCCTAGTCTCCAAATCATAGATGACGGCTCGAAAGATCCCGTAATCAGCACCGACATTTAGGGAGGGGATGCCATGGAATCGCTGTTCTTTGACTCGGTAATGGGTGTGGCCACACATCAGAAACTCCACGTTGGCGGAGCGTTTCTCTATTTCCTTTCCCACCAGAGAATTACCGGAGTAACCAGTGAAAAGATCTCTGTAAGAACCTGATTGGGGATGACCGTTGAGTTGAGGCCATGGGCAGGTGTGGAGAGCCATCAGAATACGCTTTCTTGCATCAATGGCCTGATCGAGTCGCCCTGCAATTCCATCGGCCTGAGCGCGTGCATTGACCTCCAAAAATTCTGCACATCCAGGAATGAACCTAAAATCATTCCAACCCTTCCCGGCCAGATAGTCCTCCCTTGTGACCGGTTTTCCATGAAGGTGTAGGCTCGGCCAAGCCAGCCCCAGATCGAAATGACCATACCCGCCAACAATGGCGGTTTCTCCCCAGTCGGCGTTTTCAAGATCCAAGAGGGTGATCTCGTTTTCCCTGCACGGGGTTTCCCAGAATGCCGAGATTGTGTTTTCGAGAAGATGAAAATCTTTCCCCGAAATGTTGCCCGTCCAGAAATCATGATTTCCGAGGGCCACGGCTAAGGGACGATCACCGACTGCCTTGCGGATCAGGGCAATATGTTCCGAGGCTTTTGATGGGGTCGAAAGATCCCCTGCCACTACGACCGCATCAGGATTGTCTCGTACTACAGCCTCCGCAAACAGATCAAGGACACGCCGGCCATCAATCGATCGTGCATCGATGTTCAAATGCAGGTCTGCTGTAAAGAGGATCTTCGAAACGTTCATGGTATCTGAATGACGAGAGCTATTTTCAGTGACGAGTCCACCAAAGATACAGGTGATTCAATCGGATGAATGGTGGATTACTTCCGGTTGATCTCGCGCTTGAAGTGCAGAACTAACCCTCTCAAGTCTTTCCCTGAGTAGTTGAAAGAGTTGGCAAGGTCAGCAAGGCTTTCCTCATTGATCAGGTCGGAACGGAAGCAGTGGGTGGACACGGCGGCACGGAGTATCTTCTCGGACGGTTCGACTGCCTCGGCGATCCACTCGAAAGATCTGCCCAAGACTTGGAGGATCCTTTCAATACTCGAGCCCTCTTCCTTTGGGAGAGCGTGAATGCAATCAGTGGGATGCCTCGAGTTCAGATAGCGGCCGTTGTTGTTGTGTGGTTGGTGTGTGTTCATCCCGCGCACCTTGAACGAAAAAAAGACCCCTGGTGCTCCCGATTGGGAGCAACTTTTCAGGGGGGTATTTACATCACTAAAAAGAAGGGCGCTCTTAGGTGATGAGGCACCAGCCAAGAGCAGATCGGGAGGGAACGTACTGCACCCCGCGTTTCCAGGTAACAAAAGGTAACAAATTTCTGGCCTCAGAGGCGCTACCTGGCGCTTTTGCTTTCGAGAGGGGTGTCGCCTGTAGAGCCTTTATTTATGGGCTTTCAGAGGCGATCGAGCCACTTTTTGAAGTGGCGACCCTAACGGGATTCGAACCCGTGTTACTCCCGTGAAAGGGGAGTGTCCTAGGCCACTGGACGATAGGGTCGTGAGTGGGAGGATGAAAATGCCCTAAGTGGGCATTATTTCAAGAAAAGTTATATCTTGGGGGTTCCTTGCCCCATTATCCCAAACGCCCCGCCATATTTCCTATCAGGACAATCACGGAGCGCTCACTCAAGGTCACGGAACTCTGGTCCGCAATCAATTGCTCCGTTCCTGGCTCAAGGAAATCATCGGGAGAAGGGCGTGCCGTGTCGACCACGAGACGCCAGCGCATTCCCACCGGAAGCTTGGGTAAACCGAAGCTCAGAGGCTCATGCCACATATTGAAAGCTGCGTAGATGAAGTCACCCTCAGGACCAAAGGACGCTTCCATATCCCCTGCGATCATAAAAGCCAGCGAGCGGCTTTCCGGACCCCAGTCAGGCTGCCGAGGCTTGATTCCATGCCAAGCAATGTCCGGATAACCACAACCCTGCACATCCTGTCCCGTGAAGAACTCTTTCCGGTGCAACTGGCTATGGCGACGGCGAAAATCACTCATGAGGCTTACAAATCGCTTGAGCCCCGATTCGTTGCTTCCCTCGATACCATCGGGAGTCCAGTCAAACCAGTTCCACTCCTCATCGTGGCAGTATGCGTTGTTGTTGCCATTCTGTGTTCGGCCCAGTTCATCACCCATCGACAGCATTGGCACACCCTGACTCAGAAACAGAAGCGCCATGGCGTTACGCTGAAGACGCGCGCGCAGGGCATTCACCGCAGGGTCATCTGTCTCCCCCTCCACTCCGCAGTTCCAGGAATTGTTATCATTGGCACCATCACGGTTTTCCTCACCGTTGGCCAGGTTATGCTTGTCGTTGTAGGTGACGAGGTCTCGAAGAGTGAAGCCGTCGTGGCAGGTGAGGAAGTTCACCGAGGCGGTCGGCTTGCGCCCCGAAGGGGTGTAGAGATTGGGGGAACCGAGGATTCCCTGAACCATTTCTTCGGCAACTCCGGGGTCACCCTTGAGAAAGCGCCGGGCAGCGTCCCGGAAGTGACCGTTCCATTCCATCCATCGTCCGTAAGATGGGAAATTGCCCACTTGATAGAGCCCTCCCGCATCCCACGCCTCGGCAATCAGATCACATCCCGCAAGGATCGGATCGAGGGCCAGCGCCTCCAGCAGCGGCGGATTGGCAAGAGGATGACCGTTCCTGTCCCTTCCCAGAACGGAGGCCAAATCGAAACGGAAACCGTCGATGTGAAACTCCGAGACCCAATAGTGAAGACAGTCCAGAACGAAGGACCTGACCACGGGATGGTTACAGTTCAACGTGTTTCCGCACCCGGTGTAGTTTGCGTAACTACCATCCGCGTTGAGCATGTAATAGGTCTGGTTGTCGATGCCCCTGAAGGAGATGGTCGGTCCGCGCAGGTCTCCTTCAGCCGTATGATTGAAGACCACGTCGAGAATGACCGAGATTCCGGCAGCGTGGAGCGCCTTGATCATCTCCTTGAATTCCGAGACCTGGGTACCATTGTGTCCTGTGGCGGCATAACCGCTTTTCGGGGCGTAGAATCCCACGGTGCTGTATCCCCAATAGTTGCAGAGTCGCGTTCCGGTCTCGGGATTGATCCTTTTGTTTTCCCATTCGTCGAACTCGAAGATCGGCATCAATTCGATGCAATTCACACCGATCGACTGGAGATAAGGGATCTTCTCGATGATTCCCTCGTAGGTTCCGGGATGCCTGACACCCGAGGAGGGATGGCGCGTGAATCCGCGCACATGCATTTCGTAGATCACCAGATCTTCCACGGGAAGATTGATGGGGCGGTCATGACCCCAGTCGAAGTCCTCGAAGGGCATTCTACCCCTATGGGAATAGATTTCTTTCTCCGCAGGCGCGGCCAGCCAGACATCGCGACCTCCGATCTCACGGGCAAAGGGATCAAGAAGGATGCACTTTGGGTCGAAGAGATGTCCTGCTTTGGGATCGTTCGGGCCATCCATCCGGAAACCGTACTCCAACTCCTCGTAGTCCAGATCATAGACGATCATGGTGAAGACATCGCCGATCTTGCATTCGGCAGGAAACGGGATCTCGGCATAGGGCTCCGGCTCCCCCTTGCGGAAGAGAACCAGCGTGCATGTGGTTGCGTGGGCCGAATAAATCGAAAAATTCACCCCTCCGGGCACATGGCTTGCTCCGTAGGGCAGGGCATGTCCGTAACGCAAACGAAACCCTCCGTACTCGTGGGTATGATGAAAAGCGGCGCGCATGAGGATCAGAATACCATCGGAGAGCACCTCACAGGAGGAATTATTCGAAGGGGGGAAGAAGCTCGAACGCCGGGATCAATGCCATCACCGGATCGCCGTCGTCGGTCACCGCAAGATAAGCCCCCTCCGCAAGAGCCCTTCCGGAGGTGGTGTGATAACTATTGTAGGAAAAGTGATCTCCGGGCTCGAGCCGTGGAAAACACCCCACCACCCCATCCCCCTCAACGGCGGTGACATGACCCGATTCACCGCGAACGACCCACTTGCGCCCCTTCACCGTGAGCGTCCGGTCACTCCCGTTGCGAATCGTGATGTAGTAGACAAAAGGATGCCGCTGATCGGGAGGTGCCGGTAACTCGGGGGAATAAATCACCCGGTCTACCGTCGCCTCAAAACCCGGAAGGAACCGAGGCTGCATCTACTGAAAACAGTCAGAGGATCAGGCTGCCGGAGCGGCACCGGGAGCCTTGGGCTTGATCGTCGAGGAAATGTAGAGCTCGCGTAGTTGCTTCATCTCGGCGGGAGCGGGTGAACCGGTGAGGAGCTCGGCTCCACGGTTGTTCTTCGGGAATGCGATGACTTCCCGGATCGATTCCTCTCCCGCTATCAGCGCGACAAGACGGTCAAGCCCGAGGGCAATGCCACCATGAGGGGGAGCACCATGTCGGAATGCACGCAGAAGGTGTCCAAAGAGTTCTTCCTGCTCCTCGGCGTTGATGCCGAGAACGGAGAAGGCTTCGGCCTGCAGGTCACCCTCATGGATTCGGATACTGCCGCCGCCAATCTCCACACCGTTGAGCACGATATCATAGGCTTCCGCGCGGATGTCACCCAGCTTCGAGGGATCCTTGAGCAGATCGCGATCCTCATCCTTCGGACGCGTGAAAGGATGATGGACGGCGTTCCACTTCTTTTCCTCGGCATTGAATGCGAGCATCGGAAAATCAACGACCCATAGGAAATTCAGTTGGTTCGGATCGATGGCGAGCTTCTGGATCTCCGCGACTCGCAGACGCACACGCCCAAGGACGGTGCAGGCACCCTCCCAGGCATCTGCACCAAATAGAACGAGATCACCCTCCTGCATGTCGAGGCGGGCGGAGAGGGCGACTTTCTCCTCATCGGAGAAGAATTTCACAATCGGTGACTTCCACTCACCGTTCTCAACCTTGATGAAGGCCAATCCCCTGGCACCCGCAGACTTGGCGAGTTCGGTGAGTTCCTCGATCTGCCCAGTGGTGATGCAGGCGAACCCTTTTGCATTCATCGCCTTCACGACGCCACCCGCATCAAGCGCCGCACGGAAGACCTTGAACTGGCTCTGGGCGAAGATGTCGCCCACATCCTGAATCTCCATTCCGAAGCGTGTGTCAGGTTTGTCACTGCCAAATCGGTTCATGGCATCGGCATGGGTCATGCGGGGGAAGGGAACCGGGATTTCCACCCCGCGGGCCTCGCGAAAGATACGCTGAAACATCTTCTCGATCAGGTCCTGAAGATCCTTTGCCTTCACAAACGAAGCCTCGATATCGACCTGCGTGAACTCCGGTTGGCGGTCTGCGCGCAAATCCTCGTCACGGAAGCATCGGGCGATCTGGAAGTACTTGTCCACGCCGCCGACCATCAGGAGTTGCTTGTACTGCTGGGGAGCCTGCGGGAGGGCGTAGAAGGCCCCCGGCGTCAGGCGTGAGGGCACCAGAAAGTCACGGGCTCCCTCCGGGGTGCTTTTCGAGAGGATGGGTGTTTCGATTTCCCAAAACCCCTCGGTGTCGAGCACATCGCGGAGTGACTTGGTGATACGGTGACGGAGACGGAGATTCGCTGCCATCGCGGGACGGCGAAGATCAAGAAAACGGTGCGTGAGCCGCAGATCCTCGTTGGCAATCCTCTCATCCATTGGAAAAGGAGGGACTTCCGAGCGGTTGAGCACCGTGAGCGATGAGGCGACCAGTTCGACGCCGCCGGTGGGAAGCTTCGGATTTTCCGTGCCGGCCAGACGAGCGGCCACATGCCCCGAAACCGTGATCACATCCTCGGAGCGCAGGCTATGGGCAGCTGTTGCCGCCTCGGCATGCACTTCGGGGCGGAAGACCACCTGCGTGATGCCGTCGCGATCGCGGAGGTCGATGAAGATCACGCCGCCATGGTCGCGGCGGGAGGCGACCCACCCGCTTAGGGTTACATCGCGGCCGATATCGGAGGGGCGTAGGGCGCCGCAGAGACAATCACGGTAGTGCATGGGATAAAAAGGTGTTTAGCGGTTTAGGCGGTAGAGTGTTAGGTCGGAAGAAGAAAATGGTAAAACGAGTTATCAAACGGCTCGTTGCTCTGCCAACCAGACAGAAAGGGTGGCATGGTCGAGTTCCTGCTCCATACGGTCGGCAAGACACTTGACCTTGACCTGGGGCCATTCGGCTCCGATCACGACGGCATGAGTGGCGCCGGCGGCCTCCGCAGATCCAAACTGCTTTCCCACTTTTTCCTGTCCCAGAGGAAATCCGACGCGCCACCCCTCGGAACGGAGTTGCTGTGCAAGGGAAAGGGCATTCGAACGACGCTCCTCGTCGGCGATCACGAGGTAGACTTGGACGGAGGCGTCAGCCTTGAGGGCCGCCTCTTCCTGAGCTTTGGCCGCAGGGCATTCCGGGATGAGTTCCAGCAAGACGGCGTCGCCGACACCGAATCCGACCGCCGGCAGGTCAGCGGATCCATCACTCAGATCTGCAAGGAGTCGGTCGTAACGACCGCCGCCGGCAATGGCCCGCAATCCTGCATGCAGCGCGAAGGCCTCGAAAACAACCCCCGTGTAATAGGCCAAACCGCGAACCACTCCCAGATCCGGGCGGACATAGTTGCGCAAACCACGGGCCTCGAGATCGGCCAGCAAGGGAGCCAGCGCTGGGATCTCGGCCCGCGCAATGAATACCTTCAATGTAGCCAGGGATATTCCGAACGGCATCAGCAGCTCCTCCGTCTTCTCCGGCGGCATCTTCTCCATACGGTCGACAATGGTCAGAAACTCGGCTGTCCGATCGTTGCCGACCCCGTGACCGGCAAGAAAGTCATGCCATGCGGATCGGTCGCTCAGACGAATGGCAAAATCCTCCGGTCCAAGCCCAAAGGAGCGAAGCAGATCGATCAACAAGGCGATCACCTCGGCATCGGCAGCAGGGGTGGCATCACCGACCAGATCACAGTTGAACTGCAGGAACTCGCGCAGGCGGCCGCGCTGTTGACGCTCGTAGCGGAAGCATGTTCCGACATTGAACCAGCGCATCGGCTTGGCAAAATCGCGATGCCTTGCGGCAACCATGCGGGCGAGTGTGGGGGTCACCTCGGGACGAAGGGCAACGGATCGTTCTCCCTTGTCGGTGAACTCATACAGTTGCCCGAGAATTTCACCTCCGCTGTTCTTTTTGCGGTAAAGTTCGGCTGATTCAAGAGTCGGTCCGTCGAATTCAACAAACCCATAACGCCTTGCCGTTTCACGCCACTTGCCAACCAGATAATTGCGCCGCGCAAAATCCTCGGGAAAGAGATCACGGAAGCCGGGAAGGGGTTTCATCATTGGGAACTCGCTTTTGGTGCTTTTCGTGCTTTTGGTGCCAGGAGGTGAAAGAAGGTATGGCACTCATCTCCTCTCTACAATCCCCGATCACTTGGGATAGCCTCCACTCATGATCAACGATCTCATCACTTCGAGAAGCCTGCTGGTGACCCAGATTCTGGCAACGGCCATGATGACGGGGATCATTTGGTTTGTGCAAATCGTCCACTACCCGCTTTTTCTGAAGGTGCCCCTTGAAGGTTTTGTCTCCTATGAACAATCCCACACGGTCAGAACAGGCCTCGTTGTGGCTCCTTTAATGCTGCTTGAGATGGGAACCGCGATCGGACTGGTGGGACTTTCGCTCTTTTCCGGAGAAAAAACGACTGTTGGACTTTCACCCCTCCATCTGGGCGCCTTGGGATGCCTGCTCCTGATCTGGGCCAGTACTTTCCTGATTCAAGTCCCGCTTCATCAACTTCTAGAGCAACGGGCCGATCCAAAAGCCATGGAGTTACTGGTATCGACCAACTGGATCCGAACCATTCTTTGGAGCATCAGACTGGGACTCTTGGCTCTTCTGATGACCCCGCGCCTCACCCCCTGAAAAGGAGGGGCCTGGATTTTTGGAAGATTTCTCTTGCGGGATATCGTGGGGAGCTATAACAAGCCCCTCCCCTATTTTCCCCTACCACCAAACAGACAACCTCCTACGATCCCGTTATGGCATCCAAAAAACCTGCAAAAAAGGCTCCTGCAAAGAAGGCCGCAGCCCCCAAAAAGGCTGCGGTTAAGGCCTGCAAGCCATCTTCCAAAGCCGCCAAGAAAGCTCCCGCAAAAAAGCCAGCCAATACGGCAGCCAAGAAGCCCGTCATTGCCGCAAAAAAGACCTCAAAGGGCACCCAGAAAAAGCAGGTGAAACTGCTTTCCAAGAAAGCCGCGCCTAAGAAGGTTGCCAAGGTTTCCAAGCCTGCTTCCAAACCCTCGAAGGGAAAGACCAAGGTCAAGACCCCGGTCTCCTCGAATCAGCGCGTTTTGGCTCAGCAGTTCGTCAGAAAGCCCAAGGTAAACAAAAACCTCAAGCTCACCCCCTTTCTTACCAAACAGCGCCAGCGACTCCTCGAACTCAAGGATACCCTCCTTGATGCCATGAGGGGAGTTGCCAGGGATAACCTGCACTCCGGCAGCGACACATCAGCTTTCGGCATGCACCAAGCCGACGCTGGCAGTGATGCTTACGACCGCGACTTTGCCCTCAGCATGCTTTCCAAAGAGCAGGGCTCTCTTTACGAGATTGACGAGGCTCTCAAAAGGATCGAGGATGGATCCTACGGTGTCTGCGACCTCTGTCAGAAACCGATCAAACACGAGCGACTCGAGGCCCTTCCGTTCACCCGCTACACGGTGGATTGTCAGGCCGGTCTGGAGAAGAATCAGCACCATAACAGTGCCAGACCCCAGATCACCTCATTGTTCGGACTAACCGAAGAGGAGTCCGAAAACGAAGAGGAAGAGAGCAGCGACATCAGCTAACCCGACCACCACCAAACAAATCCCAGTTTATGCCACGCGACATCATCATCCTCGAGTGCACCGAAGCGGTTGCCGAAGGCAAACCCGTCTCCCGATACATCTCGACACGCAACAAGAAGAGCCTCAATACCCCGGGCCGTCTTGAGAAAAAGAAGTACAACCCGAACCTCAAGCGTCACACCCTCCACCGCGAAACCAAGTAACGGAACGCCGAATTTCTCAAAACAATGAGCACACCAAAAACAGAACAGCGCAGCCGCAATTTCCGTAAGGCCAACCGCTGCATGCCCCGCCGTCGCCTCGACGTCTCCACCGACGCGATCGACTTCAAGAACCCCGAGCTTCTCCGTAAGTTCACGACCGAAGCCGGCAAGATCCTTCCCCGCCGCATGACCGGCCTCGCAGCTCACCTGCACCGCAAGATCACCCGCGAGATCAAGCGCTCCCGCGCAGCTCTCTTGATGAAATAACGGAACGATTTCCTTCCAAAAGAAAGGCCGCTCCCATTTCGGGGAGCGGCTTTTTTTATGATAAAAAAGTAATTTCTAGAAACTATATTTAAATCCGGCGTTGTATCCGAGTTCCTGATCAGCACCCCCGTATTGGCCCTCTTTTTTGGCCAGGGCGACGGTATTTTAAGTAGATAGCTAGGCGCCCAAGCGTCAGCCGTAGAAAAGGCGCGTGGGAACGCGGCTTAGTCATTCGAGGCACTGGGCGAGAAGTCCTCGGATCAGAAGATCCGAGGATGCCTGATCGGGGACGATCAGCAGACAAACCTACGGCTAGACCAGGGCAACAACGCTAGGTCTTAAAAGACCTAGCCCTCCAAGGCTTCGTCTTCTTTTTGGGAAACTACTGGCGCAATTCGTTGGAGTTTCTCCCCATCGGACAAGCCGATGAGCTTCACACCCATGGTGTTGCGCCCAGCTTCACGGATTTCCGAAACCCTCGTACGCACCATCTGACCTCCGCTGGTGATGAGCATGAGTTCATCGGCATCTGTAACGGTGAGGGCCCCGACGACCAGTCCGGTCTTCTCGCCGGTCTTCATCGTGATGATGCCTTTGCCTCCGCGCGATTGCTTGCGGTAATCCTCGAAGGGAGTGCGCTTGCCGATTCCGTTGTCACCGGCAACCAAAAGGGTGGCGTCATTACGAACAAGGCTTGCTGAGACGACGTAGTCTCCCTTGTCGGGGCGGATGCCCCAAACACCGACGGTGGCACGTGCCTGATCACGGAGCTCCTCCTCGCTAAAGCGGATGCTCATCCCCTCGCGCGTGACGAGAACGACCTCGTCATGTCCCTCGGTGAGGCAAGCGGAGATGAGTTGGTCATCATCCTCAATCTTGATGGCGATGATGCCTCCCTTGCGGATATTCGCAAAGTCACCGAGGTTCGACTTCTTCACGATGCCGCTGCGTGTGGCAAAAAGGATATGCTTCTCGGGATTCCAGGTGGTCTCGACCCCGCCGGCGCCACCGCTGGTAGTCGACTCGATGCGCATGGTAGCGGCGATCTGCTCCCCGGATTGGAGATTCAGGATATTGGCGATGGATTTTCCCTTGGCCGTGCGGCTCATCTCTGGAATCTCGTAAACACGCTCTACGTAACAGCGACCAGTCTTCGTAAAGAAGACAAGGTAGTCGTGAGTGCTGGCGGTAAAGAGGTGCTCGACGAAATCGTCGTCCTCCGTCTCGTTCTGCGCCTCCTTGGTCGTCATGCCGATGACACCCTTGCCACCGCGTTTCTGGGAACGGTAGGCACTGACGGCCGTGCGCTTGATCAGACCCTTGTGGGTGACGGTGATGATGCACCCCTCGTTGGCGATGAGATCCTCGATGGAGATCTCCCCCTCCTCGGGCACAAGCTCGGTGAGGCGGGGACCGGCATGCTTGTCGCGGATCGCCTTGAGCTCGGCCTTGATGATCGAGAGCACGCGTTCCTCTCGGGCCAGAATGTCGAGAAGGTCCTTGATGGTCTTGAGCAACTCCTGGTACTCGGCGGTGATCTTGTCGCGCTCGAGTCCGGTGAGTTGATAGAGACGCAATTCCAGAATGGCGTCTGCCTGCTGTTCGCTGAAGCAATACTGTCCCTTGTCGTTGAGACGGGACTCGTGTCGCAGAAGAAGGCCGAATTTTTCGATTTCCTTCTTGCTGAAATTCAGGGCGAGGAGTCGTGTACGAGCCTCGTCGCGGTTCTGGGAATCACGAATGATCTTGATGAAGTTATCGAGGTTCGCGAGGGCAATGAGATACCCCTCGAGCTTCTCGGCACGTGTCTCGGCCTCGCGGAGCAGGAAGCGGGTACGGCGCAGGATGACCTCGCGGCGATGCTCAATGAAGCAGGCGATGGCTTCCTTCAGCGAAAGAAGTTTCGGACGACCACGGTCGATGGCGAGCATTGAGATCGAGAAGGAGGACTCGAGCGCGGTGTGCTTGTAAAGGTTGTTGATGACAACCTTGGGAATGGCATCACGCTTGAGTTCGATCACCACGCGGGTGTTTTCATCGGACTCGTCACGGATGGCACTGATGTCGGTGATGATCTTTTCATTCACCAAGCCGGCGATGCGCTCAACAAGAGTGGCACGGTTGACGTTGTAGGGGATCTCGGTGATGACGATCTGCTCACGTCCTCCCTTGATCTCCTCCACACCCGCGCGGCCCCTCACTTTTACCGAGCCACGACCGGTCTCGAAATATTGTTTGATCCCGCTGATGCCGCAGAGTTGGCAACCCGTGGGAAAATCGGGCCCCTTGATGTGCTTCATCAACTGCTCGATCGTGATGTCCGGATTATCCACTTGGGCGCAGACCGCATCGATTGTCTCTCCCAGATTATGCGGCGGAATGTTCGTCGCCATACCAACAGCAATGCCTGTGCCGCCATTGACCAGGAGGTTGGGAATCGAGGCGGGGAAGACGGTCGGTTCCTCACGGGTGTCATCGTAATTCGGAACGAAATCGACCGTATCATGATCCATGTCCTCCATGAGCACTGCACCGAGAGGGCGCAGGCGTGCCTCGGTATAACGCATCGAGGCTGGGGGATCGCCTTCCACGGAACCAAAATTGCCCTGGCCCTCGATCAGGGTCTCGCGCATTGCCCAAGGCTGGGCCATGTGAACAAGGGTCGGGTAAATGGCCTGGTCACCATGGGGGTGATAATTACCCATGGTCTCACCGACGATCTTGGCACACTTGAGATGCTTGCGGGTCGGCATGACACCGAGTTCGCTCATGGCGAAAAGAATGCGGCGTTGGGAGGGCTTCAGACCATCGCGGGCATCGGGAAGAGCTCGGGAAATAATGACCGACATGGAGTAGTCGAGGAAGGAGCGGGAGATCTCTTCGGCGACATCGATCGGTTCGACTTTTTCGTTCTGATTATACAAGGTATTGGGCCTAAGGGGCGGTTTGGGGTTAGATACGCACAATATAGGGATTCACACCCCTATCGGGCAAGGGTGATTGTGAACCGAATCACCAATCGACAATCCCTACTCCCCGCCAAGTTTCCGCTCCAACTCCTTCACTCTCTCGAAGAGCTTCCCAAGCTGGGAGATATAGAAGTTACTCTGTTTCCAATCCTTCATCGGCTTGGCAGGGGCGCCGATGACCATGCTTCCCGCAGGAACATTCTTGGAAAGTCCGGATTGGGCTCCGATCACGGCCTTATCACCGATCTCCAGATGTCCGGCCAAGCCAACCTGACCTGCGAGGGTGACATAGGATCCAACCCTAGTGCTGCCGGCAATACCAACCTGGGAACAAATAATGGTATGTGGACCCACCTGCACGTTGTGGGCAATCTGAACAAGGTTGTCGATCTTACTCCCCTCGGCAATCACTGTACGCCCAAATCTGGCGCGATCCACCGTGGCATTGGCACCTATCTCCACATCACTGCCAACCTCCACAATGCCCGTCTGGGGTATCTTATGATGACGGCCATCTTTTAGTTCATAACCGAACCCGCAGGATCCGATGACAGCTCCGGGTTGAAGGATCACCCTGTCCCCCAAGATGCACCGCTCTCTCACAATGGAACCGGCATGCAAAAGGCATCCCTCCCCGAGGCGAACCTCCCTGCCAATGAGGCACCCTGCGCCAATTACAGTACCGGCACCAATGCTGGCATGTTCCTCAACGACGGCTAGAGGGCCGATCGAAATCCCACTACCTAGGATAGCCGATGATGCGACTACGGCAGAGGGATGAATGCCGGGCGCGGGCGTCAATTCGGGTGGAGCAAATGCTGCAACAACTGCGGCAAACGCAGCCGAGGGATTGGCAACCTTTAAAAGCTGGGGAGCAAGATCTTCCTGAAACTCAACTGGAACAAAAACTGCGGCTGCCTTACAGGAGCGGAGTTGGGAAAGATAGCGGGGATTTCCAAAAAAGGTAATATCTCCCTCCCGGGCCTCCTGGAGGGAAGCAACTCCTGAAACTTCCAGATCGCCGGCTCCAGCTGGAACCTCAAATCCCACAAGAGTCGCCAACTCCTGCAGTCTCATGGATGGAGCGGCAAAGGGTTTTAGTTACCCCGATTACTTGGCTGGCGCGGGAGCAGCCGGAGCGTTCTTGTTGAGGGCAGCGATCACTTCCTGGGTGAAATCAAGATCACTGCGGGAATAAAGTACAACAGGCACGGCCCCGGCACTGAGTCCGGACTTATCGAAGACGATGTCGTAGTTCTTGGCCTTCACAAGATCGTTCACGGTCTTCATGATGTCGTCCACGATATCTTTACGCATGCGAAGGAACTGGTCTTGAAGCCCCTTCTGCTTCGAACTGCGATAATCGGCAATCTCGCGATCGAGGGTACGGGCAGCGGCAACCTTTGCCTGAAGATCCTTCTTCTTTGCATCGGCCACGTCTTTGGCGAGATCGGGCTTCTGAAGATCGGTGTTTAACTGGCTGATATCCTTCATGCTGGCCTTCAAGGTATCGACACGTCCGTTCAAATCGTCGTTGGCCGTCTTCTCTGCGTCGGCATACTTTGCCTGAGCATCCTTGGTTTTGTAATACTCACTGAAGACCAAATTCATGTCCACCGTGCCAAACTTGACCTGGGCATGGGCGAAACCGGCACCACCCAGGAGAAAAATAGCGGTTAAAATCGTGATGCGAAGGATTGAGATCATGGTAATAGTTTTTGGAGTCAGTCCGTGGATATAGACTTCCTAGAAGGTGTAGCCAACATTAAAATTGAACTGTCCATTGCTCTTATTCCAGCTGTCGTACATGACGGGATAGCCCCAATCAACACGAATAGGTCCGATCGGCAAGTCGATGCGGGCTCCGATACCCACATCCCCGTTGAGACCACCCGACGTATAGCTTTGCCCATATCCTAGACTCGTGACCGTTGTCGGACTGAAACTCCAGGAACTGGCATTGACAAATCCCCAGTCCGAGAAAAAGGCGCCACGTAACCGGGGAATGATCGGGAACGTTATCTCTCCTGTTCCGTAAACAGAGGTATTACCTCCAATCGGGTTACCATACTGATCTTTCGGACCCACCTCACGGAAGGAGAATCCACGCATGTCGTTGGCACCACCTAGGTAAAGTTCATCAAAAATCGGGGGGGCGTTATTGAGCGTCCCCTTGGTGCCGCTTCCCCAAGGGTTCATCAAACCAATTGACCCTTTGGTCAGAAGAATCATATCCCACGGGAGAGGGAAGTATTTCTTGGCCTCAATGTTGAGACCGTAGTCCTGCACATTGCCACCCAGTCCACCACCAGCAACCACACCACTGAGGTTAATCGACTGTCCTTTGTGAGTGAGGAAGAGGCTGTCACGGTTGTCAAAATCAAGTCCGAGAAGGATCGCGCTCTTGGTGTAAGGGGAACTTGCCCCAGCGTTGTTAATAGCCGTGCCATAGTTTCCGGTCAGATTGTAAATGCGAACGTCTTCCAAGCGATATTCCCCTCGAAGCGCGGTGAAAGGAGTGATTGCCTTGCGTGCCTGGAGCGCTCCGCCGAGATTCGACTGGCTATAGACCGGACTCAGGAATGTAGCAGCGTGGTAGTAAAGCTCACCGCCCACGGAAACCTTGTATCCCATGAACCAAGGCTCGGTGAGTGACATCGTGAAATCCTGACGCTGCAGACCATACTGGGCACGGATACGGAAGCGTTGCCCCGCCCCAGTGAAGTTGGGCCAGTTAAACAAATCAAAGTTAGACTGCTGGAGTTCGGCAAATCCCACCAAGCTGTCGATGGAGCTGAAGCCGGCGCCGAAATTGAACGATCCGGTCTTTTTTTCATCGACGATGACATCCAAATCCTTGCGTCCGGGCACCAAAGTATCGACAGGCACAGTATCTACCTTAGAAAAATAATTCAGATTCATCAGCCGTGTCTTGCTGACATCAACCAGGGTGGTGTCAAAAATCCCACCGGGTTGCACAGCCAACTCGCGGCGGATGACCTTGTCCTTGGTCTTGGTGTTTCCCTGAACGTTAATGAGATTCACGTAGGATTGGACACCCTCGTCGATACGGTAGGTAAGATCGATTTGTCCCTGTCCGGCTGGGGTGACCTGTGGTTGGACAACCATGTCGACGTACCCGCGGGAGCCGTAGAAATCGCGGATTTTCTTGAGATCGGCGCCCATTCCATCCGGCGTGTAGAGAGAACCGGTCCTCATCTTAACATAGCGCAGCAGGTCAGCGGGTGACACGATCGTGGCTCCTTCTGCAGAAAGCTTGTTAACGCGGTACTGTGTTCCCTCGTAGATGGAGATCACCAGATCGACGCCATTACCCTTTGATAGCGGAGTGGTTTGCACATCGGTAACCTTCATGTCGGCAAAGCCCCTGTTCTGATAAAGGTTGCGGATCGCCTCCTTGTCCTCATCCATCTGGGATGGAGTGAGACGACCGGCCTTTGTCAGGAAGGAGAGGAGATTTGCCGTTTTTGTCTTCATGACCTTCAGCATGTCCTTGGGAAGAACGGAATCATTGCCGGTGAACGTGATGCGGCGAATGACTAATTTAGGCCCTTCGTTGATCACAAAGGTAACTTTCATCCTCTTATCCGGAAGTTCGGATGTCTTCGTATCCACCTTCACATCGGTATAATTCTTGTCCTCGTATAGCTTCAGGATTTTCTGCCGGTCATCGTTAAGCCGCTCGTCACTCATGGGTTCCCCCGGCTTGGTCGCGATTTCCTTGCGGATTTTCGAATTCTTGATCGCTTCAGCCCCTTCGATGATTACTTCGCCGACGGTTGCCCTTCCCTGAAGGAGAACGGTGACTTTTAACCCCCCCGAAATCGACTCGGCGAAAATTCGCGCGTTCGAAACCTGACCCGTGGCGTAGAGGGATTTGATATCCTCCTCAACAAGCCGGTCGTTGTAGGGAGCGCCCGGTTTTGTGGCGAGATTATCGAGCACGCGTTGCTTGCTCAAGGTGCTGGGTCCTACGAACTGAACGTCAATTTCCTGGATTAGGGGAGCCTGACCGGGCATTTGCGCCTTCAGCCATCCACCAGTCACCGGCAGCAACGCTACGGCAAGCATCATCCTTGCAAAAATGGCTGAGCGAAGGAACGACATGTAGGGTGAAAAGAATCAGTTAATAGCTCCCTGCTTATCAAGAAAAGGGAGCGTCATTAGATGAGTGACAGAGGTATCGTGGTCAAGTCGCTAATTCTTGAGGGAAGCATGAAACGCTTCCAAGATGGCAGGAATTTCGGCGAGAGCTGAAATTGTATAATCCGGAGAGACCTCCGCATGCTCCTCTGAACCGGGCACACGGATCCAGATTGATCGAATGCCTGCGTTGCGGGCTCCGGCGATATCCCGTTCCAAACTATTGCCGACCATGAGGGCTTCGTCAGCAGTCACGCCCAACTGGTCGAGAAGGTAGTGAAAGATTTCCGGCTTCGGCTTGCCGATGCCGTGTTCCCCAGAGACGGCGATTGCCTTGAAAAACGATTCAAGTCCTGAAGCAGCTATCTTTTCCCGCTGCAGATCCGGGGCACCGTTTGTCAAGAGGGCTAGGCTGTAAGAGGATGAGAGTTGCGCCATGAGATCCCTCGCTCCCGCAAGCAGACGTTGGCGGGAGCGTCGAGTGGCAGCAAATTCGGCGGAGAGGAACGCTCCGGCATCTGGTGGATATGCAATACCCTGCGCTCTGAGCGCCTCGGTAAAAACCTCTACGCGATATGCAACTGCCCAGTTTCGTAGATCAGTAAGATCTTTGGAATCTCCCTCGAATCCACCCCAGAGGCACTCGAAGGCGCTGATTCCGATAGAACGGCAGAACGGACGGCAAGTTCCTTCGGCCCAAAGAGATCGCGCGATCGCCATGGCATCGGTTGCAAAACGGCCGGGTTCCGCACCAAACCGGTCTGCAGCTACGGCCGCAACATGGGCGAAGGTCTCATGCGAAACCGCCTCATCAACAGCAAGAGTGTCATCAAGATCAAAGAGTATAGCGCGAATTGCCATAAAGGAGGATCTTTGCCTGCATCGGCCATCATGAACGAGAAAAAAGACCACCTCACCATGTTTTCCCCTTCACTTGAGCGGCAAGATTCTCTTTAAGATTACAACTCTATGAGTACCCAAGCCTTCCCTGACATCACCTCGATCCCTTTCGAGGGTCCCTCCTCGAAGAATCCCCTCGCCTTCAAACACTACAACCCATCAGAGATGATCGAGGGGAAGTCCATGAAAGATTGGCTGCGTTTCTCTGTTGTCTATTGGCACACCTTCCGCAATTCCCTCTCCGACCCATTCGGTGCCGGCACAGCCATCCGCCCCTGGGATGACGGCACCGACTCTCTCGAAAACGCCAAGAACCGCGTGCGCTATGCCTTCGAGTTCACGCAGAAGCTCGGCGCCCCGTACTACGCCTTCCACGATCGCGACGTGGCCCCAGAGGGAAAGACGCTCGCCGAGAGCAACAAGAACCTAGACGCAGTCGCCGCAGTTCTTAAGGAGGAGCAGCAGCGCACGGGCATCAAGCTCCTCTGGGGTACCGCCTGCCTCTTTGCCAACCCCCGCTTCCTCCACGGAGCCGCCACAAGCCCCAATGCAGATGTCTACGCCTATGCCGCTGCACAGGTGAAGAAGGCTATGGAAGTCACCCACGAACTGGGCGGCGAGGGCTACACCTTCTGGGGTGGACGCGAAGGTTACTCAACGCTCTGGAATACCGACATGAAGCGCGAACTCGATCATCTCGCCCGCTTCCTCCATATGGCAGTCGATTACAAGAAGGAGATCGGTTTCAAGGGCCAGTTCTATATCGAGCCTAAGCCAAAGGAGCCAACCACCCACCAGTATGACAGCGACACGGCTGCCTGCCTGAACTTCCTACGTGAATACGGTCTCCAGGATCACTTCAAGATGAACCTCGAGACCAACCACGCCACCCTCGCCGGGCACACCATGGCACACGAGATCGAAGTATGCCTTGGGGCCAATGCTCTCGGCTCCATCGACGCCAACACCGGCAATGAGCTCATCGGCTGGGATACAGACCAGTTCCCGACCAACCTCTACCTCACCACCCAGATCATGCTGGGCGTGATGAAGATGGGCGGACTCACGACAGGCGGCATGAACTTCGACGCCAAAGTGCGCCGCGAGAGCTTTGAACCGATCGACCTCTTCTACGCCCACATCGGCGGAATGGATGCCTTTGCTCGGGGCCTCAAAATCGCGGCCTCCATCCGCAAGGACGGACGCATCGCCGAAATCGTCAAGAACAGGTACTCCTCATGGGACAGCGGCATCGGTGCAGAGGTGGAGTCGGGCAAATCCAGCTTCGCAAGCCTCGAGAAACATGCCCTTAGTCATCCCGATCCAATCCAGCACACCAGCGGCCGTCAGGAGCTCATCGAAAATATCGTTAACGAACTGATCTAATCAGCTCATCAACAATCGAAAGCCCCGGCCGCCATCAAAGCGGTCGGGGCTTTTTCGTGACAAACAATGATCCGCCGATTTTTCTTCAGCCACACGCCAAGAAGATTCACTCTCACATGATGAAGGCATCCTCCAAGTCCAGCCCCTACGAGTTTCTCAAAACACTACTCAACACCCCTTCTCCTTCGGGCTTTGAGACCCGTGGACAGAAAGTCTGGGTTGATTATGTCAGCCGTTTCGCGGACTCGGTGGAAATCGATTCCTACGGAAATGCCTATGCAACGCTGAACCCAACTTCAGGAAAAGGGGATCCAACCATCCTGATCAGCGGGCATGTGGATGAATTGGGCCTGATGGTATCGCATATCACGGATGACGGCTTCCTCTACTTCAAGGGAATCGGTGGCGTCGACAAGGGACTCATCCGTGGCCAACGCGTCACGGTTCACGGCAAGGCAGGATCCGTTCCCGGCGTAACCGGGCTTCTGGCAATTCACCTTCAGGAACCGGACGACCGCAACAAGGTTCCAGAGATGCACTCCATGCACATTGACATCGGCGCTTCCTCACGCAAGGAGGCTGAGAAACTTGTC
>Ga0164297_10000907_pt1 | contig 33876 bp, 54 predicted proteins | sample GEODES058metaG_FD_113539 | JGI IMG/M metagenome (GOLD analysis project Ga0164297, IMG submission 113539) | Dystrophic lake water microbial communities from Trout Bog Lake, Wisconsin, USA - GEODES058 metaG | ecosystem: Environmental > Aquatic > Freshwater > Lake | place: USA: Trout Bog Lake... | reverse complement strand
TGCCTCGGGCTCGGGAGCGGGTGCAGGTGCCTCGGGCTCGGGAGCGGGTGCAGGTGCCTCGGGCTCGGGAGCGGGTGCAGGTGCCTCGGGCTCGGGAGCGGGTGCAGGTGTCTCGGGCTCGGGAGCGGGTGCAGGTGCCTCGGGCTCGGGGAATGGTATAATTTTCCAATTTACACAAGGACCCTCTGAAACAATTCGTAAACTGTTTCCATCTGCAGTTACAAAACCATCGTTTGTCGATATTTTACCATCTGTACCGATAAACCAATTGTAATCGGCATGGTCACTTTCGTATAAAACACGGTCTGCAAGATATCTTAAGTACAGCCCTGAATTTATATTACGAAGTTGAGAACCTTCACACACCTCGTAGACGGATGAATCAGATGAAGACAGCTGAGCTCCACACCAAAATTCACCATTTCCTGGATGCTGAATTTTGAAAGACATTTATAATAACATATGAAAAAATTCATGTCTCCCAGACGCTTGGGTCTGTCTCACGTTAGAGTAAAAAATGGAGCCATTCGACCTCAAGAAGCTGCGTGCGTCTATGGAGCCAACATCTTGGGTAAAACTTACACCTGAGGAAATTAAGGAACGGATGAAGCCTCGAGTATACGTCAAAAAACCACACAAAGAGCCTATTGGTAAAGGTAATGATCTATGGCAAAAAAAGTACGAGGAGGCAAAAGCACGGGGTGAACCTCACCCTGAAAAATGGGCAAACTCTGCGCTCCTGTACAAGGAACTCAACGACAAGCTGGTGAGTGCTCGACGCACTATCAAGCCATACAATGGACCTGTTCCAACTCAGGAAACAGTGAAACACAAGACGGTCTCAAGCGATGTGCGCTGTAAAGCAACCCTCATGAATGGGAAGCAGTGTGAGTTCAAGAGGAGCTGTGGGGACTTTTGCAAAAAGCACGCTATAAAAAACCTATGATTAGTGTAATGGAGATGAACTGGAATTACATCTGGGCGGCTCTTGCCATAAACTTTTTACTCGTCTATATCGTCCCCCGTCTGATAAAAAAACCTACAGGTATTCAGGTCATTGATGATATTGTCTTGTACCTCAACTCACAAAAAGGCTTCCTCCTTGCTTCTTCAATTGTGCTTGCACTTATAGTGTATGGTGCACACTACTGGGTGGAATCGTCTGCTGAAGGAGGGGCAAGTCCTTCACCAAAGGAATTTTAATATCAGTTTACAGTAAATGAATAGAAACCTGACGGCAGGTGTAAATAATTTGTCCAAGGCAAATGGTCAATTGAATGCGGCTCAACAAGCAGCAGTTTCAGGGCAGCCCGGAAACGCCAGTAAACTCGTGAATGCAGCTGCAAACAATGCAGCCAAGGCAAATGTACAACTCAATAATGCTGCAAACACCGCTCAAGGCCTTGGTTTGAACAAAGTGGCCGCCAACTTGAAAAATGCAGCAAAAAAGATCAAGCAGGCTAAGCTTGTGGATGCTCTGAACCACACAGCAAATGCTGTGAAAGCGATGAACTCAAATCGCACATAATGTCCTTTGTGTGTGAGTGGTCCCATGTGGTAACTCGTTTCTCGAAACAGTCTCGGAGGGCATCTTGCAAACTCCCCTGGTCTGGGTGACCCCACTCAAGGTCTTTTGTAAACAAAAAGTCATCAAACCCGATGGGTCCCTTTGTGCATGGAATAACCCATGGAGTTTTTACATATTCTTTTAGTCCCCCGTAATCGGATATAATGACGGGTTTGGACATTAAGGCTGCCTCGACGGCTCCCATTCCGACCCCCTCGGAGTGTGAGCAATTGACATAACAGTGACAACTTGCGTGAATTCTCATCATTGCTTCATCTGAAAGTAACCCATTAATAACTACTATACCAGGAATGTTGAGTTGGAACGGCTGAACACATGTCGCCTTGAGCACAAGACGAGCCTTGTCCCCAAATTTACAGTTTAGGAAAGCCTCGATGAGACCCCTAATATTCTTTCGGGGATCTGCCATGTTTCCTATGGAATAAAAGGTGTACGGGGTAACCTCTTTTGGACTCACGTAAGGTGCTTCATATGCAAAGAGTCTCAAAACTTTCCACTCAATATGTGGAAACTGTTTCTCAAAAACACGTTTACAGAAATCAGAGGCGACCCAAAGTGTCTTGTATTTGCTAAGAATGCCATACACTGGGTTAACCGTCTCCGTCTCACAGATTGTCATATAGGTCATCTTTTTGCACAAAAGTGCATACTGGTCTACAATATCAAGTTGCTGTTGAATAGGGAGAACAAAGGCAAAGCCTGCATCATACGTTTGTTTCTGGGGTGGGTGACCAATTTCTACGTATTCAGTTTCATGACCCTGAGTACGTAAAAGCTCAGCATACCTATTTGTCACTTGGCCTATCCCTGCCAAGAGACGAGGACCTATAAACAAACAGCTAGGCATTAACATCATGAATAATCATTCGTTTAACTAACTCCTCAAATGAAATTTTAGGAAACCAATGAAGTTCTTCATGAGCCTTGTGTGGTGAAGCCATCAAGTGGTCAACTTCGGCGGGTCTATAATACTCGGGGTTCACCTTGACAACAAGTTCACCCGTCTGAGTGTCCTTTCCAACCTCATCCTCACCAGAACCTTCCCAACAAATTTCACGTGAAATACACTTCATAGCAATTTCAATAAATTCACGAATACTATGAGTCTCACCGGTACCAATAACATAGTCTTGTGGTGTTGATTGCTGGAGCATGAGCCACATCGCCTCCACATAGTCTTGTGCATGGCCCCAATCACGCCGGGCGTTCATATTTCCAAGTTCGATGGGTTTTTTACTTTTAATCCACTCGGCAAGTCCTAGTGTAATTTTACGTGTTACAAACTCTGAACCACGACGTTCAGATTCATGGTTGAACAAAATGCCTGTGCATGCAAACATGCCATATGACTCACGGTAATTTCGGGTGATCCAGTACCCAAACACCTTTGAAACACCGTATGGACTTCGTGGGTAAAATGGAGTACTTTCATCCTGTGTCATATTTGAACCCACCTTTCCAAACATTTCACTCGTACCTGCCTGATAGAATTTGAATTTTGAATTAAAATTAGTCTGACGGATGGCTTCCAAGATTCTCAGGGTACCGAGAGCATCCACGTTGGCAGTGTACTCTGGCTGACTAAAGGAAACCTTGACGTGTGATTGGGCCCCGAGATTATACACTTCTATTAGATCATACTGTTCGAATGAGTTTATGATTGAGTTGATACGAGCAGTATCTGTGAGGTCTCCTTCGAGTATGTGAAACTCCGGGTTAGTCTTAAGGTGCTCAATACGTTCATGTTTCTTTTCGGAGCAGTACCGAACAAGACCGTATACAGAGTAATTTTTGTTCAATAAAAACTCGGCAAGATAACTACCATCTTGTCCAGTGACACCCGTAATAAGTGCAGCCTTCATGCTCTACTAACAAACAATTGTTTTATCTGATAGTTAAGAAACGCAACTCGAAATTCAAGTGGTTGTTCGAGTAATATTGTCAAAAAGAACTCCCGGGCTTTTCGACTTACAGGACACCATACAAAAAGCATGGAGAGCCAACTTGCCCAATAGGCTAACCTCATTTAAAAGAAAATGTGGATAAACTTTAGATGACACTTTTATTTGTTTTAGCAATGACAAGTGCGGAATTGTTTGGAAATGCTCACCTTAAATGGTTTGCAGAGAATGGAAAACATCACCATCTCGGTCTCGGTATTTTAGCCTGGGTGGTTGTACTGTATTTTCTCGTAAAAACACTTAAGAATTCTGATATGATGTGGACATGCATTATGTGGGAGGCGATGATTGTAGTCGGAGGAGCCATCACAGCCTACATCTTTTTCGGTGAAAAGTTTACTCACTGGATACAGTGGCTCGGCCTCTTGTTTGCACTCGGTGCCGCAATCTGCATCAATTACAGTTGTCCGTCAACTATTAAACCTTATGACTGTTAAAAATATTCACGGTAATAATAAGGAATGACTGGCCTTTCTATGGCTAAAAAAATAGTAAATAGAATGAGAGCTTCTAGTAAAAAAACGTGGCCTACACCAGTCAAGTACCTGGGTGGAGGTGTGAACGGTCGTGTATATACAACCAATGATGGTCGACTTATAAAATTTGTGTACAACAGAGCTCCACGAGAGTACAAGGCTCTTGAAAAGCTTCAGGGAACACATGTAGTTCCTCGATTCAAAAAAGGTAACGGAGCTCTTTTAGTACTTCCTGAAAAACTGGCAGAAAGTGTTCGAAATGAAATGTTTCCTAATGCAAATCTCTCGAAAGACCTGACGGTCTTTGTGATGGGAAGCGTTGGGGGCTCGACTGGTATGTCTCTTAAAAAATATGTCAATACTCACCCAGGAGCAAATAGAGCAAACATTCAGCGTCGTGTTGAATACGTCGTCGGAGAAATGGCATCCAAAGGCGTGTCTCAGGGAAATCTTCACGATGAGAATATCATTGTCTCTGTGGGACCTTCAGGGCGCATCACGGGCATGTGGGCCATCGACTTTGGTCGTTCCTTTTATCATAAACTTGGAAAGACGGGAACACAGACTTTTAATAATATGAATGTATACGGGTATCCGACCCAATCTGCCTTTACACCTGGAAGATACACAAACGTGAATGTAGGTGGTAACCTTGGTTCCCGTTCAAATGTCAGTATGATGAAGGCTGTTGTGGGAAAGGTTGTTTCACCTGGATGGGAGAAACGCATTGCGAACCGACGTAAACAGGTTGCTAACATAATGAAGCAGTACAAGAGTCCCGGGAAGACGCCCCGGCCTAAAGCCAAGTCCCTAAGCCCCATCAAGCGCAAGACTTCTCCTTCACGTAGTGCCCCTGCCCGCATTGCCACTCCTCAAAAGGGTCTCAAGGTTCGCTTTAGCCTTAAGAGAAAGCGTGCTTAAGACTACAAGATGGATCCTTTCCATAAACACATTCTTGAACGGATTACCAATTTAGAAATAGAATTGAACGCCCTTCGGGAGGTGACCTGGCCAGTCTGTCAAAGTCTATGGGACAAAGACGGGCCATTTCAGAACAAACGACAGAAAAAGTCTTTTTTTCGCTTACTTTTTGAAGAACAGGTGAAAAATCTTTTACGGCTCAAGGCGCTCTTTACAGGAATGTCCCCAGATGTAGCCTCTTCAGAACTTCATTGGGTGCTGGTAGAGGAACCTCGTGTGGGCGAGGAATCAGTTTAGTCTTTCCATCAGTATGAAGTCCCTGTTCAATAAACTCTTTGAATGTCTCGGGTGTCTGTGTTGCGTGATGTCCATCCTTTGCATGCGCATACGTCTGAAACTTGTTCCAAATATGTTCGGGGTTTCCAAAGCTACTCAAGTGCCATCCGGCATACTGTATCATTGGAAACTTCCAACGACCGTCCCTAAACCTATTGGGACCGGCACGTTTGACAAGCTCACAGGTTGTAATAACCGTCCCTACCCAAGGCTCACCGACAAACAAGTAGTCCAGTGAGTACTCAAACATCCACATGTGTACAGATGTAATGGCGTGCTGAAGTCTTTCAAATCGAACTATTCTCAAGTCTGGAATTTCATCCACGTCACTAATCATGACTATTGATTCGTTAGGGACGGAACTTGCATAACTTCCGTCGGCATGTACACCTTCCTCCAACCCACGAAGGATACATTCTCTCTGATACTTTTCACGACACCAGGGGTTCTCATCCTTTGGAGCCTCCTCAGCCGTGACGATGATGTGTTTTATTTTGGGGAGCCACTTGGTGAATCGCTGCTTGTTTTGTTCGAAGAAGAGTTCCTTTGGACCACCGACATGATTGACCTCCGCCTCGACCAGAACAAATCTGTCAACATAAGAATTGAGAAGCTCCAAGCGGAGCTCGAGAATATCCAACTCGTTGTAAAACATGAACCCATCTACGAGCATTTATAAATTAAATATTGGAATGTTTAACTGGAGTATACCTTCCCCTGAACTTGTAATTCTCTTTTCAATATCATTAAAATTTCTGCGACATATCGGTACGTATATTTCTTTACACACTGGAACATTTTTTAGGTTGAGAACAAGAGGAATCGAAACCTGATCACCAGTTTTAAAAGTAAGTACATCTGAGTGCTTTGGAACTCCTTCACTAATAATCTCATCCTCCTTGCAAACAATTTTGCGTAGTGTTTCTCGCTGAGATTCATCTGGAGCTACAAAAGTAAATGGTCGTGGGCAAGGTTTCCAAAACTCGAGTGGACAAATGTCAGGTGCGTCTGGCCGACACTTTATGTCAAGAGGTGTTGGGTACTCTTCAACGTTCGGAGACACATCTGCTACGAGATCCTTTCGGACCCACACAGCCTCAAGGTATCGGGGCATGTCGTGAACACGGTCAAGCCAAAACGTAGGTTGGTTGTGGCAGTTATTTGCATGAAGATGAACGAGATGAAACGTATCGTTTAGTTTTTGGATTGCGTCCCGTGGAGCTGCTTCCAACTCGTGAAGTTCGATAATAAGCATAGACACACGTGAAAAGTCAGACGTTTTGATAACGTCCCATTCGGCCCCCTCAACATCCATCTTTAAAACATAGTCACCCTCTGGAAGAAACCTATTCACATGTGTGCTCAAGTTGTACAGTGGATGTTCTTCCTTTCCACCAGTAATACCCTCTTTGTAATATCTTACATGCTGACCCATGGGTGGAGGTGTATCGATGGTGTGATCAAATACATATGCCGGGATATTAAACTTTTCAGTAAGTTCCGTCTCAAATGTTACATCACGGTCAACACCATACCCAAAAATAGCCTTTGCTCCAAAGACTGAATCTGGAATTACGTACCCACCATCCCCCTCCTTGTTCCCAAACCTTTTTTTAGGTACATGTATATTTACAGGCTCTAACATTTATACTTGAAATAACTTTTCCCCTTATCTTCAAGTGACTTCAAGACTTTATAATAATTTTCGTGATGTCCTCCTTGAAATTGGTGATGGAGAGCATCTTGGTCAAACCCATACTGGAGTTGCTGTACTTGACCTATGTGACAGTCGGGTGTAAACACAGTCTTTAGAGACACACCTTGCTTTGCCAATAAGTTGGACAATATGACATCATCGGCAGCCTTGGCCTCCTCTCTCAATTCTTTGAACTCCTCAATCAAATTTTGAATCCATCCCGCCTTGACAATAACTGAACCATATCCCTCAATAACATCAACCGGTAATCCGTGGGTTCTTATGTATCTCTTTTCAAAATAGTTTGAAAAATTAAAACCAGAAAGTCCCCATGCAGATTTGGGATCTACGTGAAACCACTTGAGAAGGTTAGTCACTAATTTTGGATCATAATTGGTATCGTCATCAAGGTACACTATAAGATCGTCCGGATTGAGATACTGAGCCGGGGCAATCACTTTAGTACCAGGTCCAAAATCCTCACACTCAGAATTAATTTTTAATTTTGAATCAAAATTAGTGAGCGTAGGGAGCTGACCATTCCATTCCGGGAACCGCCTATAACTCTTGGGAATATTTACCCATATTTCATGACATGTTTGACCCATAAGTTTCTCAACAACATTTTGAAGTTTATCAAACCGTGAAGGAATACTTGTAAGACTTACTATAACCTTCATATATAACAAAGTTACTTAAACTTTAACCAAAAATCAGTATGAAAATACTCTTCGGGAACATTCGGTTCTTCCCATACGTCCGGTAAGGGGTCGTCCCAGCTATCGAGGATGACCGCCCCGAATTTCTTGTACAGGGGATCCAGGTTACTTGAGATGACAACCGGGCGGGCTTTCATGTAGGCCGCCTCAAAAAACCGGTGCGTGTCAATGCCAAACCCCATAGGGCACACAACATATTTTGAACGACGGAGCATCTTCATAAACTCCGGGAAAGGTCTCCTCTCGGTATCATTTGAAAACGCATCGAGACACGCCTGACGGAGAGCTCGTACGGATGCAAACTTTGTTTCGGACCCGTGAAGGTTTACGTTTACATATGTCTCGATATCCTTTTGAACGTTTGCGTCTCGAATACTTTTTAAGAGTTTTTCATCGACACGTGTCCGTGTCATAAACTGTCCGGGAAAGGGGGGTGCGTCAACAAAACCTATGGGTATCTGAACGATATGAGGGTGGATAAAGTCGCAATTACGAGCAAAAATCTTACGAGTGCATTTTCGAACAGCTTCAAACATTATTCTATCAAAAAACCGGTCAGAGTGATGAACCACTAAAAAAATATTTGAAGACTGAGTGAGCTTTGGAAGTACCTGTTCAAAGTAGTCTGTGTTTACAAATATTGTTTTGTTTGAAAAGTCTTGAGAAAAGTCGATATGACCAAATGATGGGTCAAGGACAATGTCACACATTCTCATAAAGTTTGGGGCACTTATGAGCATTTAAATAAATAAAAACTTATTTTTTAAACAATGAGAGTTCTAATTTTAGGAGCAAGTGGTGTAATAGGAAAAGCTATATAGTATTAAAGTTTATTTGTTTTATTTAAAAAATGCGTGTAGTTGTTTCACTGACAACTATACCTACCCGTGAAAATTCAGTCTTGAAGACTATTGAATCTATACGTACAGGAACTTATACACCCGATGCCATCTATGTTCACCTCCCTGATTGGTACCCACGCTTCAAGTGTGGTCCCGATCCTAATTTTAAATCAAAATTAGAAAATGCCGGGGCGATTGTAAATTCTTGTAAAGACTATGGGTCACTTACAAAGTTCATCCCAATTATTGAGCTTGAAAAAGACTCATCGACTATTATCATTGTGGTTGACGATGATGCAACATATAGTCCCCATTTAGTCGATGCCCTTGTACACGGTGTCAATGAGTTCAAGTGTCCTGTCGGTTTTAGTGGAATATATTACCCAGAAAACGCCCTGAAAATTACAGGGTCTGTTCAGTTTTTACTTCATCGTGGGCACGGCTGTAATGTACAAATGCTCGAGTGTGCCTTTGGGGTTGCATTTCCCAGGTTTTGTCTTGATGACTACCCCGTTCCAGAACCTCTTTCAGAAACATCTGACATTGAGTTGTACATCACGGATGATTATATACTAAGTACCTTTTTCGTTCTAAAACACCTTTTGTGCTATCAGCACATTGGAAGAAACGGAGATGATTGGTCCTCAATTTGGAAACAAAATTCAGACTCGCAAACGTACTCATTGTCCCGTGACGGAAATATGAAAAAGTATCTTCGGGTAAAACTTTTGAGGACTTTTGACCAGTACATCAAGACGGAATACGTGGACAATATTACTCAAAAACCACCCGGTTCTGTGTTTACAATGTTCAAGGCGCTTTGTCGAGTTGATGACAAAAAGTACTCGGCAGAACGTGTAAATTATGGGAACGTGAATTGTCTTGTGCTCAACGAAACGGAATTCAAAGGAAAGCAGGTAGATGCCGAGGACCCTCGTCTTGTAAATGTGAATGGGACTGTGTATGTTATTTTTGTTGTTCGGTCGTGGCTTCCGGGTCAGGTGAGAGGTATTGCAATTTCCAAGTTTGATGACTTCAAACCAGTTATTCTTAACATTGAAGGTCAACCTCCAAGTTTCATGGAGAAGAACTGGGCACCTTTTGTGAAGGATAACCTTTTGTATTTTGTGTACAACTATGACCCTTTGATTGTCATCTCATATGATTTCAATGAGCAGGGTACGTGCAAGGTTGTTCACTGTGACGCCCAACTTCCTTTCCGGACAGAGGTGACGTTTTTACGTGGAGGGTCGAACCTCCTTCCTTACAAAGAGGACTATTATCTCGGCTTTTGTCACTCACGACTTCAAGACGGTGTCTATTGGCACTTTACTCATGCTGTCATTTTAGACACCAAAAACTGGAAAGTAGTGTATGTTTCAAAGCCGATACTGTACAGACCTTCGAGTAATTTACCAAGAATTTCAAATGTTCTTTTTAGCTATCCGGAACGTAACTGTATCCAAGATCCAGTGTCATTTTTGACCGATGGTACAGTTACTGTAAATTTTGATGATACGACAAGTTTACTTTACAAGGTTCACGTTCCTGAACCAATTTTTACTCAATATGGAAAAGGAGACATTCAGCGGTTTGTGCTTCAGTGTACACGGGAGCTTGTTAGTCTTTTAAAAATAAATAGTTAGCACATGGGCGTGAAATAACTGCACCGTACCCCAAGTTTTTCAAGTAGTCTGGAATTTTGCTATTGTTAAAGTCATGGATTTCGATGATAATGGCGGGTTTGTATGTACGCAAAGTTACATCAGCCCCCTTGAGAACATCCATTTCGTGGCCCTCGACGTCAATCTTTACAACACTGGGCGTCCCCTTGTAAACATCATCGAGTGTATGAAGTGAGATGGGGTATGTAGTATCTGAATGGTTGTGGTCGGGGTGCATGGAAAACCCACCATAATTGCGTAGACCATCATACGTTTTGGTTATATGGACACATGAATTAGATACGGATGATGAAAGTCCGAATGGGTACACTTTCACAGGGTGTACAAGGTTATTTTGCTTTACATTCATTTCTAAGATGTCATAGAGCATGGGTTCAAACGTGTGGACAGGTCCATAGTCGGAAAACATAAGGGCATTACACCCTATATTACCTCCTATATCAAGTATGTCAGTTCCGGGCTTGTATGCGTATTGAATGTCTTGACGCATCCAGCTTTCCCATTCGATACCCTGTGACAAAAGAGGACCTATGTATTCATCGTCGGTGACAGAAGTTATTTTCCATTTACCAGTTGTGTGGGTAACTAAACCCGCCACCTCGAGGCCAGACGCAAGTTTCATTATTTTCACAAAGTTTCTTTATTTTAAGCTAAGCATGTAAATAGTCTGTCGAATAAGACCGACAATTTCATCCTGAATATTCTTCAAGTATGTGTCCTTTGGTACTTTGACAAGGCGAACACGGGTCAGAAGACTTTTGAAATACAAACGAGCTTTTTTAGGGTCTGACATGTATCTTTTATTTAGAGTGATGCGTTTGAGACGGCCATATCTTCCCATGTATGCCTCAGCCCATTTGTCGAGCAAAGGAACAATTTCTTTGTAGTACGTCTGAAGAGCTTTGTGTTGTGCATACGAGTTTGTTGTAAGGTGAAACATATGGGCTTGTTCACGGGAGTTCATAAGCATTCCGACAAAACGGTTTGCCGCCATATATTATTCTTAGATTATTATAATGGACTTTGTGAAGTATGCACACAGGAAAAAAACTTTATTGCGTCACTACCCGGGGTTTCTCATTTACTTGGCTGGAGGAATGGCTGTAAAGTTGTACCTTTTGCAGCTCGGGGTAAAACCTTCAGAAAAAGTTGCGAAAACAAAAGACTTTGATTTTGTCTTTGCAGTCAACCATCACTTGACAGACAAGGAGATTGAAAAGTACTCTTACAAAATGTACAAGATTATGTACAACTTTTTGAGTGGTTTTACTCGAATGGATAAACTCAGAATTAGCAGTTACAAACGTACAAGTCACCTTCCAGCATCTGGAAAGAGAACATATCACGTAGTTCAGTTTAAAAAACAAAACGGTGACGATTTTGTTGACTGTACATTGAGTTATATACCTGGTTTCACACGTAATCAGATTAACTCTGAGGCCTCTACACGTATTGGTTTCCCAATTAAAAAGCTGAAACCCATGTCAAAAGATATTCTTACAGTTCTCGCCGGGTCTTTCGTGTACAAGTTTATCAAGCCACGCAACCCTCTTGGAAAAGACAAGCCAGAAAAAGGACTGAGAAATGTTGCTCGTGTTCGAGCTCTTCGTAAGCTCACGTCACCAAAGAGTGTCAAGACGGGTGAATTTTTAAAAGCCATCTCGAATAAAAAAGTAACACTTGCAACTCGGAAAGCCAAGTCTATTTTGAAAAATATAGCCGTTATCCGTAAAAACGCAAATAAATTGTTGCAGAACAGTAGATGAAGAGATCTTTCGTTTTTGGGTCTCTTGTAGTTTTTTTTATAGGTCTTTTTCTTTTGTGGCTCCTTCGTTACAAAGGAAGAGGGTTTACAGATGAAAGTTCACCGTGGGACGGGCCACGTATTGTGTCTGACATTTTAGAAGATGATGAGTGTAATTATTTGATTGAAAAGGCCGAGGGGTCTTTTTCACGAAGCACGGTGGTTGGTGTCAATGGGCCAGATGCTTCGAGAACAAGTGAGACGGCATGGATACCGAAAGATGACCCAGTTGCTCGTAAAGTCTTGAGTAAGGCGTGTTCACTTACAGGTCAAGATATGGAGAATGTAGAAGACTTGCAGGTGGTTCGGTACCGTCCCGGTACATTTTATAACGCACACCATGATGCTTGCTGTGAGGAATCATGTGGAGATTTTGAAGAAAAGGGTGGGCAACGGATAGGCACTTTACTCGTGTACTTGAACGACAGTTTTAGAGATGGTGAAACACATTTTCCAAACTACGATGATTTAAAACTCAAAGCAGAACCCGGGTCTGGTATATTTTTCAAACCACTTGGGGATGATGGAAAGTGTCACCCGAAAGCTCTTCATGCAGGTTTACCGGTTTCTTCAGGTACAAAATATGTATGTAATGCGTGGGTCCGTGAAGATAAATTTATTTGAAAGATTTATGATACTTACTGAAGATGAACCGTATATACTATTTGTTCATGTTCCAAAAACCGGAGGTACAACTCTTCAGAGATGGCTATCATCTGAAGATTTGAATAATAAAAAAAGAGTAAATTTTAATTTTTTCGATTATTCGACGTTTGAAGAAATCCAAAAAATTACAGAAAGATATCTAGATATAAGTAAGCATTTCAAGTTTTCTATAGTAAGAAACCCATATGATAGAGCATACTCTATATATGAACAAAGGGGACGTGATTACTCATTTGAAGATTTCTTCAAAAAAGAAATACATGAGTTACCGAATATACTATGGGGAGATACAATGACAAGTTATTTGAAAGGGGGGATGGAAGTTGCTTTCAAATATGAAAAATACCCAGAAATGATAAGTTTTCTTAAAAACAAGTTTGGGTTAAAAGGTGAACCCGATATTCAAAGCACACCTACAGACTTTAAATTTGCAAAAATTTATGAGAAAAACAAGCACTGGGTACCCATCATAAATGAAATATACGCAGATGACTTTCGAAATTTCGATTACAAAATGCTTTCATGGTAAATGCGAAATATGGTAATAAAAAAAATACGCTACCTTTTCAATGATTATTACACGGAGTGAACCGTATATATTATTTGTTCATGTACCAAAAACTGGGGGTAGAGCTTTGAAAATATGGATAAATAATGAAACAGATACTACATTTATTAACTTTTTTGGTCATTCAACATTTGAAGAAATTAAAACACTTACAAAGAGACGACTTGATTTGAATAAATATTTCAAGTTTTCTTTAGTGAGGAACCCTTATGATAGAGCATACTCTTTATACGAATATGTAAAAAGACAAAAAATATACGAAGGCTCATTTGAAAACTTTTTCAAGAATGAAATACACAAGTTGCCAAATAAAATGTGGGGAGACACAATGACAAATTATTTGAAAGGGGGTCTTGATGTTGTTTTCAAGTACGAAAAGTATCCCGAAATGATAAGTTTTCTTAAAAACAAGTTTGGGTTTAACGGCGACCCAAACTGGGCAAATACTAATCCAGAGAATAATGTAAATGAAGTTCAAAATTTCAAGTACTCTGAGATGTATGAACAGAATAAGCACTGGGTACCCATTATAAATGAAGTATACAAAGATGACTTTGAAAATTTCGACTACAAAATGCTCCCCTGGTAAAATTTCGTGTAATGGTGAGGTTTGGGTACTGGTTGGCTTAGAGTAGAAACGAAAGCCCCACAGGCTCAACAGAGGCGAAACTCAAACTTTCGTGTCTTTTGAGCGTCTGGGTCTGCCCAGCACTACAGTAGAAACGAGCTTAGAGCTACCAGCACTCTCTACACCAAGTGAAATGGCGACCAACTTTGCCCTGGCTGTGTCCAAGATGGTCCGTGAGCGTGACCAGGCCTTTTTGGAGCGGATTGCGGCGGATTACTCCCTTGACCTTAAGGAGCTTGAGGCCAAGTACATGGAGACTGCCGAGGCCACAATTAAGGTCAAGCGCCCGTACAAGAAGCGTGAGCCCAAGACTGTTGAGGTCATCACTGAGAATGGTGAGAAGGTGCAGGTTCCTGTGAAGAAGGAGGAGTCTGATGACAAGAAGATTTGCCAGGCTCAGACCTCCAAGAAGGAGCCATGCAAGTTTAGCGCCCTGAAGGGTGGCTGCTTCTGCAAGCGCCACCAGCGCCAGCATGATGAGGAGCAGAATCCGGAGGCCAAGAAGCAGAAGACTGAGCCTGTGCAAAAGCAGGAGCAGCCTGTGCACACTCACCCCCTGGACACAAAGGGTGAGAACTGCAACCTCTGCTCTTCCCACGGCAATGCCCTGGAGAATGACGAGGAGGACTTTGAGGTGGTCCTGGACCCTCTGACTGGTGAGCCAGTTGAGGAGGAGCCTGAGCTCACAGCTGCTCAGCGCCTGGCTAACCTGATGGAGGAGATGTATGAGAGTGAGGAGGATGAGGAGTAAAGAGGGCAGTTATCTCACGGCGCAGATAACTAAAGTCAGTCTGAGATAGTCGATACAGTGTAATGAACCAAAGCAAAGTTAAACCAACCCAAACTAGTCTCTTTTCTTCGTCTTTGTCTTTCACTTCGTAAAATGGTTTTAGGACCACCCCCACAAATGACTCATTTTTGTAAATAGGCACAAATATCTGACCAAAAAATGTATCATCCTCTTTTTTGCCAGATACCGCCTTTTCTAGTTCTGTAAGTGCGCATACTGTCTGATTTGTTGCCCAGTGAAGCATCACAAAGGGTATAGACACTGCATGAAGAGATAGCCAGTATTCGTTCCCAAAAAATGGAGTTGCTATCAGAAATATTCGCACGAGTACATGTACTATTTGTATAAATAGTTTTAACATCTGATAGAAGTGACGAAAAAATTCGTGTTTCAGTTCCGCTTAAGTCTTTCATTCCTTAGAGTAAGGAAGAATGGAGGTGTTCAAGCGTCCCATTGTGCTGAAAGGCCGTAAACCTCAGCTCGAGTTTGTTACTCGAACTGTAAATGGTGCATTGGTATCTACATGGGAGCCCAAAAATACAGTGAGCATTATACCGACCGGTACACCCGGTAGGGTGGGTGAAATTGTGACCGAAATGCACAAGGGGTACAACTTTACCCCTCGCCCTCCAAAGCCATTCCGGCCTCACTACTTTGATTCCGAGTTTTATGCTCGGAAGATATTCGAGACTGAGGAGGAGCAGCAGGCGTACATCTTTAAATGTAAAGAGTACTATGCCAACTTGCCGGTCAAACCGGTCGTTGTAGTTGCTGAAAAACCAACAATAAATGTTAAAATGATTGCAGACTACTGGAGAAGACGAAAGACCATGCCGCCTCTTGAAGACCGTGTCAAGCTCTTGCAAGCAGCTGGGTACCCCGAAGACCGTGTTCAGAAATACATCAAGTACTACGAGAAGGAGGCAGAAATGTCTGCAGAAAATCAGAAGAAGATTGACAAGATATTTGGAAGTTTTGCAGTTGTAAAACCGAAGCAAAAGAAGGTGATCAAGCCCGTTAAAAAGAAAGTAACTTGATTTATAAATGTCAGGAAAGAAGGTTTCTTGGGCTGACATTACAGACGAAGAAGAGGCGAAAGAGCTTGAAGTTCCAGTTGTAATATCAAAGCACGGTATCAAAGTGGCTAAAAAAACGTACGTCCCCCCTCATCAGCGTCCAGATAAAAGCTCGCAAGGTATAGAAGATAAGAATGTCACATTGCGAAGTGTGCGTTGAGTCATGGAATTTATCAACGCATAAGCGTGTAAAATGCCCTTTTTGTGAGTATTCTGCATGTACAAGCTGTCATGAGGCTTACATTTTAAGCACTGCACAAGATGCTCATTGTATGAGTTGCCGTAAGGGGTGGACCCGTGAAGTTTTAGTAAATAACTTTACTCAGAAATTCGTCACCAAGACGTACAAGGAGCGTCGTGAGAATTTACTCCTCGAGCGTGAAAAGAGTTTGATGCCCGAGACGCAGATTTATGTAGAGTATGAGAGAAAGTCTCGTAAACTTACAGAAGAAATACAGGAACTTACAACAAAGTTGCGTGAACAGACTGAAAAGATCATGGAACTTGACAGAATGAATACCGCCGTTCTTGCGGTTCAATATGGTCTTGAAAATAACTTTGAGGGTATTTTGAAGAGAGGGGACCTTCGCACAATTGAATCAATTAAAATGTCATGTATTCAAAATGAAATATCCTTGAGAGAATGGAAGAAATTACAAATTACAGGGTTTATAACCGGAGCAACAACTATTAATGAACTAGAGAAACGAAAGTTTGTTCGGGCGTGTCCATTCAATGGATGTAAAGGTTTTTTGAGTACTGCGTGGAAGTGTGGTATTTGTGAAAACTGGTCATGTCCAGAATGTCATGAGGTGAAGGGTAAGGAGAAGGATATTGCACACACGTGCCACCCAGACAATATAGCAACTGCACAACTTATGGCCAAAGACACACGCAACTGTCCAAACTGCGCCGCCGCAATTTTCAAGATTTCTGGGTGTGACCAGATGTGGTGTACTCAGTGTCACACAGCATTCAGTTGGCGCACCGGGCGTATCGAGAGTCATTTAACCATTCACAATCCCCACTACTATGAGTTTCAGAGACGGAACGGCACTCTGCAAAGAAACCCTGGAGATGTACCCTGTGGCGGTTTGCCTCACTGGGGTGCAATTCAAAGAAAGTTGTACGGAGATACACAATCGAAAACTGTTCAAAATACTATTGTAAATGCGTACAGAAGTCACGGTCACGCACAGTGGGCTATACTTCCACGGTACACAGTGGTTGTGAATAGGAACGAAAACAGAGATTTGCGTATCAAGTACATGATTGGTGACATGAGTGACGATGAATTCAAAAAGAAAATACAGCAACGTGAAAAGGCGAACCAAAGAAAACGGGACATTCGTCAAGTCGTAGATATGTACTTGGCAGTACTTGTTGATTTGTTTCAAGCATATACAGCACCACTAAGCAGTTTAGACACACTCGTCGAATCACTCAACGGTTTACAGGAACATTACAATTCAACTCTTGATAATATCCACAAATGTTACAAGTGCGTCGTTCCAAAAATAATGGATTTTAATTTTGTGTGATATCAGTAGATGTGGTGGCTTTTGATCATCGCCTTGGTACTCCTTTTACTCTTTTTGCGTACAAGGAGTACCTTTACAAATAAAGAAATACCAAGGACTATATGGACATTTTGGGATTCGGATACCCCACCCCCAATTGTCCAAAAATCTATAGATAGTTGGAAGAAATTTAGTCCAGACTTTACAATCAATGTCGTCACTCCTAAAACTTTACCTCAATATCTGCCGGATGTTGACTTTTCAAGGATGAGAAATGATTTTATTCAAAGAACGTCTGACTTTATTCGGGTTCACCTTGTTTCTAAATATGGAGGCATTTGGTCGGATGCGTCGGTTGTTGCGACCCGTTCACACAACTGGCTCATTCATGAGCAGCAATCAAAGGGTTTTGAGTTTTTTGCGTACCACAACCCACGAGACCAGGTTCACCCCGACTACCCCGTGGTTGCAAATTGGTTTTTCGCCTCTGTGCCAAATGGAAACTTCGTGACAAAATGGCGAGATGAGTTTAATAGAATAAACCATTTTGAAAAGATTGAAGACTACATAGCGGATATTCGGAGTAAAGGAGTTGATACTCAAAAAATACCCGACCCTGGGTATCTTACACAAGACTGTGCTGCTCAGGTTGTTTTACAGACTCAGATGACTCCAGAAGAAATAAAGAAAACAATGTACCTCCTAAACTCTGAAGATGGCCCGTACAAACACTCACATGACAATGGGTGGGATCCTCCCAAGTCTGTTCAGAGCTTGTGTGACACACCCGGTCCTCAGCTCCCAGATATGATAAAGATATACGGTAAAGAGAGACATGCGATTGATGCAGACCCCCAACTTGAGTGTGCATATAAAATATTTACTCCTGACTTAGAATAGGAATGATACGTTACTGGTACTACAGGGGGAAATTTCCTTTTCATGTACTCTTTGGGTTATTTCCACATATGCGAAGGTGTCACTCTTGCCCTTGTTTAAATTAAAATCGTAATTAATAGTACCAAATGGACTGGAACTTACCTAACCCTCATCTGCGTAAAACTCGCAAGAACAAGGGTACCAAGCGTGGTCCCCGGAAGGCCAAGGCTGTGATGGTCAGCCCTGGAAGCCTGATGGGTCTGGCTGGCATGAAGATACTCAAGGGCCACAAGTCCCGTGTTCACGTTGTTCGCAGTGGTCACGCCGTGTCTACCGGCTTCCTGAACACCAAGCGTCGCAACATTTTCAAGAGCTCACAGGGCAAGTACTTTTCCCGCAGTGAAAAGGGTGTGACATATAACCCCAAGGCCAAGTACTTCAAGAGCCCCGGTGGCACAGAGCGTGCTACAAAGTATCTGAACATGGAGATTCCTACAAAGATCCGCCCCAAGTTTGAGCGCCAGGAGCGTTCTAATGTTGGTCGTAAGCGCTCACCATACGCCGCCCGTGTCAAGGGTGTGCGTGTTTTGCCCGTCAAGCGCCGGGCATACATCACTGAGATGTTTGAGGGTTACCCAGCCAAGCGTGGTCGTGGCCGTCCACGGAAGCACTTGGTCAGCGCCGGGCCCCGTATCGGTCTGGCTGCTATGAAGATCATTCCAGGTCGCAAGACCCGTAAGAACAAGGGTACCAAGCGTGGTCCACGCAAGTTGGGCTTGGCTGCACTTGGCCTGTAAGCTTGAATTATTTTCCAAATAAATAGTACAAATGTCTATGTCCCGTTACATCGGTCAGAAGAATGTCCTGGGCCATGCCCTGACTGCCACCGAGGTGAAGACCCTGCATGTGGTCGAGCCCGGTGTGATGCACTACAAGCTGCGTGCCAAGGGTGGTAAGACGGTCACCCGTGTGTTCAAGCCCACAAAGACCCCCAGTCCAGTTGTTGTTGCTGAGATGGTGAAGAAAGTTCGCAAGACTCGCAGCAACAAGGGCACCAAGCGTGGCCCTCGGTCCAAGGTTAGCCCTATCGGCCTGGCTGGCATGAAGATCATGATGCGCCGTGGCCGTGCCCCCAAGGCTGTGCGTCACCTCATTACTCCAGGCAGCGCCATCGGCCTGGCAGGTATGAAGATCATCCCCGGCCGCAAGACCCGTAAGAACAAGGGTATGGCTCGTGGCCACCGTGCTGGCTACGTCAGCCCTGGCAGCATGATTGGCCTGGCTGGCATGAAGATCGTGGCACCACGTGGCCGCCCACGGAAGGTGCACCGTGTGCTGGTGACACCAGGTGGCAGCATTGGTCTGCACGCCATGAAGATTGTGGGTCAGCGCAAGACCCGCAGCAACAAGGGCAAGAAGCGTGGCCCACGCACACGCAAGGTTCGCAGCGTGCCCACCGGCGGTGCACGCAAGGTGCGTGTTGCCCGCCGCAAGGTCCGCAGCCTCCCCGCCATGCTCGGCCTGTAAATAAATTACTTAAAAACAAATAAAGTGTCCACATAAATGACAACTGTAGGGTCGCTCATTCGTGTGTGGACAGACGTGGGAACTAAGAAACCAGTACCACTTCTGGCCAAAGTTGTAGAAAAGGATGGTATAATTTTAGTGATTCGTTATCTTTCAGAAGAAAAAGATGGAATTTGGCGTTACGAAGATGAATCATACGAGGTTGAAGACTGCCCGGAATCTATCGCCGAGCACCTCAACACATTTTTAGAAGAGGATGTTGGATTCAGGTCAAAAGATGATGGGTTTATAAAAGTCGAATCTGATGATGATTATATTCCAGACACTTCAGACGAGGAAGATGATGAGGAAGAAGATGATGAAACTGATGATGAGGAAGAGGATGAGGAAGACGAGGAAGAATTTGAAGATGATGATGAGGATGAAGATGAGGAGGAAGAAAATATTGATGAATAGTAAATGAAGAACATTGCTTTGTGGGTTCTGGTCCTTTTGGCGATATGGTACATGTTTTTCCGTCAACAGTCAACGTATTGTGCGGCGTGTCAGGGTGTGGCTTAAAAGATATATTGTTTAGTTAATAAATGTCTATAACATCAAACTTTGTAACTGCGTTTAATACTTCAAGTCAAGACCATGTCAAGTGGCTTTCTCGAATGATAGACTATGCAGAGATGCTTGGTGATCCCCAGAAACACGTTGATTTAGTGAAGGAGATTAACAAGAATCCAATGAAGATTAAATTGGAGACTAAAGATGCTCTTGACTGGCCTCACATTCATTTCTGTTTGTGTGCAGTTTATGCCAAGGCGGTGCTTCGTGGGAAGGCTTGGATACCTACAGTATCTGCCACCCCCTCTGCGTCAGGCTCTCTGTCCTTCGCCTAAGCTCATCATCACGACCTTGAATAATTTTACATTTGCGTTGTTGTGTCATACCGTAAATTTCTTCCGGGGACATCCCTTTTGGTACATATTTTAGACCCAAAGGAATGTCTTTTGTTTTGTAAAACAAGTTGCATGTGAAATCTGCTGCAGTGGTTCCTTTCATCCAGTCGCTCATGGATGTGTATACAGTAAGGTCTACTTTAAGACCTTCAACATCAATCTGTACAATTCTCCGAAGGTACGGTATCGTTGATGAGTACACTGAGCCTGTGTCCCTTAGACTATCGAAAATTATTTCAGTTTTCCATCTCTCATTTAATTTTGAAATAAAATTAGGAATTGTGGGAACCTGATTGAGTGAACAGCCGAAATCAAGGTCTTTGAACCTGTCACCAATCATAGTGTCTCTGAGGTACCCACCATACAGCCAGTATCCATGTTCAAATGCTATATCAATAATAATTTGAGACTTGGAGGATGTTTGGCCCATCTAATAGTATTCTTTATTTTTTTTTACAAATAAAGAATGTAGGTATAATTTAAGCATGGCTTCACTTCTTGTTCCGCCACCCACTCGTCCGTTACCAACACGACGAGGTGGTAAATTTTACTGGACAATTCACACACATCCCAATAACGTGTTTACTGTATGGCCTCGTGAAGACAAGCCTACAGCTGTTGTTGGATTCAAGAAACCAGAACATGCACTCCTCATAGGTCACATGATTGAAAGACACTACGTTATAAACAAAGAATGGCCAGACACTTCAAATAAACTTATTCTCCCCGCTCCTCGAAATGAAACTGAAGATTTAAACTTTTTGTTTCTTCAAAGATGGGACTTTAATGATCTTCAAGAAAAGTGTTCTAAAAACTTTTTAAACATGGTGTCAGTAGATGACCTCGAGTTGACAAAAGACGGTTTTAATTTTGATGGAAAGTTGCTTACATTTGAGGCACCAGTAGAGTTTTTAGTCGAAAGTCTTGAAGAGATGTATGAGAGACCAGGGCCAAGTGATTGAAAATTCGTGTACGCCCAACCTTTGTCTTGGGGAGTAGTAAGGGTAAGAACGAATGGCTGCTCACCACGAGTGCTCAGTGTGCTATGGCGAGACCGGGCCATTCCGTATGCTTTCATGCAAGCACGTATTTTGTTGTGATTGCATCAAAACATGGTATCTCAAAGGGACGGGCACAGGGTGTCCTATGTGCCGCCGCCCCGTCTATTTCCAGGGCTTTCACAAGGTGAAGCGGGAATGGGATGAACAGGCGTATGAGACTCGGTGTGCCGAGACTTTCAGTGAGAACATCACCTCATTTATTGATGAGGCCCATGAGGCTCTCCGTGCTGACTGCGAAACCCTATCAAAATATGAAAATATAGATGATGCGTATTTTCTGGCGTGTGACTTGGCCGAGGTTATTGTGGATGACCTCAGGGAATTTATGGACTTTACAGATGCTGCAGAGGAATATGACACGGTTCCCGAGCTTGTAGACTTTTACAGAAACTGGGTCCTGAAAGACATCAAGAAGGAGCTGATTAAGATGGAGAAGACGTACAGATATCTCAAGAGCCACGCAGTTGACCCAGAGGCGATAGATGATGCACTTTACTACATGGAAGAGTACTACTCGGACAAGAATATTGACAAGTGGGAATGGTTTGATGAGCCTCTCCCAGAGCGGTCAACAAGGTACCCTAAGAGGACAAAGGCGAGTGCAAAAGGGAAGAAGAGGGGAAGGGCATGTGAAGACCAGTGGTCGGAAATGACATTTATCCTTGTAATGTAAAGGAGTTAGTTATACGGAATTTTGTCTTTCGATGTATGAAGCATAAATATACCCAGAATAATAACAGCAAGCCCAGCATATTCTACCGGATTGTTAAGTCTTTCACCGAGGATAAAATATGCTGCAAATGTCTCAAGTACCGCCGATACTCCGTCCCACATTCCATTCACATAAAGGACATTTCCGTCTCGAAGGGCTTTGATGAGAAAGAAAACAATAGCGACGTAACCGACTGACCCCTGAGCAAAGCCTTTTATAGAGTTTGTTCGAGCAAAATCCTTAAAGCCAAAGTCTCCCACTATTTCAGCAATAGACAAAAGACTTATGTCGAGTATGCTCATATACTATATAAAAGGAAAAAAGGTACAATAAGTACATGGATGCGATCGAGGCTGTTCTTGACTTGGCAAAGGAACGTGATGAGCTTGCCGAGACTGTGAGTGCTTATGAGACTGCGCTCGAGGGTCTTGTTGGAAAGACGGTTCTTTTGTCATTTGGCAAGAAGAATCACAAGCGGTTCATTGAGTGTGAGGTGACGGAGTTTTTGGGTGAGGAAGGCTGGGAGGCTCTCGGTGTTGAGGACCAGGAAATTTATTCATTCACCATTGAGGACCTCGTGTCAGGCAAGGTGCAGATTTGATAAAAATATATGATACTAATAATAAATGGACTATACGAAGGATGTCGATACAGTTGCTGATATCGAAATCCGTCGTGAAATGAACCCAATTACTACCCCCTCTTTCAAGGTGGCAGTCATTCTGGCCTTTATCGTGTATCTCATTACACGGAGCTTCCTTCAGACGGCGCTTATTATTTCAGCTGAGGTTGTTCTTCAGATGATGTTCAAGTGAAGCTCTTTACAAAAGTCTTCAAGTTTAGGCACAATTTCGTTTATCCACATTTGCTCATCACGTGTAATGTCGTGACTGAGAACCTGGTTGTTGTATTGCTCCACCAGTCGGGCATGTACAAGACCCAGCATTTGCAAGTACACCTGTATCTGAATAAACTCATAATCAGGAACTGATCGGAACAACCTATTTGTTCGGTTCTTAATCTCAACCAGTACCCTTGAACCGTCAGGCTTTTCCTCTATACGATCCACCTTCCCCATGACGACATATTTCATATCATCCAAAGTACAAACCTCCAGGTGATAAAACCGATCGTCTCTTACCAATCGAGTATTCTCAGTTTCCTCGACCCTGTCACTCGTCTTGTCTTCAGATCGAATTCCATGTGAGGTGTACATCTTGGACCGAAGGTGTTCAATTACATCATCCTTCTGTTCTTGATTCAATTTTGAATCAAAATTGATTTTTGCAGAAGCCTCCCTGAAAATTTCCTGTACTTCCCTTGAATTTTTAGTTTCAATCTTAAGTGTATTTTCAATTATATTTTTGGTACTCTCAGAAATACTGATTGTGTCTACAGCCTTTTCTTCCTTTGTCTTTCCGGTAAACTTTGTAGGGGCGTACTTTTTACAGAGTTCATCCATAACTTCCTGGCGAGGTTTGTACCTGTGGCGGCCAATCATGGCAGCCACATTGGAAGCCTTCAAGATTACTCTACCCATACTGTCAAGACCTGTGTGTTCTCTAAGTGTACGTTAGTATACACACTAAACCTATTAGCAATGAAAACCCAAAAATCATGGGAACGAATTGGGCTAAAGGGTGTTGACGTCTTTCTGAAACATACACCGGAACTGGGACAACCACCTCAGTTGGACGTGGAGCTGGGAGATTTGCACGACACAATGGGCATTTTGGAAGGTAGCACTGGATGTGGATTTTGTGTTTACAGCACTCAAGTTCAACGAGTGTACCTTTGAGAGGTTCTAAACATATAGGACACTCTTCATCCATATAAAAACAAAAAACATTATTCTTTTAATGGAAGATTGGGTACATAGACTTGATGTAGGTCACAGGTATTCATATATAACAACAGAATTTCCAGATAAAAAACAATTCCCACGCTTTTATGAAGCAAAACGTACTGAAATTATTCTTGAACCGGGTGATATGTTATTCTTACCGGCTGGGTGGTATCACTGGGTTTTCTCTGAAGAGCCAGATCAAGAAACTGGATTAAATGTAGCTGTAAATTATTGGTATAAAGGTTCTTGGAATATGTGTATGCAAGATAGGTACCCACCTATTAAAACAACACATAACATTCATAAAATAATAGATTATCTAAAATTTCTAGAAACTACTAATGTTAATAAACTTTACTGTTCAACGAGTAATACTGGAACTTTTACTTTACCGGATAGTCGGTGGATACATAATGATACAGTAAAATGTACAGATCATTATCTTTCATGGAAAGAATTTTATGATAAAAGAAATTCTCAAGAGCATTGGTATCTTTGGGCATTTTCTGACAGGCGTTTACAAGAATATGATCCCAAGTTGTATGATTCGTGGGAGATAAAATCGGTTCATTGGTGGGTAAATTTTGGACATGTAAATACTGCAATGCACTATGACTCAACTGATAATTTACTTTGTCAAATGGCTGGTAGAAAACGCCTGGTACTTTTTCCTCACAGTGAATGGCCTAATCTGTATCTTATTAATCCATATCCACCAGAACTTATTAGGCACGTCGAGCAGCAATTTCAAAAACGGCAGCTGAAACAATCAGAGGATCCTTAATTTTTTTCTCAATTTTCTTTCGTATTTCTCCTTTCAAATGTTTACGTGCTTCTTCGACTATTTTGTCCATTTTTTCATAGTACTCATCTTGAACTTCTGGGTATTCTTTTATATTCAGTATCTGAATTGAACGCAACTGAGGGACATACTTGTCAAGAATGGCGTTGATTTCAGATTGTTCAAGGAGATACAGGAACCGATGAGACCGTGTTTGTTTTTTGAGAAAGGAGAATTCCATCTAATATTACTTAAGAAAACAAGATGTAGGCTGATCAAGAACATGCCCGAACCCCTCTGGGACACATTCGTAATTACCGCACTTACACCAATTTTGTACGTGTTTACTTCTATTTTCCCTTTGACATCTGCTCTTATACTTTCGAGTATTCTATATAAAAATTAAACCTGTGTATCATATAAGAGTATGAACAAACCGTGTGTACGTACACTGATTGCTGTTCGAAAAGTTCAGCGTCATCCATTGACGAAAAAAACTTTGCGAACAGTTAAAAAACACATGATAAGTGACGTGGCTCTTGGAGTTTTGCCAAGTGGTATCAATGATTTTGTTTTCCATCATGCACAAATTACACCAAATGAAATAACGCATATTGTATCAGATCAAATAAGTATATCAACTATAATTACACTGATGGTGATGGTTGTGAAAATGAAAATGTAGAAAGTGTATTTTGTAATGGACCAACTACATTTGAATATTTACTCTCAAGTAAATTGAGTTTTGTTTCTAAAATACTTGTTAAACTTTCTTCTGTTACATTTGATAGTGTTCTGACGATAGATTTTTCTAAATAGCATATATAATATGTTACAAGTCTAAAATTATTACTATAAAGATTCGTCAAACTTCCAGCAAGAGCAAGGTTTGAGTAAAATTGTGCAGATACTTCATCCGGTACAGGAGCTGGTCCAATACCAATTTGAATAAATTGATCTTCACATTTTTCAAGTTCTGGAATTGCATTGAAAAGTATTTGCCTATTATAAGGCGTCAAACTCATTTTATATTACGTAACTATTTTTTTTCAAGACTGTATTTTACATTTTTGTGTGGATAAATAACATTAAAACTTACTCTTAGTTTTCCAACTTTATCGTCTCTTTTGAACCCTCTTTGTGGGATAACATAGTCTTCACGAGGGTCAAGTACTCCCCATTCTGATGTGTTCATTTCGATAGGCCCATCAAAGTGTGGTATCTTAAGTAGTTTACCATTGACGGAATCTTCGAAAGATATCTTTGTCTGATAAATAAGATCAAGTCCTTGTCTAAAAAGCTCCGGGTGTTCCGCCACCTTGATGTGTAACATAAGGTCACCGGCATCTTCATCTGGATTTTTCGGTTGTTCACCAAGTCCAGGTTTTACAATAATTTCGTCATTTTGTATCCCCGGTGGTATTCTAAGCTCTAAATTCAGAGGCTCTTGTTTTCTACCACTTGTGCAACTTGAACACCCGCTTGAAGAACCACCTTGGCCTTGACACCTTCCACATGGCTGGCTCATAACCATAGGACCCATTTGCATTCTCATAGTACCTGCACCTTGGCACTGTTGACATTTTTGCCGACACCCGAAGCATGTTTTATCGAGAGTTACACGTAAATTACGTACGGCTCCACGATACGATTCCTCAAATGATATCCTTATTTCATGGTGAAAGTTTGAACGTTTGACTGGACCTCTGTTTTGATTACCAAACCCACCGCCAAACATCTGTGCAAATATATCAGCAGGGAAACCCCCTCCCTGCGGTGGTCCCTCGGTCGTCCCAAATCTGTCAAAGTTTTCCCTTTTTTGTGGATCTGAAAGAACATCATAGGCTCCTTGTATCTTTTTAAACTCTTCGGGATCACCACCCTTATCTGGGTGATGCTTCATTGCCAACTTTCGATAGGCCTTTTTAATCTCATCATCTGAGGCTCCCTTTTGAAGTCCGAGTACTTCATACATATTCTATTTTACAACGATATTGTTTATATAAAAACAAACACTGTATGATGTATACAATGGTGAATAAGCGTGTTCAGACTCTGATTGACCGTGTTTCTACACTAAAGGCTGACCTGAAGGATGCCAATTCGGAGCTAAAGCTCGAGATTGAGGGAACTTCCATGTACAAGGCGTTCCTTGATGCTATCAAGGAGACCATGCCCGACGAGGTTCCTGATAAGGTCGCAGCAGCCAATGCATTTAAGCTTACTCTGGCTATGTTTACCAAGAAGGAAGAGGGGAATGAGGCGTAAAAGTTTCGTGTATGTGAAGGGCTTAGGGACAAACAGGGTAAGTAGTACAAAAGAAAATGGCCACCCTTGTATGGAATGACAACAATCTACTCGAGGCGGTCGATAAAAGCAATGTCAAAGTGTTCACTTGGACATATGACATCTTTGAGCAATATAACAAGGAAAGTATAACTCCATCCATGTACGAGTTCATGGCTGGATTTGTAGAGAAGAATATCAATAAAAACGACTTGATAGCTATCGAACTTGGGCTATACAATAAGCCGAATTTTTACTCAAATATTGAGGAGATTGCTGTTGATGCATATTATGATGTTCCTATAGTTGAACGTATAATTATGCATCAGCAAACGCTTGAGAACTTGGAGACTGAGTTGGGCCGGGCAAAGGCAAAGTTGGATGCCCTGGGAGGTGAGTGTCCCTTTGACCCTAAAAGCCCCATATATGTCGAGTACATGCAGTGGTGTAATAAACAGAAGGAGTTTTGGCAAGACCAAGTTGAGAGTATCGAAGATGAAATTCGTGAAGAGGAGCAGTGGCGGGGAGGGCATGAAGATGGGGCATCAGATGTAGGGGGACCAATGTATGATGAAATGGATGAGTGGTAATTTAAGGACCCATACTTGCTGCTTTTGCTCGTGTCACTCGTGGTGGTATCAAAGCTGCACGTTTTCTCTTTAATGCAGCATTTTCAATCTTTTTAGCAGCTTTTCGTGCCTCACGGTTTGTTGTTATTTTTGGTTCATTTGCAGGGTCAATATAATACACCATAGGGTACAGAGATCCTTTCCAATTTCCCGTAGGTTTAAACCCTTTGTATTCGTAAAACCCAACAAGGCTATTTTTCATACCTTGATTGTTAATTGGTACTCTTCTTTTTCTTATTGTCGAAACTTTCTGAACCACTGCTTGAAGACCCACAATCTTCAATTTATTTTCATTACGTTTTGTCATATTTGCATTATTTTTAGCCTTTTGTTTTTTTGCATTGTTTAGAATTGCGTTTAAAAGTCTAGGTGCGTACCCACTACCTTCATAGCCTGCTATAATGTCTATGTATCTTCCAGACTTGTTTACTTCATGGTTCTGGTTTCTGTTTTTATTTAGAAATGCAAATGCATAAAGTTTAGGGTTACCCTGTGCGTTGGTTCCTTTTAGAGCATATACAAGGTTAGGACTTGCTGCAAGTCTGTTTTTAAAGTAGCGAAAACCCACACCACCTCTTCTGTTTGCTCGTTTACTCGGAGGTGCATAAGGCATTAATATTTTCGTTATATTAGTGTTTTTTGTAGCCTTAATAAAGTTTATAGCATTATGAGTTGGTGGGTTATTGTTTTTATTATTTTTCAGAATCTGAATCTTACTGTTGTTTTTGTTCCATTTAGGTACTACGTATCTACTATTTAGTCTAGGGTGTATACCAGTATTCTTACCAATTAAGTTTGCCAAGTTGTTTCTTACATTTGTTCCTAAGATGTACGGGCTTGCTACATTATACGCATTCATAAGCAGATTTTGATTCACTGCATTTTTAAATGCTTGTTTTATCTGTTGAGGAATTTTCGAATTGGCAGGGTACGTTTTATTGTTTATGTACTTTTCATAAACTGGCCATCGGCTCATCTATACAGTTGACCAACAAAAAGTTCTGGCTTAGAGAGTACCCATGTAGATACATCAAGATGTACTGGCAACTGTTCCAAATCATACTGCTGACGTTCACTCCTATTCCCGTTCGCCCTGTCTTAAAGCGTCCTGATCCTGCAAAGAACTTTTGGACGTTCGAGTGTGACGGGTTCACCTCCTGTTTCCAAATTGCCAAGTTGTTTTATACAGAAAGTCAGGCTGCTAAGAAACTTGCATAAATGTCATTCATTTACACAAGTGAGACATCTGAAGAGCTTGGTCATTTGAGAAAGAAACGCCGTCTAAATACCATTGGTGAAAATGTCTACCTTAAACAAGACGGCTCAATAGAAAGAGACGAGGATAAGATTATAGCTATTCAAAGAATCTTCAAGCACAACTACTACAAACCAGACGGCAAGGGGTTTCAAGCAGCAATGAACCGTTTAAAAGAAAAAGACATATAAATAGTAAAAGGATGATCCAGCTTTCTCCGTGCAGATGCAAAGACTGTATGGAAAAAATTGCAAGTCTTGAAAAAACAAATGTTCCGTGGGTCCAAAAGTTTCTTGAAGATTTACGTGATGGGCGTATAAGACACGTTGAGACCCGTGATGGAAAGCCGCTGTACAGAGAAACATAACTTAGAGACCTGATGCATATATGTAATAAGAGCAATGAGGTTCACCGTGTGCCACATGCCTAGCCAGGCCGAGGCGCTCACCAACTTTGTCTATGTCCACCCAAGTGATATGTTTTCTGTATATGTAAAAATTCACGATTATGTGTACATGTGCGCCCCACACCCCAGTGTAAACCGTGGAAACATTGCTTTGAATGCAGTTCAGCGTCGAAATGGAAAATCATATGTAGCAGACGTTATTGAGGTTCAAGGCTATGATGCATCTGGATACACTCGGTACATCGATTTGTCTGTAGAGCCTGTTCGAGGTGACGAGGATTTTTTGCATGCTCCTCAAGTTGTTTCAGACATGTTTCAGCGTCATTTTAATGGTCAGATATTCAAAAATAACCAAAAAATTACTATGATGTGTGGAAACCAGATGCTTCTTTTTACCGTTCTAGATGTTGGTCGTGGACGCATTTCAAACACCACCTCTATCGACCTCCAAGTCATCCCGATACTGACTTAGAAGGGCGTAGAGTGTACAAGGTAAGTAGAAATGGAAATCAAACTTGATGATCGTATTCGAGCATCTGAACTCTTTTGGGATTGGGATGATGACCTAGACACTCTCGAGAACTTGTTTAAGAATGAGACCAAATCCGTGAAGACGGCTGCATTTGGAATGTACCCTCTGTACTACCCAGGTGCTGATTTCGTCGAGACGATGCTTAAACTTGGAGCCGATCCTAATTATTCAGATTGTGATGGATGGACCCTTCTGGATCTTGTTCTTAATCTAGGGGATGACAAGGCGCTTGAGATTTTACTGAGTTACATGCCTGAAATGAAAATACAAAAGTATGTTGCGGAAAGTGCAGAAAAGAGAGGTAGCCTGCTTGCGAAGGATGTTGTGAAGCGGTGTGAGATCGCTTAAAGTTTCGTGTACTGTGTAGGATTAGATGTACTTGCTCTCACTTGTAGTGAGCCTGTGGGGTGTGTTTTTGACATATACGTTTTTCAAAAACCTCATTTATCCTCCAGTCTACGACGAAAATGGTGAATACATTTGTAGTGTCGACAGACCTCAGGATCTGCGTCAAGTCCCTCGACTACCGCCGTCTCGGAAAGCAGCGCGTAGAGGCGTATCAAATTTGGAAAATACTCATGAAGCTGCCAAACAAGAATGGAAGTACTAGTACAGCGTGGCGTAATCATCCAGCCGTGAAAATGTGGGAGGGGTATACGTGTTTTTTAGCCAAGTATTGCAACGCTTGTATCGACGAGTGGATTACCCGTGGATACAAGAATACGATGGAGAAGCTGCCGCATTGCTCAAGTCCATGTCCGCCGTGGTGGTGGGGTCGTGAAGATGTCATCAAGTCGCACCAGGCATCCCTGAACCGCAAGAACCCAAGTTTTTATAGTTTTGAAGTTTCGCAAGATGAATACCCTAAATATGTGTGGCCAACCCGTTTAATTACAAGTCAATAGAATCCTCGTTTCTACTCTGGAAGTAGTGTCTCAAGTCGTCTCGCAGCCGAATATTTGATGGGTGAAGCACCCATAGACCATGTGTATCCTTGTGAAGGTCACGGGTTGGGTCAAACTGATTCTTAATAAGAATGTCCCATCTGCCACGGTACTGACGATCACGTTTCTTTCCGTGCCAGTAATGGATCAAAGTCCCCTTGACAAAGCCCATGTGCTTATGAACCGTGCGAAGTGCCCGTGTCTCCCACTCTTTGAGCATCTTCAGGTAATTTGGATGAACTTTCTTGGGAACTGAGTGGTCGGCCTTTCCGACGATACAACAAGCCATGTGGTGGTCACCAGCACCGGCGATGGCAAAGTCGAGGAGACCGCCAAAGCCGTTCAGAGCCTCACGGGTGGCAGCCCATGCGTAGCCTGAGTGCCAGTAAGCCTTGGTCTTGCCCTCATCACCGTACTGGCCGTACTCGGGCTTGTCCCACTCCTTCTTGGATCCTCCAAAAGGCTTCTCCTTGACGTAGCACGAGCCAAAAGACTCCCACTTGTTCAGAATCTCGTGGTCTGGACCCAAATCGATGGCGTGCTCAAAAAGCTGGACAACTGGGGCGTGCTGCAGCTCGTGTAGGGTATCCTCAACCCAGTCTGGGTTAACAAAGTCCACGTCACCATCTATCCAAGCAACGTACTTCCAGTTAGAGGGAAGGCGTGCCAGTGCATAATTAACCAAATTTTCCTTCATCCATAAAACTGAGCGTGTTGTGAGACGAAAGTGCAATGGGTTATTTGCTTCAGTCACTTCGTAGGGGCGGTCACCCTGGACACACTCAACAACTACGTGATTTACTCCATAATTCTTCATACGCTGCATAAACTCTTTGAAAAGCTTTGTTCGCTGCTTATATCTTTCAGGATTGGTAAGTACGGAAATCACATAGAAATTCTCTCTGTCCATCTCTTTGTAATATTTGAAAGTTTTATTTTTTAAGTTTAAAACGTAAAATAAAAAATAAAAAGAAACTGTATGAAGTTTTGCAAGATAAGTGAAGTGTTTGCCGTAAATGACGAATTTAAAATTGAAAAAATTGAAAATGATATTATTATCATTGATAACCTTTTCAAAGATTGGCAAAAGGTGAGAGAGTTTTTTCTTCAACAGCCTTGGCCCATGTGGAAAGAGGTTGAAAACACAAAAAATGGTACAGAGTACTTGGAAGCTAAACAGGACTTGACAAGTTCTTATTTACAAGCGTATAATTCTGTTATGTCTAAAGTTATAAAACTAATATATAATACTGAGACTAGACACTTGGGTGACACCATACGGTCACTCATATTTAAACAACTTATACCAAACAAGTGTGAGTTTGGAAGAATACATGCGGATGACACTTCTGGAAAAGATGCTTTTACGGTTTTAACATACTTGAACACAGAAGAAGAATGTTCAGGAGGTACTGCATTTTTTCCAAATATACGTGAACCTGAAGGACATGGTGGTCGTAATTTCTGGTCATCAAACCATGATGAAGAAAGTAAAATTTGCATAAAAATTAATATGAAGCCTGGACAAACTATAGTGTACAGAACAAACCTGACACATGCTCCATGGGTTCCAGAAAACAAGTGGTACGACAACCCACGTATAACTATTATATCTCGTTTTGGAACAAAGGAATATATAGAACGATTGAAAAAAGAAGGAAGATCTCTTGGAGGATAAAAATGTTTACTTATTTCAATAAAAATGTTGAGGTCTCCTCAATATAAAAGACCGATACCCAGAACAAATCGTTTGGAACCAGGTGAACTTAGAGAAAAACTCGAGCCCGGTGAACTCCCTCCAAGCAGTGTCATGAGTGTGCGTCCACAAATACCTCAGTGGCTTCAAAACAGGAAAGTAAGCTACTACGGAACTGCCAAAAATGGGAACAAAATTTTTTACCATAACAATCGACGTGCAGGAATGCGCTATTTTGTGCGTGTAAGTAATAACCAAAACATAAGAAACGGGCAAATACTTGCACCTTTATCATTACAAAATATCAATGCCATTCTTAATCCAAAAGTAGCTTCTTACAATAACGTAATGGCTCGACCTCGTAAAAACAATAACTATTATCGTCCTACAATAATAAATCTTCCTACCCAAGTATCAGCTAACACAACACAAACAAACAAGAACGCTGCATATATCAAGCGTATAGTCACAAGAATTATTCATAAACTCACAGAACCTGAAAAACGCAACAAAGAAAACAGAGAATACATATCAAAAATGGTTAAAGGTATAGTCAACAAACTCAAAAACAAAAACTTAAAAGAAAATTACGACCCTTTCAAGCGTACCAAGATAAATCCTCTGCCATTTATTTTACCAAAAGTTAACAAAAATAACAAAATTATTCGTGCTCTTATGGCAAAAGGAATGACAAGAAAAGAGGCGATAGCTAAAGAACTTTTTATGAATAATAACGATATTAATAACTTGTTAAGAACAACAAGTGCAAAACGGCAAAGCCCTAAAACCTACAATACGGGCGGTAAAAAATACAAGTCTCCACCTAAAGTTCCTCAGATTATTGTTGCTAAAACCGAGGCTGCGGTGAAAGCTTTACCTTATACGAAAAGACAAGTGAATAGGCCACGCAATCAAAGAGCCATAGCCCCTGAGTCTGTAAATCTTAAAAGCTTCAGTATTCAACCAGTATCATCTGTTGAACCAATTTCCAAGCCAGCAAAAAAGAAGAATAACGCACGTAGTCGTATACTGAAAGCAGCAGGTGTAAAAAAGCCAATAAGACGCTAGTTACATTAACGCCGTCTGTACCTTGTCATAT